>Ga0209063_1000603_pt1 | contig 22627 bp, 19 predicted proteins | sample KloWWTmeKNB19Kit_FD_187177 | JGI IMG/M metagenome (GOLD analysis project Ga0209063, IMG submission 187177) | Active sludge microbial communities from Klosterneuburg, Austria, studying microevolution and ecology of nitrifiers - Klosterneuburg... | ecosystem: Engineered > WWTP > Aerobic digester >... | reverse complement strand
TGAGTGATAAAAACGGCGGCCTTGTGCACATTTCTTGCGCGTGTATAGTAACCTAATCCCTGCCAGTATCTGAGTACCTCATCAAGCGGAGCGTCTGCAAGCGACTTGACCGTAGGAAACCGGTTTACAAACTTCAGGTAATAGGGTGCCCCCTGTTCAATGCGGGTTTGCTGCATGATGATCTCAGAGATCCAGATATGGTAAGGATCGCGGGGGCCTCCATCCCACGGTAAAGGGCGTGGGTTATTAGCCTGCCAAAGCAGTAGGTGTTTTGCAAATACAGATGGCATGTGGCAAAGCTAAACATCAAAGGCAAAGCATCACAACGAATTGCAAGTATGCTTGTGCTGAGTGAAAAGCAAGAGTGTGAAAAACTATGGCCGAATCGTGTAATACCTTTTCTCGATCATATCCTTCAGTTCCTTGCGGGCAAAGAAGATCCGGCTCTTGACTGTTCCAAGCGGAAGGTTGAGGGTATCAGCAATCTCCTGGTATTTGTGACCGAGATAGTGCATTTCAAAAGGTACCCGAAGTGATTCATCAAGGTTTTCTACCATCGTGCTGAGTTCATCCATCATAATGTTGGATTCAGCACTGTTACTGATAGATGCGGCACCGCTGTTGATATAATACAGGTTTTCTGTAGAATCTATGATGGTGCGTGTCTTAACGTTCTTGCGGTAGTTGTTGATGAAGATGTTCTTCATGATCGTCAGCAACCAGGCTTTCAGGTTTGTGCCCGGGATAAATTTATCAACGTTGCTTATCGCGCGAAAAGCAGTCTCCTGATACAGGTCTTTGGCTTCTTCACTGTTTTTGGTAAGCTTGTACGCAAAAGTGTGAAGGGGTCCACTGAGACTTGACAATTGGTGATTAAAATCTGAGGTTGACATAGTGGTTGCTTTTTGATATTCCAAAATTACGGAAAACCTCAACAAGGAATCAACAAAAGTTAGACAAACACACCTATTTTAACGATAAATTAACGAACCAAAATAATGTAAAATCACAAACATCAGATATACAACACATTGTGTGTTTATTTGTGTTTCAATATAAATTGAAAACACTGAAATTATTAAGGGTAAAACCCTGTTATTTAGATTATGTCTTAGGGTTAAATACCTAAAAGGCTAAAATTGAGAGGCATTACAGAGTAAAAAACAGGCTAGTAGCCTAACCCTGCCGACCTATTTTTCACCAACCAATTCCTTGAATGCATTTATCTTGTTCGACATATGATCAATATAGCCATCATCGCCGGAGGGCCTTCAGCGGAGCGCGGTGTTTCTCTCAAAAGCGCCCAGACCGTGGCCAAACATCTCCCTTCTGAAAAATATAACATCACGACTGTTGATATTACACCGGAAGGCTGGAAAGATATTGATACAGGTGTGATAGTTGACCTCAACCGTTTTTGTTTAACAGCAAGTAATGGTCAGCCGCTGAAGGCATTTGATTTTGCCTTCATTATCATTCACGGTACACCCGCAGAAGATGGTAAGCTTCAGGGCTACCTTGACATGATGGGCATCCCGCATAGTGCATGTAATGTATTGACCAGTGCGCTGACATTTAATAAGCAAGTGTGCAAGGACCATCTGAAGCAATACAATATTCCGATGGCGGAAAGTATGATTGTCACTACAGTCATATCAGCAGAAGAGGTTCAGCAACACAACATCACCCTGCCGTTATTTGTCAAGCCAAACAATAATGGTTCGAGTTATGGTGTCACTAAGGTGAAGGCCTGGGATCAGCTTGAAACGGCTATTCGGCATGCATTGGAATATGATCACGAGGTTATGATCGAACGTGCATTAGCAGGAAAGGAATTCTCCTGTGGTGTTGTTCGTGAAGGCTCCACATACCATGTCCTTCCCATCACAGAGATCATTCCCAAGGGAGAATTTTTTGATTTTGCGGCGAAGTATGAAGGGGAAAGCCAGGAGATCACCCCTGCAAGACTTCATGCATCGCTGGCTGCGCAATGCCAGGAAAGATCCGGAAGACTTTACAAACTACTGGGTTGTCGAGGAATGGTCCGGTTTGATTATATCCTTGAAGGTGACACCTTTTATTTGCTTGAGGCCAATACAACACCGGGTATGTCAGAGGCATCGATCATTCCCCAACAAGCTAAAGCATATGGATGGACTATTGGAAAGCTGTTGGATATTGTCGTGACAGATTGTCTCGCCAACAAATATTAATGCCGCTATCGTAGCCAGGATTTTATTGCAAAAAAAAACAAAGCAGCCTACTGCTAAAAAAATAGCTATGCATGGAAATGGCCATTTTCAGCCATAATATCCTTGAAGACTTTGCGACCTACCACGAGTACACTGCCAATGATCCCTCCTATCACGATGCTGATTAGTATTTTGCGCAGCAATGAAATTTGTGTTGGCTGAATAGGAGACAACGGGGCATCTATGACCTGAATAAAGGGCATTTTATTTTTCAGGCTAAAATCAGCCACTTCTGTATTCTTTAAAACTTCAGCATACATAGCGGATAGCGCGGTGATCTCCCGCTGGAGACGCAGTTCTGAAATCTGATCCGTGCGCATCAGCAGACCACGATGGGAATCCTTGAAATTAGCCAGCTGGTATTCGGTGCCTTTCAAAACAGTCAGTACAGAATCTTTCTTTGCGGTGATCACCGAAAGCGTTTTGGATTGCTTTTCGATAGCTTTGTTGACATAATATTCACTGAGCGATTTAAACATGCGATTAGCCAGTGCCAGGGAAATTTCTTCATTCGTAGTAGACACATCGATAGACATAATATTAGTGTCCTCATTATAGTCAGCGGTAATCAAGGCTTTCCTTGGGTTATCCGGCGGACCTATAATAGAGTTAAACAGCGCCATGAGCATTTCATTTTCCTGACGACCAAAAGCAGGGAGGCTGTCATGCGTAAAATAGAAGCCGGAACCGGATGACTCATTAGTCTGCGTCGAAGAGTTAAGATTGTATTCACGAATCAGGTGATTGGCCAGAAAATCATCTTTTCCATCTATGATGATTTTGCCAAAGAGCATGTGTTCGATCACGCGCCGGGATTTGCTTAAGGCAAGTATTTTATCAAGGTTGTATCGCGAAGGCCTTACGGAACCCAGACCAAACTGACCAAGAATACCGGTCAAACCCGGAGAACTACCACCTTCATCTTCGTCAACACTAAAAGTAATCCTTGCAGGGTAGGTGGGTTCAAATTTGATGTACTGATACCCCTGATAGGCAAGTGCCAGCAGAACACATACAGCAGGGATGTTCCAGTACCGAATAACCTCCTGGATAAAGGACCTGATCTTCAGGATGAGATCACGCAATGAAATCTCATCGTTGTATGTAGATTCTTTTTCTTCCATGGGTTTATCCGCCAATCAGCTTCATGAGGTACTGGCCATAACCACTCTTTAGCAAAGGTTGTGCCTGAATAGATAATTGCTCTTTGGTAATAAACCCCATACGGTAAGCTACCTCTTCAATACATCCTATTTTAAGACCCTGGCGTTTTTCGATGATTCTCACAAATTCGGTGGCGTCATGCAGGCTGTCGAAGGTTCCGGTGTCAAGCCACGCAGAGCCTCTGCCAAAGGTCTTAACGCGTAAGAGACCCTGCTCCAGATATTTCCTGTTGACATCGGTGATTTCATATTCACCACGTGCAGATGGGGATAGATTTTTTGCGATTTCAAGTACCGAATTGTCATAAAAATATAGTCCGGGAACAGCAAAATTAGATTTTGGGTGTTCCGGTTTTTCGATGATCTCCAGTGCACGCATGTTTTCATCAAATGTCACGACACCATATCGTTCGGGATCAGAAACAGGATAAGCGAAAATCACTGCGCCTTCCGGATTCTTACAATCAGCCAGGAAGTCAGGCATCTGATTCCTGTAGAAAATGTTATCTCCCAGGATCAGGCAGACATCATCAGTACCTACAAAATCGGCTCCGATGACAAATGCCTGAGCCAAACCATTGGGAACATTTTGGATGGCATACTGGAAATTACAGCCGAGCGAACTTCCATCCTCCAGAAGCCTTACAAAGCCAGCATGATCTTCCGGCGTGGTAATAATCAGGATATCCTTGATGCCTGCCAACATCAGCACAGACAAGGGATAATAAATCATCGGCTTGTCATAGACGGGGATCAATTGCTTTGAAACGGCCCTTGTAATGGGATACAACCGGGTCCCGGATCCACCTGCGAGTATAATTCCTTTCACGGAGTAAAGTTAGCAGTTTTCAGTTAGCAGTTTTCAGTTTTCAGTTGGCAGTCTTCAGTGGGCACTAAGCCGTGAGTCGTGAGTGGCAGTGAGTAATGAGCAGTTGTGATTTGTGTGTGAGCGTATGCTTTTCTACCTGCCTCGGCCTGAGAAGCCACTATAAGTGCCCGGATCATCTTCAATCGGGTGGCCAAGGCTGCAGGTATCCACGGATAAAGTAACCTTTCATGCACTTCGGCATAGATGTGCCATTCATAAAATGGAGAAGGGTGTGGACATTAAATGTATTAAAGAATTGCCGGGCCATTTTGACATCAAGACCACCAGGGGCTACCTTCATTTGGCGAAGGATAAGCTGGTTAAATATCCAGAGCCCGTTGGACAACCTGAATGCGGGGATATAAAAAGCGCAGGTTTGTATCCCCGCAATGGAAATATTGAAAAACGCAATAGAAAGTCCAATAAAATCAAGGAATCAAAGTATATTTGGATGCGTAGATATACGTGTTACCGGAAACCCTAAGACGACACAGCAAACATGAAACTGACGAGCTTTGAACGAACATTTTTGGGATTAGGATGGACAACAACCGACATCGCTTTAAACGGCAAACACACAGTAAAAAAAATAAAATAAATGCCACCGCACGAAAAAATTCTATTGCCAATGCACATTGCACACATTTGCCTTTGCCTGCAAACACACAGGCCAACCCAAAGGCAAAGGCAAAAGAGTGCAATCGCCAACGCTTTATTTCATTCTATGTCAGAAATTATCTTAAAATTTATGAAACATATCCAGCTACTTTTGAAAACTTTGTATTATAATGCATAATCACAACGAAAGAAGGAACCCTCATCGCAATTTGCCTAACAAGGTTAAACAACCAAGGCGTAGTATCGCTTTATCTCAAAACTTTATAAATAACAGAGGTATCATTTCAACAATTGTTAGTCATGTTGATTTTTCAAGGACTGAATTGCTTATTGAAATAGGGCCAGGAAAAGGAATTATTACTGATGCTATAATCAAACCACACAACAAGGTAATTGCAGTAGAGATTGACAAGGAGCTATTTTCTGATTTGAAGGACCACTACAAAGGAGTTGAAAATATTTCTATCGTTCATGCCGACTTTCTAAAATATCCTTTGCCAAAAGAAGAATATACCATCGTTGCTAATATTCCTTTTAACATTACTGCTGACATAATTAGAAAAATCACTGATGAAAACTCATTACTTCAAACAGCTTACATCATAACCGAAAAAGAAGCGGCATATAAATTTGTAGGGGCACCTTATGCCGAATCTCCATTACTGGCTCACTATTTACACATTCATTATGAAGTGAGATTTTTAATGCAGATAGACAGAAAACATTTTACTCCTGAACCACGAGTTGACATTGGTTTCATTTCAATTTCGAAAAGAAGAACTCCAATTTTCAACAAGCAAGATGAAATTCAGTTCAAAGATTTTATTACTTATCTTTTTTCAAGAACTGGCGGAACCTTTAAGGAATCTCTAAAAAACGTTTTCAGTAATCTTCAAGCAAAAAATATTATTCAACAACTTGGTATTTCAGAGAATATTCTTAAAAAGAAAGTGACATTTTTTGATTGGGTAAAAGTGTATAAAACATTTTCTGAACATAGTCCTGCTAAATCAAAGTTTATTATTCGTGGGGCTTTTGAAAAACTTAATCAAGATAAAGCAAAACTTCAATCTCAAAAAAAACGTCAAGTGTGGTAAATATGCAACATAAATTTCCTTTAACTCTTATGCCCTTTAGGAATGCGGTTGAAAAAGCCCATCAACTTTGTCAAAATCTCCGTATGACATATTTAGAGCATCTTGATAAAACTAATGAGTGTGTGACATTGGCAGATTTTGGGACACAAGTAATTATTAATAAGGCACTGCATAACAGTTCGCCCCAACATGTAGTCATTGCAGAAGAAAATGGTGATGACTTCTTAAAAATTACAACTACTGCACAAAAAGAACTTATTATTTTAATAGTTAGTCAGGTATTAGGTGAAAAGTTGACTCAGAAGCAATTTGTTAATTGGTTAGATTACGGTCAAAGAAACATTTCTAACAATGCTTGGGTGATTGACCCTATTGATGGAACACTAGAATTCATTAAGTCGAATCAATATGTTATTGGAATTGGGGAACTAGAAAACTCGAAGCCAGTTTTTTCTTTTTTGAGTAGCTTCTCTCCTTTACTTAACAGAGCAATTCATTATTTCACATGGGAAGGCAAATCATACAGGTATGATACTTTTGATGGAATAATGACAGAAATACAAGTATCAAATCGTTCTATTTCAAGTGCACGACCTTATTGCAATAATTCGGATTTGTCAAAAATTTATTCAATTGACTTTGTTGAAGATGATGTATTCAGCACACTCAATGGATATATTTCTATTGCTTCAGGGGAAGCTGATGTACTTATAAGTTTGAATTTTGCCAACACATCAGTAAAGGTTTGGGATCACGTTGGAGGAATTACCCTTCTCCAAAATGCGGGAGGTGTTATTTCTGATATTGATGGAAGTGAACTAGACTTTTCACATGGTCATTTATTAAGTAATAATACAGGTGTAATACTTTCGAATGGCAAATTCCATGAAGAACTTTTAATTAAAATTTAACTTGAATTATGAACGGGGCAATCATTGGTTTTGGGAACATAGCACAAGCACATATTCATGCTTACAATGTGGTAAGTGATATGAGTATTACGTGCATTATAGATTCTTCTGAAACTCGTATCAATTACGCAAAGCAAATACACCCTCAAATTAAAAGCTATACTTCTATTGAAAAACTATTTGAAGAACAATGCATAGATTTCATTGATATATGCACTCCACCCGACACACATTTTTATTACATTAAAAAAGGCCTGCTTGCGAATTGTCATGTTCTATGCGAAAAACCATTTTTGACAGACCCTGAAAATTATTCAGAAGTTTTTTCTCTCATGCGTTCTTCTGGAAAGCATGTTTATCCATTACATAATTACAAATTTGCTCCTATCGTAAAGTGGATGAAAGAACATGTAAAGTCCAATGAATTTGGTGAAATAAAACAAGGCTATTTCCGTACAATTAGGAATGGACATGCTCATGGCACTGACGAATGGAATAAAGATTGGAGACGAATCCCTAAAATATCTGCTGGTGGAATCTTGCTTGATCATGGGCCTCACAACATTTATCTTTCAATTTTTCTTTTAGGAAAGAATCCAATTGCCGTATCTTGTATTACAGGGAACCTAAACAAAGAAGATTATTTTTCAAGTACAGAAGATACTGCAATTCTTAGCCTTTATTTTGAAAATGAAGTAACATTTATTCTTGAATTAACATGGGCAGGCTGTTTTCGCAAAACACATTATTCAGTAATAGGTTCTAAGCAAAGTCTTTTTGTTGATAATAATAACATATGCATAAGTAGAAACGGAGTATTTGAGACTATGGAAATGAATTCGGATTTTGATGACCCTATTCACAAGAGTTGGTTTTGTGAAATGTTTTATGATTTTCTTAACCTAATAGAAAATCCTGAACGACAAGATTCCCTTTTTCAGGAAGCATTTATTACTACAACTGTTATTCAAAAGGCGTATGAATCAGCAACAAAAAAAGGTGAAATTTTACCTATTAAATCTATTTTCAAACATAACATAGAAGCCAATATCAATTCATAATATTCAAACAATTAAAAAGCATTATGTCAAAAATTCGTGTTGCAATTATAGGTGTAGGTAACTGCTCAAACTCATTGGTTCAAGGAATTGAATATTACCGAAGAGCCCAAGGTACTGAGAAAATTACAGGCTTGATGCACAATAAAATTGGAGATTACTTAGTTAGTGATATTGAATTTTCTGTTGCATTTGATGTCAATATTAACAAGGTTGGTAAAGACTTAGGCCAAGCAATATGGGAATATCCAAATAATACAATCAAATTTGCTGATGTTCCACATCTTGGAGTTAATGTATTTCGTGGGCCTACACTAGACGGACTTGGGGGGTCATTAAATAAGGTATTAACTGAAAGTAAAAAGAAGCCAGTTGACGTAGCAAAAATATTGCTAGAATCCAAAACTGATATCCTAATAAACTATTTACCTGTCGGCTCTGAAAAGGCAACACTGTGGTATACTCAACAGGCTATTGATGCCAATTGTGGCTTTATTAATTGCATTCCTGTTTTCATTGCTTCCGATAAGGGATGGCAACAAAAATTTAAAAATGCCGGACTTCCAATCATAGGTGATGATATCAAAAGTCAATTAGGCTCAACCATAATACATAGAACTCTGACTAGACTATTTATGGAAAGGGGAATACATATTGACCGTACTTATCAGTTAAATTTTGGTGGGAATATGGATTTCTTTAACATGTTGGATAGAGAACGATTGGAATCCAAAAAGAAATCCAAAACCCAATCAGTTACAAGTCAACTAAATTATGAACTACCTGCACAAGATATTCACATTGGACCTAGCGATTATGTACCTTGGTTAACTGATCGTAAATGGTGCAATATTTACATCGAGGGTAAGGGATTCGGTGATGTTCCAATGAAAGTGGAATTAAAATTAGAAGTGTGGGATAGTCCTAATTCTGCAGGAATTGTAATTGATGCAATCCGATGTATGAAACTTGCAATGAATAAAAAAGTTGGTGGCTCATTAATTGAACCATCCTCTTACTTCATGAAATCCCCTCCAAAACAATACACTGACGATGATGCCCATGCTAAGGTTGAAGATTTTATAATTAGGATGTCTTGAATTGAGCCATAATGTTTAATTGAACAAAAATTCGTAAATGCAAAATAATAGAAAACTACTTCTGACAGAAACACTGTTGCAACAAGCCGAATCAAAAGATGCTTGGATTTGGTCGGAATTAAATGATGCAAAAAGAAATAATTATAGTGCTATTCGGGGGGCTTATCCCTTTTATGCAACTAGAGCTAAAGGAGCATACTTCTGGGATGTTGATGGAAATAAATACATTGATTATATGCTAGGCTATGGTACGATTTTACTTGGCCATGCTGAAGAAAGAGTAGTTAATGCTGTTTGTCAAGAAATACAATCAGGTCATATGATTTCCCCATTATGGAAGCCTCAACAAAAGGAATTAATTGAGCTTTTATTATCCATAATCCCAAACGCTGAGATGGCTTACTTAATGAAGACTGGTTCGGATGCAGCGAGTGGTGCTATACGCTTGGCACGAATATTTACTGGAAGAGACAAGATAGTAAGGTGGGGATATAATGGATGGCACGATTGGGCAACACCAAGACCAGCAGGGGTCCCATCAGCAGTTAGAAAAGATGTTTTTGAATTTACATATAATGATTTGGATTCATTACATAAGCTTTTCAAAGTACACGGTAATAATATTGCTTGTGTCTTTATGATGCCTTTTGAATTGGAGAAACCTACTGATGGATTTCTTAATCAGGTAAGGGAAATTGCTCATAGCTACGGCGCACTTTTTATACTCGATGAAATGCGTTCCGGCTTTCGAATGGCATTAGGTGGCGCACAGGAGTTTTTTAATGTTAAAGCTGACTTAGCAACATATAGCAAAGCTATGTCAAATGGATTTTCTATCTCTGCAATAGTAGGACGAGCAGACATCTTAAAAAAAATATCTCAGACCAAAATGACTGCTACATATTTTTGCAGCAGTGCAGAAATGGTTGCAGCACTTACAACAATTAAAATATTGCAAGAGTCAGCAACTATTAATCACATTTGGTCAGTTGGGCATTTTTTTCTTAGCGAACTTGAAAAATTAATTAAGGTACACAATGTCAAAGCAAATATTTTAGGCTATGCGCCATTTCCATTTATTCAATTTACAGAAGAGGATTTGCAGAAAAGAGAAAGCTCAAAAATAAAGTTCTATTCGTTTATGGCTGCAAATGGAGTTTATTTTCATCCTAACCATCACTGGTATATATGTGGGGCTCATTCAATGAAGGACATTTTGGAAACGCTTGAAATTTGTAATAATGGATTTAAACTACTAAACGCATAAAATTGCAAAAGATATCATGAATAGGTATTTTTATAAAATCACGAATCATCTTAAAAACGTAAAATCTGCAATCAGATTTCGCTTAATTCACTTTCTTTCTTTAGAACAAGGGGTTATTTTTAAAACAGCTAATTTAATCGCTGCTGAAAAAGTGGAAGGAGACTACATTGAGTTTGGCGTCTATTCCGGAGGTTCTTTTATTGAAGCTTTTAATACACTTAAGCATGCATTAGGCCCATACCAAAAACTTCATGGCGAACGCACAAAGAAAGATAAAGATGAAATGAAAAGACTTTGGAACAATATGAGATTCATTGCATTCGACTCGTTTCAAGGTCTTCCTCAACTTGAAGGCATAGATAATGAAGCACATGATTTTGCAAAGGGTAAATATACCTGTTATGAAGAGATCTTTCGTAAAAACTTAAAAGATAGAGGAGTCTCCTTAGATAAGGTAATAGTAGTTCCCGGGTTGTTCGATGATACATGCACAGAATACACAATTGAAAAACATAACATAAAGAAAGCTGCTGTTGTTCATATTGATTGCGACCTATATGCCTCAACAAAAACAGCTTTAGAGTTTATCAAACCACTATTAACAGACGGGACTATAATTATTTTTGACGACTGGTTCTGTTTTCGGGGCAACCCTAACCTGGGCGAACAAAGGGCATTTTCTGAGTGGAAAGAAACAATGTCGGACTGGATATTTTCAGAATATCAGAAAGCAGGGCCATGGACAAATAGTTTCATTGCAAACAAACGTGATCTGAATAGGTGAAATTATATAATCAAGCTTTATTATTTATAAATAGAAAATTATGAAAAATGTGCCACCTTTGACTTTAGGTCAAGTTAATATGTATCATAAAGATGGGTTTCTTGCCCCTTTCTATGTATTAAGTGAGGAGGAGGCAGAAGAAATTCTTGCTGCTTCTGAGGAACGACTTAAGCGTAAGGATACACTTAAATATGAACTTACAGATCCATTTAGTGTAAAAATTAAAAAAGACGACTCTAATAAGGATATTTTTCTTTTTGGAGATGGGAAAGACAGTGAGCCACACATACATGGGTTCTTATTTAATCAATGGAAAGAAGATGAGCGATTCAGAAAAATCGCCACAAATCCTCAAATTGGACGTTTAGCAAGCCAGCTTTTAGACGGACGACCTGTACGTTTATGGGAAGATAATGTAATAATTAAATCTCCTGGTGCAAAGCCAATATCTTGGCATCAAGATCAAGGATACTGGGCAGTGGATTGGAATGCTTCAGATAATTTCTTAACAATAACTGTGGCTCTTAGTTGTTTAACACGAGAAAATGGCGGGTTGTTACAGGTTGTTCCTGGATCACACAATGACAAGCAAACTGAAACACTTCCCGTAAATTTTGGAAGTGATAAATCTATCATGGGAGATTATCGACCTAAAGCTAAAGATATTTCGCAGAATCCAGAAAAAGATGGATATACTGTTTTGGAATATCCACCGCTTAAGCCTGGTCTAGCTGGTGCTCACCATCCATTGTTATGGCACGCATCTGGTTCAAACAATACCAAAAAATCACGCTATATTCTTGCACTTCGTTATGTAGCTGAAGGTACAGTTTGGCGAGGAAATGAGCGTTTCCCGTCAGATGATGTTGGACTGAAACCAGGTGATTTAATTAGTGGAGAGCACTTTCCGTTAGTTTATCAAGGATCATAAAGTAAAATAAATCTTCAGCCGTCAATTGATTTAGAAGTTACAACCTAATCTCAAATGCGGTGATAATTTAATAAATTTTGTACAATTTTATTTTAATATAATCATAAATGGAAGCCTTATACTCACGCCTTATATCTGCAAAAGCTTTTATTTTCGATTTCTATGGCACTATGGTAGAAATTGATTACGAGCCACCCCAGATGTGGGAAACACTAAATCAAATGGGCTATAATAGCTGTTTAGCTCTACAAGAAATATGGGAGGCAGATGCGTTTGATGGGTGCTTTACACATATCTGCGATTTTGATTCTTCTTATCAAGAATGGAGATATAACAATATTCGGCAATTCATTCGTCAAAGTGGAGCTCCTTTGGATAGAATTGAAAGCATCCTACAACAACTTTTACTTATAGAAAAACAAGCTACCAAAAAGTCTATCCACAGCGCAAATTCTATAGTTGAATTGTTGCGTAAACAAGGAAAAAAAATAGGGCTTTGTTCAAATTGGGATTTCCCTATTGAGCGTTACTTGGAAGAATCCCAGCTACCTGTATTTGACGCTGTGTCCATTTCTGCTGTAGTTGGATCACGCAAGCCTAATGCTCATATATTTCATGACATTTGTAATAAGCTCAAAACCTCTCCCCATGACGCTGTCTTTATAGGAGACAATTGGTTAAATGATGTAAGAGGAGCGCTGCGAGTTGATATGCTGCCCGTTTGGATTCGTTACGATAATCCCCCAAATTCTTTGCCAAACCATGTTATAGAAGCCAAAACACTAAGTCATTTTGAAGAACAGCTTCTTGCATTGTTTGGTCAATCTTGATTTTAACCTTAATAACTTCCAAAAACCATGAATGAAGGAGCAATCTTTGAACCTAAGATAATTTTAGAAGGGACACATTTAACCCATAAAACAGACATATCTTTTGCAATTGCAGAAAGCCCGCGCCTTGTTAAAGGACGCATACATCGGTATCATTTACCTTTAATTTCAGCTGAATGGGAGGTGTTACATTCGTCCACACAACCACCACTTACTCAAAATAATAGTATTATTAATTTCCATCCTAAAGAAGAAAAATATGCTATGGAAACCTATGAAACATGGATGCGGCTTCTGGAGTTGCAAAGACACTGGTATTGGATAATAGATAGATTTCATATTTCAACACGTGCTTATCAGCTTACTAATTTCAAGAAAGATTATCCTTTTGATTGGTTAGAAGAAAGGCTGGCTGCTCTGAATTTTCATATAATCTTTTGTACTCGTACTACAGAATCATTCGAAAAAGCTAGACAAGAAAGACTAACCTACTCTGAAACACCTTCAAACTATGAAAACTTACAAATTTTTATGGAAGAACAAGATTTAATGCGAGAGTTAATTAATCAGTCGAGGCTAAAGACTTTAGAGTTAGATATTTCAAACATTTCTATTAACGGCGCAGCAAACTATATACTTGATTGGCTTGGCGTTCCTAATTCCAATCCAGAAATGGAGGCAAGAGGGTTAAAAGCTTATTAAATATGAATTTCATGAACATTACAGTTTTAATAATCACAAGGAATAGAATCAAATTGCTTCAAAGAGCTATTACGTCGGTTAAAAAACAATGCTTTTCTGGGAATATTAAGACCTTAATCTGTATCGATGATTGCCCTTCAACACTATTATTTTTAAAGGAGAGTTTTGGTAGTGATCAGACTGTTTCTTGGTTTTATAGCAAAAGATTAAAAGATGATATTAGTGGGCCTAGTCGGTTGGCGCATCTAAGAAACTTTTCAGTTGAATATGCTGACACAGAATGGATTTCTTTTTTAGACGATGATAATGAACTTGAGCTATTTCATTATTCGGAACTAATGCGATGTGCATCTATAAATAAGAGCGAAGCAGTTCATTGTTACAGGCAATTATTTTTCGCAGATGGCGTACCATATTGTTTTATGGAAGAGGAGTATCCGTGGGGACGCAACTCAGAACAAGCTAAAGAAATGTTTAAAAATTTATCCAAGCATGGAGTCATTGAAAAGGGGTGTCATGTAATACGTGACCAAATTGATGTTAGTAAGGGAGGTATAAATATAGTAGACACAAATGTTTGGCTAATTAAAAGAGAGACTTTACTTAAAAATAAAATACCTAGTGCTTATACAAAGGAAGATTGGTTAAATATTGTATGTGAAGATGATAAAATGTTGGATCAACTCATCGAAGGTGGTGTTCGTATGCATTGCAACAATGTGCCTTCTGTTAAATATTATTTGGGTGGGTATTCTAATGCACATTATTTGCGGGATAATACGTCACAGAAAGTTCATGCCGAAGAATGGAAAGAATAACTTGTGCGTATGAATTTTCAGGATTTTGCAAAGTCAAAATATCAGAAGTTCTTGCAAAGAGTGTTTAGATTCATTTTTTAAAAATACAAAAAGCATTAGCCACAAAAAAATTATGATTGATGTATCAGTAGTTATAGTAAGCTGGAATGTATGCAGGTATTTAGATGAGTGTATTGAGTCTTTACATCAGTGCGCTGAAGTTAATTTTACATATGATAAAGAATCGAATGATAAGAAGTATTTAGGTGAAATTATAGTCATTGATTCTAATAGTAGTGATAATACTCTTGAAATGCTAAATAAATATCCAAATGTTATCGTTATCCCTCAAAAAAATAACATTGGTTATTTAAAAGGGAATAATTTGGGTGCAAAAATAGCCAAGGGGGAATTTCTATTTATACTTAATCCTGACACACTTGTCTATCCGAAAACTATAAGTACTATGATTAACTACATGAGGGGAGATAAAAGTCTGGGCGGTTGTAGTCCTTGGATTTCTAATGCTGAGGGTTATGTCCAAATTCCAAAAAAATTTCCTAGTCTAGGCGGGGTAGCATTCTGTCTTCCAATATTCAAAAAATATCCAAAGAAATTCCTTGAAAAAGAGACTTTGTTGCGCATGCCGTTAGGTGATTTTACATTGGTTGAGTGGATTGATGGTTGTAGTATTTTCACTAGGAAAGAAATTTTCGAACTAATTAATGGTTTTGATGAGGATTTTACAATGTTTGCAGAAGAGAAAGATTTATGCATGAGGATGAAAAAAGCAGGATGGGGAAAAATGATTGTTGTTCATGATGCAAAACTACTTCACTACGGAGGTAGAAGTACAGAAAACAACCAAATTGTAAAACATGTTGATTATTGGTTTGGAGATTTATTATACTTTCGAAAGCATCACAGTAAACTGGAAACACAAATTCTTAAAATTTCTATTTTATTATGCTATACTTGGTTGTGTTTTGTTATACAATTTGGAATATCTAAACGTTTCGGGAAAGATTATTTTGATATTTTCTTGAAGACAATAAAAATAGTGAGTGAATTCAAAATAAATGTATGAATCATCCGTGATGAACTTAGTTAATTAAAGGGATATTCTCACACGCTTGTATTAGGCTTTTAAAGAAAAAAGCAGCCATACAAAAAAACTACACTCTTAAAAAACGTTGACGCCAACGCAGCAAGCAATATTTTTAAGAGAGTATTTTTTTCTCCCACCCAAGAAGAATTATTTTCTCCCCTATTTTTTTTGTTTTTTTTCCACCACCACCGGTCGGGTTCAATGCTTTATCTGACAGACAGTGCATCTAATGTAAATCTCTTTGGACAAAGTGTGTGCAAACTTGACACTTCCCCGCTTCGGACAGACAGAAGGGCATCCGGTAACAGCGGGTTTAAGAAATTGACAGTTCAGTGGTTAAATGAACATTTGTGCTTCGTATCAAGTGTAGCGCTGGCAGACAGTTTTGTGCTCCGAAATCGCCAACTTCTTAAACCCACCAAACGTTAGCGCTAGTGCGTAGAGCTATAGTTCCAATAAGGATCACAAAATTTTCTTCGGACCGTTTCCAACCTGATCAAGAATATATTTTCCGTCAGCGCAGTGGGATGCAAGATCACTTTTCACCCAATTCATGATAACAGGGATGTACGGACTTGGATAAAGAAGGTGCACATTGGGCCCTGCGTCGAGGGTGAAACAAACAGGTATGCCGGTTTCCTTGCGGAATCGCCAGATTTCCTTGATCAGGGAAATGGTACCGGGTTCCATCAGGATAAAAGGTGTGTTTCCGCTCATCATCAGTGCATGGAGTTGCAAGGCTTCGGACTCAACGATAGAGATAAAAGCATTCAGGTCTGTTCCGGCGGCCATCACCTCGGATAGCCGGATCAGATTTTGCCTGGCTTCAGCATATCTGGTTTCGGCATACGGAAGGCCCTCCATCAAACGATGACCTGCGGTGCTCGAAACCGATTTTTCGGCATTACTGACGATCAGGATGGTATCCCTGTAGTCTCTAAAAACAGGGGCAATGTGATGTTCCCACGCAATGCCAAACAAATCACTGCTTTCCGGTGCATTTGGGGTTTTGCCCCAGACAGAAGCTATCGGGTAGACTGATCTGCAAGCGCTTCCTGAACCAAGACGGGCGACTTCTGAAGCCAACTGCCGCCATTCGGAATTTTGAAGGCCTATGCCTCCATGAATCTGGTCGTGGACATCCATCAGGCAAAGCGAAAGTGCGCTCATCGCACTTGCTGAAGAAGCTATACCAGCGCCATGGGGAAAGGTATTCTGCGAATCAATGGTTACAGATGCATTCGATAACCATGGAAAACGATCCTTAACCAGAGAGAAAAAGGTATTGATTTTCGGTTCGAAGGACGGCTTTGGCACACCTTCGTAAGACACCTGCAATCCAGGTGCATCAGCATCAGGTGTAACAGCAAGACGCATCACGGTATGGCATGCAGAGAGCGTAAAACTCAATGACGGGTTGCGCGGCAACTGCAGGCCATGTTTGCCCCAATATTTGATTAAAGCTATGTTGGACGGTGAACGCCAGGCAGAAGTAAAAGTCATACGCCACAAAAATTCCTGCGTAAAAGTAATATTCCGTGGCGGTTGAGCGACTTACTCCACCGTGATCTCAAAATCACGGAGGATCATATCCAGGATCCTGTCCTGTCCAGGGATGTATCCCTCCTTAAGATCGTACCCATACAGCTTACCGACTGTTTGCCATTTCATGGCATTAAAACCTCCACGCACATCTCTGAGGATATCATAGGTAGAGGTATTCAGGTGGCGTTCTATCATCTTGACCAGGATTTTACCCTGGGTGCGGGAGAGGTTTTTGAGTGGGTCGGTAAACTCGTCTTTCACGTCCTTTTGGATGGTTTTGGCATACTTCTTAGCCTTTCCGCTTTTCATACCCTCTGTTTCAGCCTCATACTTCCGATACAGCCGTATGCTTTCGATGGCATATGGGAGGACGTCCATAGCGTAGCGCCGGTAGCGCATATACTGACGGTATTCCTCATCATTGGAAAAAACCGGTGGAGCCTTGATCACCACCTCGGGCATCGTCGCGACTACGACGGTATCTGTGCCATTGATCCGTATTCTCATCACCCGTCCATCCCGATGGACGATGGTGGTATCAAAGGCCACCTCAGACTGGCCGATGACCTCCCCGGTAATCGCCATCAGGCAGATTATGCATATAGGTAAGAATAGACGATTCATCCGGGATAATAACGACGAAGATACTCTCCTAGTTTACAGTCCCGGCAACCTCTTGCACAAATGGGAACTTATTAACGAACGACGGTGACATCCCCATACAATGTTTCCTGGCGGAGGCTTCCACCCAGGAGGTATTCGATCTGGATGACGTAAACGTATACACCTTGCATCACAAGTTCATCATTAAAGAACCCATCCCAGTTGAAAGGATTTTCTGTTGAACCATGCACCCGATTACCCCATCGGTCATAAATGGTACCCACCATCGACGTTACATCAAGATCCGATCCAACGCTTACACTGAATACATCATTGATACCATCTCCATTTGGAGAAAAAACATTTGGGAGATAAAAGCCGTCATGGACTTCCGGAACTACACAATCTGTTCCTGGAAAAACATCAACCTCTTGTGATACCGTGCTGCAAAGTGTTGTCACTTCAATGCTATACAACCCGGGAGACGTTACCTGTAATGTCGGTGTGGAAGAACCGTTGCTCCAGAAATAGCCTGCTACAAAAGGTTGTGTGGCATTGAGACTAATGATATCTCCTTCACACCAGGGGATCGAAGGATCGAGATTGAGCAGTGGCACGCGGGTATCATAATCAAGCACGATCTGATCAGAGACAACACCACAATCATTGCTTAGCTGCAATGAATAAGTTAGGGCCTGATCAGCGATGATCGTTGGTTGTGTACTACCATCCTGCCAGGTGATTTCAAAAGCAGTTGATGGGGCAGACAGCGTGATGAATTCACCGGGACAAAGCGTCGTATCCGAGCCAAGCGTAAAAGGATCTGGTGCATCGAGATAATTTACCAGGATCGTATCTGCCGCATCACCACAACGGTTTGATTCAGCAAGCGTGTAAGTGCCGGCAGATGAAACAGTAAATGTTGGTGCAGAAGAACCATCCTGCCACTCGATACTTGTTTCTGCATCAGCGGAGGAGATCAATAACAAAGTGATTCCTTCACAAAGCGTGGTATCCGGACCCAATACCGGTGCGGGGGGTACACCGGAGATGTCAACGGCTATCGTGTCCGTATCGGCACCACAGCTATTGTTGACGGTAAGAATAAATACACCGGATTGATTTGTTGTATACGCCGGTGTTGTAGCTCCATCCTGCCACAGGTAAGATACGCCGGATATTCCGGATTGGATGGTGACTGTTTCTCCGGCACAGACCTGGATATCATTTCCCAGATCTATTTGCGGACCTAGCGTGCTTTCGGTTATTTCTAATGTATCACTTGTGGAACCACAATCATTGGAGATGATCAGGATGATCGTTTCTTCCTGAGTAGATTGATATGAGTTTGCTGTGGTACCATCCTGCCACTGATACTGCACATTGGGAATACCTGGTGTGAGTGTGATGATCTCGCCCGGACAAAGCGATTGGTCAACACCAAGGCTGAGTGCGGGGACATCAGGTAAAGCATTTACCTGAATGGTGTCAAATGAAGTGCCGCAACTGTTAGAGATTTCTGCAAAGACAATCCCTGGTCCGGTAACATTGTAGTTAGTGGCAACAGAGCCATCAGGCCAAAGAATGGTCACACCGGGTGTATTGATAGAGAGTGTAAATGATTCACCAGTACATAGTGAAGTATCTGCACCCAGATCAAGCGGTGGAGTGGCGGGAAGTAGTCCGACCTGCAAGGTATCAAATGCGGATCCGCATGCATTGTTTACTTCAACTGTGATTGTACCAGGTCCACTAATAGTATATCCTGGTGTCAGGGAGCCATCTTGCCAAAGCCAGGAATCTACATTAGAAAAAGCGGGAGAAAGAACCAACTGATCACCGGAGCATATCTGCACATCATTGCCAAGGGCTACTGAAGGTGCGGGGCCGCCATCGATGATGATGGTGGTATCTGCATCTATACCGCAGGAGTTACTGACCGTGACACTATAGGTACCCGGTGCATTGACGATGAGTTGTTGATTCTGCGAATTGTCATTCCAGAGATAATTGACACCAGCTATAGCAGCATCAAGTGTAACACTCAGACCCTGGCACAAATTTAACTGAGCGGGCAAATCAACTTGTGGAGGATTGTCATTGACAGTCACCACGATCGTATCTGCTTCCAGGCTGCAGGAATTAAAGACCTGAAGAGTGTATGTACCAGAGCTATTGACGACGAGAGAATCTGCCGTGCTGAAATCCTGCCAGAGATATTCTGCACCAGGATTATTTGCATACAGCGTGATTTGTTCGCCTGGACACAGACTGACATCAGGTCCGAAGTCCGGAGGCGTGACCAGGGAGGTGTAGCCGATATTAACCGCATCAGATCCGGTGCCACAAAAATTGGAAATGGTCAATGAATAGGTGCCCGGTCCTGAAACAAGGAAAAAATCTTCTATTGAATTGTCCTGCCACAGATAAGGACCGGTTTCATTTGTAGAAAGAAGAAGCGTTTCACCATCACATAATATCGTATCGGGGCCCAGGTCAATATCAGGAGATTGGATGACGGTCACATCCACCTGATCACTTCCTGTTCCGCATTCGTTGGTTACAAAAACGGTGTACAAACCTGGAGCCACGATTTCATAATTGGGTTCTGAGTTTCCATCCTGCCAGAGGATATCTCCGAGATCGGGATCGATTTCTATTTCAAGTATTTCTCCATCACAGAGAGTTTGTTCATCAGGTCCAATCTCTACTTCGGGCACTTCAAGGTCTGTGTATTCAATTTCATCACTTTCCATTCCGCACATATTGCTGATGGTGAGTGCATAGGTACCACCCATGGAAACGGTATAGTTAGGCGATGTGGAATTATCCTGCCACAGGAAATCACCCAGGGAGGGGTCAAACGAATAATCTACCTCATCGCCAAAGCATAGGATGGCATCATCTCCAAGGTCGAATGGTGCGGGAGGATCCATATAAAAGATGGTAATCTCATCGGAATAGACACCACAACCATCATCCAGGGTGACAGAATAAGTGCCTGGGGTCGTAATAGTATAATCCGGGTCGTTGGAGCCATCCTGCCATTCATACTCGCTTAGATCCGGGTCAAGCATAATTTCATATTCATCTCCAAGACACAAGGTGAGTTGTGGCGGGCCTAACTCTGGGGCTTCGTTATTTCCATTAATGGTGATTTCAATTGAGTCGATGCCATAATTGCATCCATCGGAAATGGTCAGGCTGTATACTCCACTTTCGGTAACCACGAGGGTGGGATCGTGACTTCCATCTTCCCAGGTATAATTGACATCAGGAATACCTGGATCAATTTCGTATTCAAAACATGCGGTTTCAGGGCCATTGAGTTCCAGATCTAAAGTACCGGGCATGGCACCTGGCATGACAACGACGTCTTCATAATAATAGTAGGATAAATTCTGCTGACCGGAGCAGGAAGGGTTATCCACAGTTTCGGCATCTGAATGAAAATTACCAAGCGTGATGTGTTGTTCGCCGCCGGCTGCCTGGAAACATCCAGTAATCAAAGTCCAGTTACCATAGTCATCTATAAATCCAAGTTGGGATTCAATCTGGGGATCGACATCAATATGCGTTATGAAACTTCCGGTCGGTGGAGATACGGAGAAATATGCTCCGATCGTCTGGACAGAACAACCAAACTCAGCCGGGCTGACATAGAAACTCACAGAATACCATTCTCCGGCTATCAGGGGTTGATCCAGGGGGGCTGAGAGGTATTCCCTGTATTCGAACTGGGGCAGTTTGGTATATCCGCCGGCATAACCATCACCCGTCAGGGCATCCTGGTTGCCAAAGAAATTGGCAGGAACGTCGACGGTACCAGAAGTGCAGCATACATTAAAGATATCAGGCGTGCCTTGCGTTGGGGCGACCCAGGGCGGGGCGGCTGTCGGGCCTGCGCCTCCGAAACTTTCGGGACAAAACGAAATGGTTTCAAAGCTATAATTAGGAACCAGGTTCTGCGCCGTCAGCAAGGAGCGATTCCCAATAAAGAGCGAGAGGAATAAGATTCCTTTGAGTAAAAAATTAGCCATTGGTTTGAGTATCAGTATTGCAATAACACGTCTCTTTCCAAAGAAAGATAAACAATAGGATACGAACTTGCCTCAAATTGTTGCCTGAGAATCGTTTCCTGTAGGTCGAAGCAGGGAAAAGGACTACTTGAAGAAGGAATTCCCCTGTCCGAATGGCAAAACCAGAGCTACTTTTTTAAAGAGGAACTTCCAGCGTCCGCCAGTCATTACCCTCTGATTGCTGCCCTATCATTTATATAATACTATGCCGTTGCAGGAGTTTGCTCCTGCAACCACCTGGATACCCAGCGAAGTGCCATTAGAGAATCTAAACAGGAACTATCATGGTCGCAGGAGTAAATAGTTCGACTCCGCTCACTCCGACGCTCCTGCAACGGCGAAGGGATTTCTATTTAAATCAAGGGCTTATTCAATCAATCGTTCCAGTAGTTTCTTAGTTGCCTTGATGCCTTCATGTTCTGACAAACGGGAGCCTTCGTATTCTATACCGAGGTACCCCTTGTACCCGGATTTTTTAACGATCGCTATCATCCGTTGAAAGTCAATAGTGGTTTCGTTTCCTGCGGCATCAAAGTCATAGGACTTGGCGCTGACGGCTTTGGCAAAAGGTATAAGCTCTGCAACGCCCTGATACCGATCATATTCGTCGACGCAGTTGCTGTGCCCCATTCCATCATCCGAATGCTTGAGACAAAAATTTCCAAAATCCGGTAAGGTGCCACAACCGGGCATATTGACTTCCTTAATCACACCGGCAAGCCACTTTCCATCAGAGCTCAGTCCGCCATGGTTTTCAACAATCACGTTGATTCCGACCTTTTCGGCAAATGACGTCAGCATCCCCAGGCCGTCTACCGCTGCGGCATGAAGGGCAGCTCCATCATCAGAAACACCATACGCATTGACACGGATAGAATGGCAACCCAGTGTTTTGGCTGCTTCGACCCATTTGT
>Ga0209063_1000600_pt1 | contig 22707 bp, 15 predicted proteins | sample KloWWTmeKNB19Kit_FD_187177 | JGI IMG/M metagenome (GOLD analysis project Ga0209063, IMG submission 187177) | Active sludge microbial communities from Klosterneuburg, Austria, studying microevolution and ecology of nitrifiers - Klosterneuburg... | ecosystem: Engineered > WWTP > Aerobic digester >... | reverse complement strand
TTCTCCAAACGGATACCGAGGTTCTCCTCGCGGATGTAGATCCCGGGTTCCACTGTGAAGCACATGTCCGGCTGGATCATCTCGTTCCACAACCCAACGTCGTGCACATCCAAGCCGATGAAGTGGCTGGTTCCATGCATAAAGTACTTTTTGTAAGCCGGTGCATCCGGGTTCTGGTTCTTCACATCGGTCTTGTCCAACAGTCCCAAACCGATCAATTCGCTCTCCATCAACTTGCCCACTTCCTTATGGTAGTCAGCGAGCATTGTGCCGGGCCGTAGGAGCTTTGTCGCTTCGTTCTTCACGTTCAGTACAGCGTTGTACACGTCGCGTTGACGTTTGGTGAACTTGCCATTCACGGGTAGACAGCGCGTCAGGTCGCTCGCGTAACCACCGTATTCGCAGCCGAAATCCATCAGTATCACATCGCCGTCCTTGCAAGGCTTGTCGTTGTCGATGTAGTGCAGTACGCAAGCGCTGTATCCACTCGCGATGATCGGCGTGTAGGCGTGTCCACGCGAACCATTGCGGATGAACTCGTGTGTGATCTCCGCTTCAACAGCGTATTCCATCACTCCGGGTTTCAAGAAACCGCAGACCCGTTCAAATGCCTTGCCAGTGATCGCCACCGCCTTGCGCATCTGTGCGACCTCTTCGGCCGTCTTTCGACTGCGGATGCGGTGCATGATCGGTGCACTGCGCTTCACTCCGTGCAATGGGAACAGCTCACGAACGACCTTGTTCTTGCGCTCAGTACGCGTCTCCACCTCGTTGCCTTGGCGCAAGTGCTCGTTGCTGTTCAAGTAAAGATCTGCACACTGTGGCACCAAGCGTTTCAGCGTGGCTTCATAGGCGCTGGTCCATTGCACATTCGCAATGCCGCTCAACTCCGTCGCTTCCTGATCGCTGAATTTGTGCCCTTCCCAGACCTCGATATGCTCGTTGGTCTCGCGAACGAAAAGGATCTCGCGGTCCTTCGCGTCCATGGCATCCGGGAACAGCAATAACACGCTCTCCTCCTGATCGATCCCCGTGAGGTACATGATGTCCGTGGCCTGCTTGAACGGCATGGATCCATCGGCACTCGTGGGCATAATGTCGTTGCTATGGAAGATGGCGAGACCACCTTTTTCCATGGCTTGGCGGAAACGGCTGCGGTGTTCGCGGTAGGTGGCGGCTGAGAGAGGTGTGTATCGCATGGTGCGAAGGTAGGAGAGGGAGAAGGTCCAATTTTCAAGACACAAGTTCCATGGGTTCAAGATGGGTTCGGCCTTGAGGCTTGGGTTTTGGGCCTTGTGTCTTTTGTTCGGCAATCATTTCAACTTTATCACTCCGAAAAATAATAAGCTCCGATTGCTTTACAAATTCCCTCGAGCAGCACTTTCAGAGGTCAGAGCTCTGTACAATGAAACCGCTCCGTTCTATACATGTCTTGAGAACGTGTATAGAAAAGCTCACTTTTCTATCCAGATCGCTGGTGGCTTCCACCATCACCTTCGACAGCACGGCATAGAGGCCACCTTGGACAGCTTCTTGTTTCCGACCTCTTCAAGGATGTGTTCGCGGTATTTGATGCCCAATTCGCGCAAGAGCTAGAGTACTTGCTCCAAGGTCCTGCCATAAGCCGTTGGGTCACTATTCAGAACAATTCCAAACAACCAAGCGTTCACGTCTCGTTTCCTCCCCAACTGCCCGGCCCGTAAGTTTGTGGCCGATCCGAGGGGACCTTGCCCCTCATCAAATCACCTCCATGGCACGATCAGCCCTACTCGGTTCCTCATTGGCGAAGAAATACTGGATGGCCCTGACGGGCCTTTTCCTTTCCATTTTTCTGATCGCACACCTCGCTGGCAACCTGCAATTGTTGGATATGAGCCCCGATGGCCAGCTCAAGTTCAACGAATACGCCAAGTTCATGACCACCTTCCCCCTGGTGAAGATCGTGAGCTACGTCCTCTACGCCAGCATCCTTTTCCATGCGTTCGATGGTATACTCTTGGCGATCCAGAACCGAAAGGCCCGCCCTGTGAGGTATGTGCATGAAAAGTCGAGTGCCAACCGCACTTGGTACAGTGGGCAAATGGCGTTGCTCGGCACCTTGATCATGGTGTTCATTGTGTTGCACATGAAGGCCTTCTGGTACGAAATGCATTGGGGCGAACTGGGTATGGACTCAAATGGCAATAAGGACCTGTACACCCTTGTGGCCGTAACGTTTACCCAATTATGGTACGTCGTGGTATACGTGATCAGCATGGCGGTGCTCGCCTTCCATTTGTTGCATGGTTTCTCCAGCGCATTCCAATCATTGGGTGCGAACCACCCGCGTTACACTCCGGTGATCAAGTCGGTAGGGGTGTTTTTCGCCGTTATTGTTCCCATCTTCTTTGCACTCATCCCCGTGTGGATGTTCATTAACGCCTGAACTGAGCCATGACCAAGCTCGATAGCAAGATCCCCGAAGGCCCGCTGGAACGCAAGTGGACCGATCACAAGGACCACATTCGCATTGTGGCCCCTTCCAACAAACGCCGGATCGATGTGATCGTGGTGGGCACCGGACTTGCAGGTGGTGCTGCCGCAGCCTCACTGGCAGAAATGGGCTACAATGTGAAGGCCTTCTGTTTCCAGGACAGTGCTCGTCGTGCGCACAGCATTGCTGCGCAGGGTGGCATCAACGCGGCGAAGAACTATCAGAACGATGGCGACAGCACTTTCCGACTGTTCTACGACACGGTGAAGGGTGGCGATTATCGCAGCCGTGAAGCCAACGTGTATCGCCTTGCGGAAGTAAGCGCGAACATCATTGATCAATGCGTGGCGCAAGGTGTTCCCTTTGCTCGTGACTACGGTGGTCTGCTGGACAATCGCAGTTTCGGTGGTGTGCAGGTAAGTCGCACGTTCTATGCACGCGGTCAAACAGGTCAGCAATTGTTGCTCGGTGCATACAGCGCGCTCATGCGCCAAGTGGGCAAGGGCACGGTGAAGATGTATGATCGCCACGAGATGTTGGATGTGGTGAAGATCGACGGAAAAGCACGTGGCATCATCGCGCGCAATTTGATCACCGGTGAAATTGAACGACACGGCGCACACGCCGTATTGCTCTGCACAGGAGGCTATGGAAATGTGTTCTTCCTTAGTACGAACGCCATGGGCAGCAACGTAACTGCCGCTTGGAAAGCCCACAAGCGCGGCGCATACATGGCTAATCCGTGCTATACGCAGATCCACCCGACTTGCATTCCAGTAAGTGGCACACACCAGAGCAAGCTCACGTTGATGAGCGAAAGTTTGCGCAACGATGGTCGCATTTGGGTGCCGAAGAAAATGGAGGACGCGCAAGCGATCCGCGAAGGCAAGAAGAAAGGCAATGACATTGCTGAAGCGGACCGCGACTACTACTTGGAGCGCCGTTACCCGGCCTTCGGGAACTTGGTGCCGCGGGATGTGGCCAGCCGTGCAGCCAAAGAAAGATGCGATGCTGGTTTCGGCGTGAACAAGACCGGTGAAGCTGTTTACTTGGACTTCACGTCCGCGATCGAGCGCTACGGAAGAACACAGGCGAACATTCAACACATCGAGAACCCATCTGCGGAAAAGATCCGTGAATTGGGCACCGCGGTTGTGAGCGAGAAGTACGGCAACCTCTTCGACATGTATGAGAACATCGTCGGTGAGAACCCATACACCCACGCGATGAAGATCTACCCTGCAGTTCACTATACCATGGGCGGCTTGTGGGTGGATTACAACCTGCAGACAACAGTACCAGGCCTCTTCACCTTGGGCGAAGCGAATTTCAGTGATCACGGTGCGAATCGCCTGGGTGCGTCCGCACTTATGCAAGGGTTGGCCGATGGTTATTTCGTGATCCCTTACACAGTTGGCGATTACTTGGCGGACGACATTCGCACAGGACCGATCGACACCAAGCGCGATGAATTTGCAGAAGCGGAGAAGGCGGTTAAAGACCGCATTGATCACTTCCTGAACAACAAAGGCACCAAGCCGGTAGATGATTTTCATCGTCGTTTGGGCAAGGTGATGTGGGACAAATGCGGCATGGCCCGCAATGCAGAAGGGCTGAAGGAAGCCATCATTGAGATCCGCAAGATCCGTGAGGATTTCTGGAAAGAGGTACGAGTGCCCGGCACCGCGAACGAATTCAACCAAGAGCTGGAAAAAGCCGGTCGTGTCGCCGATTTCCTAGAGTTAGGCGAATTGATGTGCATGGATGCATTGGACCGCAACGAGAGCTGCGGTGGTCATTTTCGTGAGGAGTCGCAAGAGTTGGAAGGCCCGCAAAAAGGCGAAGCAAAACGCGACGACGATAACTATGCCTACGTGGCGGCGTGGGAATGGTTAGGTGAGGCCGGTAAAGCCCAATTGCACAAAGAAGAATTGACGTTCGACGTGGTGAAATTGACGCAACGATCGTATAAATAGACGCACCGGACCAAGCCAGATGCACTCGTAGTGTCGACGCATGAGTCGACACTACGGGCAGATGGAACCAAACAGAAAAGGAACATGGGCAACATGAAATTGAACCTGAAGATCTGGCGCCAGAAGGGCCCGAAGGATACTGGAGCGATGAAGACGTACCCCGTGAACGACGTATCTGAGGACATGTCGTTCCTGGAAATGTTGGATGTGTTGAACGACAACCTCGTTCGCAAGAATGAAGAACCGATCGCTTTCGATCACGACTGCCGCGAGGGTATCTGCGGTTCGTGCAGTTTGTTCATCAACGGCGAACCGCACGGACCAGGTAGAGGGATCACCACCTGCCAACTGCACATGCGCAAGTTCAAGGATGGTGATACGATCCACGTGGAACCATGGCGTTCTGCTGCATTCCCTGTGATCAAGGACCTGGCTGTGGATCGCAGCGCCTTCGATCGCATACAAGCAGCCGGTGGTTTCATTAGCGTGAACACGAACGGGAATTTGGTCGATGGCAACGCACTACCCATACCCAAGGTAGATGCCGACACCGCTTTCGATGCGGCCACGTGCATCGGATGTGGTGCATGTGTAGCCACTTGCCCGAATGGTTCCGCAATGCTGTTCGTATCCGCGAAAGTGTCACAGCTGTCCCTCTTGCCTCAAGGTAGGCCGGAAGCCAAGGAACGAGTGCTCAACATGGTAGAGCAAATGGACAAGGAAGGCTTTGGCAACTGCAGTAACACCGGTGCATGTGAGGTGGAGTGCCCCAAGGGCATCAGCTTGGAGCATATCGCACGGATGAACCGGGAGTATATGGTGGCTGGGGTGACGAAGAAGTGAGGGTTCTTATTCGCGAGTTGCCATGCACAATTCGAATTATGTATGCATAGGGTGCCGCATAAATGCGCGACGAGCAGCCTCTTCCGACGAGCTTCCTCTTTGTCCTCATTGCGGTTGCCAAATGACCGCCATTGGTGATAAACTTCGAGTCCCCGCCATAAGTGATGATGCCGGTTGGAAGGAGCTGGTCGCTAAAGTTCTTGTCCCTTGGAGAAATGACCCTGCTCGCTCCAGAAGAACTGCACTAGAGTTGCAGCTCCGCTCCTTGAATGCACTTGGGATCACCGTGGAGCGATTGAAAGAGATACGAGAGATTGAAGAAGAGCTAAGCCGATATCCCAAAGAAAGCTAGGTTATTCTTATGTCCCTTCTAACAACGAAACTCCCCCATGTCGGCACTACCATCTTCTCTATCATGAGCAAGTTGGCGGTGGAAAACGGTGCGATCAATTTGAGCCAAGGCTTTCCCGATTTTCCCATCGATGGCAAGTTGATCGAGCTGGTGGACAATGCAATGAATGCGGGCCACAACCAATATGCGCCCATGCCTGGCTTGCCTAAATTGCTCGATGCCTTGGTGGATAAAGTTGAACGGCTCTACAAGACCAAGTACGATCCAGCATCGGAGATCACGATCACTGCGGGTGGCACGCAAGCGATCTTCACAGCGATAGCGGCAACGGTGCATCCCGGCGATGAAGTCATCATTGTGGATCCTGCATATGATTGCTATGCACCCACGGTGACCTTGTTCGGTGGAGTGCCGATCCATGTGCGTTTGGGTAGCGACATGAAGATCGATGCTGATGCCGTGCAAGCCGCGATCACGCCACGTACTCGCATGCTCATGATCAACACACCGCACAATCCTGCGGGTACGATCCTGCGCGATGCGGACATGAAGCGCGTGGTGGAAATGCTGCGCGACACGAGCATCATTTTGTTGAGTGACGAGGTGTACGAGCATTTGGTCTTCGACGGCGAACTGCATGCATCTGCGATCAATTATCCTGAGTTGCGTGAACGTGCTTTTGTGGTCTTCAGTTTTGGAAAAGTGTTCCATACCACAGGTTGGAAAATGGGCTACGTACTTGCACCAAAAGAACTCATGACCGAGTTCCGGAAAGTGCATCAGTTCAATGTGTTCAGCGTGAACACGCCGATGCAGCACGCACTAGCGGAGTATTTGAAAGAGCCGTTGCATTATGAACAAGTACCCGCGTTCTATCAAGCAAAGCGGGATCGTTTTCTATCCGGCTTGCGCCGAACCGAATTCAAACCATTGAGTTGTGAAGGCAGCTATTTCCAAGTAGCGGACTACAGCGCGATCAGCGATCTGCCCGATGTGGAATTCGCGAAATGGTTGGCAACGGAGAAGGGTGTTGCGGGTATCCCACTTTCGCCGTTCTATAGAGATCCTCCTAAGGACCAGCGATTGATCCGCTTCTGTTTCGCGAAGCAAGATGCTACCTTGGATGCCGCTATCGAAAAGCTATGCGCGATCTGAAAGTGATCCTTGTGCAAAGCATGCTCCACTGGGAGAATGCCGTGGCGAATCGTGCCATGTTCGCCGAGAAGTTGGCTGCGTTGAAGGACCCAACGGACTTGATCGTTCTTCCGGAAATGTTCACGACCGGCTTCACCATGAACACTTGGCTCGCGGAAACGATGGACGGTCCGACCGTGGCTTGGATGCGAGAACAAGCGGATCGAACCAAGGCAGCGATATATGGTAGCGTGATCATTGAAGAAGGCGGATCGGTATACAATCGTGGCCTATACGTTACACCCAACGGCAGCGTGACCTACTACGACAAGCGACACCTCTTTCGTTTTGCGAATGAGAACGACCATTTCACAGCTGGTACCGAACGTGTGATCGTTGAATTGGGTGGGTGGCGGATCCTGCTGCAGATCTGTTTCGATCTACGTTTTCCGGTGTTCTCACGCAATCGCCAAAACGGTGCAAGGGCCGATTATGATGCGATCCTATACGTCGCGAATTGGCCAGATGTACGCAGCTACCCATGGAGCCAATTGCTGATCGCAAGGGCCATTGAGAACCAATGCTACGTGATCGGTGTCAACCGTGTGGGCATGGACGGAAAGGGCATTCACTATTCAGGGGATTCCGCGATGATCGATCCACGAGGAGCAGTGGAAACTTGCACACTTGGTAAGGAAGAGTGCCGTACGGTAACGCTTCAATGGGATGCGCTGGAAGACTTCAGAGCGAAGTTCCCGGTCGGCTTGGATGCCGATGGTTTCGAGCTGGACCTGTAAGGATCAACGGAGCACTTGGATGTGTCCCAATTGCTCTTGTGGTTGACCGAGGGTGCCGTTCTTATCGGTGAAGAACGTGTATTCCAAGCGCCACACATACACATCGTTCTTCACGATATCGCCCGCGAAAGTACCGTCCCATCCCACAGTGGGGTCGTCACTTTCGAACAGTTGGGTTCCCCAGCGATCGAACACGTACAAGTGCAAGGAGGCAATGTTCTTGCCCACGGGAATGAACACATCATTCGTTCCATCACCGTTCGGAGTGAAGGCATTCGGAATGAAGATCGCAGACGGACAATACTCGATCACTTGTGCGGAGTCGCGCGCTGCACAATCGAACTGGTTCAACACTTCTACCACATACCAACCATAAGCACCGGCAAGGATCACTTGCGATGATTCACCGGTGGACCAGGAGTATCGGGATCCAACATTGCCGGCATCGAGGCGAACGAATTCCTCATCTTCTCCCAAACAAGTGTGGAACTGCCTAGCGGCCATACGCGCCGGCGTCGGGTTGAATACCACCACTATATCATCGGAACGCTCACAGTATCCGTTGCTCACGGTTACGCGGTACGTGCCGGAAGTTCTGACGCTGATCGTGCGTGTTGTTGGTCCATGGACCCAAGCGTATGTGGCACCCGCGTTCCCGGCATCCACGATCAAGACCTCTCCTTCACAAAGTACCGTGTCGTTACCGAGGTGCACGTTTGGTGGTGGGAGCAGCAGCACCTCCGCATCAAACGTGGCGGAACAACCTGAGGGATCCGTTACGGTTACGCTGTAGGTTCCAGTGGTATTTACACTCAACGTGCGCGTCGTTGTTCCGATGTTCCACAAGTACGTACTTCCGGGGTTCCCGGCATCCAACAAAGCGGGCACACCCGTGCATTGTGTCCTGTTCTCCAATTGGTCCTGTGGTGCGGCTTGTGTGGTGATGGTGATCGCGTCCGTTGCACTGCATGCGCTATTCGTTACTTCGACGGAGTAGGTACCTCCTTCGGTCACTTGGATCGAAGGTGTGGTCGCACCGGTGTTCCACAAGAAATTCGCCCCAGGGTTCTGCGCATCCACCGTCAGTGTGTTCCCTTGGCAAATGGTCGTGTCGTTCCCGAGTTGGACAACAAGTGTGGGTATCAAGATCACGTCCGCATCAAAGGTCGCTGTACAGTTCTGCGCTGTGGTTACTGCAACACTGTAGGTTCCACTTGTCGTTGGTGTGATCGATTGCGAAGTGGCTGAGTTGTTCCATAGAAAAGTTGAACCCGCATTCCCGGCATCGAGGTTGATCGCATTGGAAGCGCACGTCGTCACATCTTGCAACTGATCGACAGGCAAGGGGTTCATTTGCACATGCACTACATCGGAAGTAGTACAACCATTTGCATTGGTCACCTCCACAGAGTACGTGCCGCTATTGGAAACGCTTAGTTGTTGGGTTGTTTCGCCAGTGTTCCACAAGTAGTTACTACTTGCATTTCCAGCATTGAGCAATTGGCCTACAGCACCACAGATCGTGATATCTGGTCCGAGGTCAACGACCGGCAAGGGGAACAAGTTCACGTTGAAGTTGGTGGTCCCTGTGCAACCTTGGGCGTTGGTAATTGTAACGGAATGCGGTCCTGGAACGACCGGGACTATGCTAACACTTGTGGCACCTGTATTCCAGAGATAACTGGCACCGGTTGTCGGAGCGGTCAAGGTGGGTGGAGTGTCGGCACAGGCGCTTGCATCTATCTGTGTGGTCAAACCAGCGAAGGCTTGGGTGATCGTCACTTGGTCTGTGACCGAACAGCCGTTTGGATCAGTGATCACCACCGAATACGTGTTCGATCCGTTCGTGGTGATCGTCGGTGTCTGCGTGGTTGCACCGCTCAAATTCGTCCCCGGTGTCCACTGATAACTCGGGTTCGGCACGTTGTGTTGCACACTTAATTGGTGGCCGGTCGTGGCACAGAGCGTTTGATCTGCACCGGCATTGGCATTATAACCGGTCGTCACGACCACAGTAATGGTCTGGCTGTGTGTGCAGCCGCTCCCGGTGTGCGTAACGGTACAGGAGTATGCGGTGGTTTGGTTAGGCGAAGCGATCGGGTTGGCTACGGTGTTATTGCTCAAACCGGCCCCGGTCCAAGCGTAGGTAAAAGGCCCTATACCCGTCGGTGTTGCGGTCAGTTGGGTATTCTGTCCGGGGCACAGCGTATCATTCGTCGCTGTCACGGTCAAAGCCGAAAGTTGACCAACGGTAATGGTCACTTGGCCTGTAGTGGAACAACCGGTTGTGTTGGTGGCGGTAACACTGTAAGTGGTGGTGGTGTTCGGCGTTGCAATTGGCGATTGGATGTTGGTCGCGCTCAAGGTTGGGTCGGGTGCCCAAACGTATGTTATGCCGTTTCCGGATCCAGGTGTTGCCGTCAATTGCACAGGTCCTGGAATGCAGATCGTGCTATTCGGCGTCATGGTCAGGTTGAACGTGGGGTTCACTTGTACATGGACGGAATCGCGGTAGGTACAACCCGCTGTCGGGTCGGTTGCATTTAGTTTGAACCAGCCGGATCCGGTCGGCGTTGCAGCGGTCGAAGCTGAGGTTGGATTACCGACGGTTCCAGGTCCGGTCCATGCATAGCTCAGCCAAGTATTGTCATACCGGGCGACCAGCACATCGTCCAATGCCCAATTGTCTTGCCCGGCGCCATTGTTGGCCAATTGCCTATAGCGGAACATCACGTTCGCTCCTTGGGCCGCTGCCGGAATGGATGTTTGTACAGCAACGAACCCTGGATAGCCGTTCTCGTTATAGGTCGCCATCGAGTTCCATGCCAGTCCATTGTTAACCGAATATTCCAGCACAACGTCCTCCCCGGGTTCAACATCATCACACGGCGCGGTGCCTTGTGCGATCTTCAAACGACATCGGATTTCGCCGCCTCCAATTGTATTCAATGCTACGGTCTGCGCATAGCGTTGTCCGTTGCCGTTGAAGTAGAGCGCACCCCCGCTTTGACTGCCGCAAGCTGTGCTGATCGTGCCGCCCTGTGTTGCTGTCCACATGGTATTGGGCGGACCATTCAGGTCATCCGAAGTGATAACACGGAGTGCAGTGCTTTGTAATTGGATCGAACTTCCGGCACAAACTGTCGCTGGAGTTGCCGTGGTGGTCAGGTCCAGGATCTTCCCGGGGATCACATTCACACGAATGCTATCATCCAAATTGCCACAACCACTTGGACTTATTACCTGCACCCTGTACCATGTGCTGGTCATGGGTGAAGCAAGTGGTCCTGGAATATTGGGGTTGTTCAGTGAACCCGCAGGCGACCATTGCACGTTGAACCATGCCGTATCGGGAGGTGGTACCAAAGCGAGTTGTACCGGTTCATATTGACATACATTGATCGTGTTGCTACCATTGGCCGTAAGCAAGGTAGGGATGGTCAAGGGGATACCAACGTGATAGGTGAAACTTCTTGGACAGCCGCTTGCCGGCAACGTGCCGCTAACGATATAGCTGTGGCTCGCTGTCGGTGTGAATGAGTAGCTGTTACCAGTTGCTAGGATGGTGGTCGATTCACCTTCGATGGTCCAAATGGCATTGTCAAGTGGCACAGGAGCATTCAGCGTTAGTGGTCCACCACCGCATACAATGGAATCTTGGGGTACGGGGATCGCTCTTATGTCGTTCACCGAAGTGGCATAACTTTCACCGTACCCCACTCCAAATTGGTAGGCTTGGAAACCGGCATTTGCTTGCAGGTGATGCACACCGGCAGGAACGTTCAGCTTGACGTACTTGCGATCGTTGCAACCGGCATACGCTTGGAAGAGTGCAGGGGCCACCGCGTTACCATCCAACGTTAATTGGCCCACGGCTGCGAGCGGTACCACAACACTGATGCTGTGTTGCGAGATCTGCGAGGATGTTGGGGTGGTGAAGCTCGCACGGGTGGAGAGACGATCCGCTGGAGAGACCAATAACAAAGAAGGGTCACCATTTCCAGCACAGCTATAGCCCTCCATCAATTGGGCCACGCTAACCGGGTTGTTGGCTTGCACGCAGACGGGTGTGGTAGTTCCATTCACCTCATAGGTCTGTCCTGCATTCAATAGGATAGGTGCAGAACCGCCAATTGAAACGGAAGTGCTGTTGGTATGGGCCAATACCCTGTACGTGCTTGAGGTGACACCATTGATCGGTACAGTGAAGTATCGGGTTCCCCATGCGTTGGTAGGGATCAATTGCTCGAAGATCACATCGCAGGCGTTGCACGCCCCTGGCACGGAGGCGCAACCCGATCCACCGATCACCAGAAATGGTCTGCATGTACCGCTTTGTGCGGTCGCTACCACCAAGCTGCCGGTAAGGTCCAACGCATCAGTGGCGGCTTGCAGTTGGTAGCTCTGTCCGGCGTTCAAATTCACGAGGAAGGGAACACCTGCTGTATTTCCACCCATGGTATTCACGGAAGGGGTAATGCTCACCTGCGTACCATCTTGGGTGGCCACGACCAACAACTGGCTTTTGTGCAGGTTCCCATAGTTTGGAATGCCGTGGTAGCTATCCACCCGGTAGCTGTTCCCCAAAGAAGATTCGGGCAGGACTTGGCCGCTCTCGAACGTATAGTTCTGGTAGGTGCTGGTGAACACATTGATGCTGTCATTGCTTTGGATCAGGATCCCGCGACCTGCCACGATCCCTGAACCGGTGTTCTCGCCGCTAAGCGGCACATCGATCACTGTTACGCCATTCGCCGCCACCGTGAAGTTCTGGCTCCAGGCGTTCAAGGGCATGCTCACTGTTCCCGATGTGGCCGTAGTGCTAAGGATGTGGACCTTGAGGCTTTGGGCACCGAAACCATTCTGCATGAACCCGGTCCAGAATCGTCGACCGCGAGTAGGTACGTTCGTTGCGGGCTGGGCCTGCGCAAACCCGGTCACGAGCAGTAGAATTAGCAAGGTCACCTTTCTCATCCAGTGCAGTGAACAACGTAGGGTTCGGTCCAATGGCTTTCGTCAACGACCACCGCGTATCAAGGTGGAAGTGGCCGTTTTTACGTCTGTTCGATGCACAAGGTTCCAAGGGCGACAAAGGGCCTGTATTCGTCGGCGGGGTAGGCCTTCGCGGAGAGATCCATACCGTTGCGCAGAGATGCGGACCATCCTAAGCAGGTCCAGACGGAATGATTCGTGGTGGATCGGATGAATGGGTCTCACTCCACCCCCCAGTCCACTACCACATCCCATGCGGCACGCACGTTCACCGGTTCCTTGTGGTTCCATACGGGCTCCGGCTGCTGTTGTGCGGCCCACTCCCCGGTGTCCCAGTGCCCATTGCTGTTGGAGTCTTGGAACAATCGAAGGGTCACCATGCCTGGTGCAAGGCGTTCCCACTTCATATGCGGTGCATTTCCGGGAACAGCAGCTTCGCGTACGACCTTATCTTGGCCGGTGAGCATTTGCACTACGTACTGGCTCGCACTGTCCAGTCCGGTCAAGTTCACCCGCAAGGAGCCGGTTGCTGCTTCCGCAGCTCGTCCCAAGTTGGTGCGTAGCGTGTCATTCACACCACCATAAATATCCCGAACGGCTTTTGGGTAAATGGTGAGCCGTGCGGTTTCGCCCGCATCCAATTTGGCGGTCAAGATCAATGTGCGATCATTGTCGAGGCTGCGTTCCAGTTCAAAGGGTATTGCAGTGCTATCCCGTTCGAGAACAAAACGGGTGCTGTCCACCTCCCGAATAGGTCTTGCCGCTCGTAAGCTGATCAGCACATTGTCCTTCTCGTCACTGGATGTGGCGGTGATCCCGGTATTGAACGACATGGGCTTGGTGCGGCGGTAATTCAACGTATCCAGCACCATGCCGCCATCACTTATGACGTAGGAACCTTTAGCGAGTAGCGTGGTATCATTGGGCCAAAGGAGCACGGTATCCCGCGTGTTGTTCCATTCGGGTTTCCAAAAAAGTGTTCCGCCGGTCCGCTCCACGTCGCGCACTACGACGCTATCGGCGGCCTTGGCAAAGACCAGTTGGAATGCACCATCAGGGATCACCGTGTAAGCTCGTATCTGCTGCTTTGAGCTACGCGGAAGGAAGGCACGCAGGTGCAAACTGCTCACCGTTGTGTCAGTGGTCGGTAATACCAACACGCTGTCCAAGAAGGCGATCTCTTCATTCGGAAGGTCGTACTTGAAATTGCTGTTCTTATCTCGAAGCGCGAAGAGTGAGAATTCGCTAGCCGACAAGTGGTCCAACACGAAGGTGCCGTCTTCCCGGGTGCGTGCCAAGTACAGTGGTCTACCTGCGCGGAAGGCGCCGGTGTCGCCAACTGCGTGGAGCATTACGAGCATGTGCTTTTCAGGTGCATCGGTCAAGGAATTGCGCACTATTCCCTCCACACGGATACTATCCAACACGGCACCTGTCGAGAACACGTAGTTCACGCCGGTTGCCAAATTCCCTTCGGTCAGGTCCTTCACGCATTCGGCCAGATTGAACGAATAGGTGGTGTTCTCCTTCAGCTCGCTGGTGATGGATACTTCCACACTGCGAGCGCCCACGATCCGCACCTCGGGCAATTTTTCCAACGGTGGCGAGATCAGTAAACGTTCGCGTACTTTTTCAAGTTGAACGCGTTCATCGAATTCCAATCGAAAGGCTTTTGCATTGAATTGGACCGTGCCGTTCGGCGGCGTGGCTAGTACCAACTGCGGGGCTTGTTCGTCCTTCTCGCCACCGGATATCTGACCTACTTGGGCGCACGCCACAAAGATCAGGGGAAGCAAGTACCAGAGCCAACACTTACGCATCACACCAAAGGAGAGAGCAACTTACAAAGGCGCTCAAGGGCCCCACCATCGTTCTCGTCAAAATCGTTAAGGTGTGCGCTGTCAATGTCCAGAACGGCCATCACTTCACCCTGTACATTGCGAACTGGAACTACCATTTCAGAACGCGAAAGAGTGCTGCACGCGATGTGTCCGGGAAAGGCATCCACATCGGCAACGATCATGGTCTTGTTCTCCTTCCAAGCGGTACCGCATACGCCCTTTCCGTATGGTATGCGGCTACAAGCCACGGGTCCTTGGAATGGACCGAGCACAAGTTCCTGTCCCACGACACGGTAAAATCCGGTCCAGTGCCAAGCGAAAGCGGTATGAAGCACGGCGGCCACGTTGGCCATTGCGGCGATCGCATCGGACCCATCGTTCAACAACGCCTCCACTTGAGGGAACAAGGCCTCGTATAAAGCCTTTCGGTCTGCGGTCTTGGGCAACACGATAGAAGCATCCATTGGGCTGCGAAGGTAGTGGTGGGTGGGTCCATAGTGATCAAAAGGAGTCGTGGGTCATGAGTCGTTAGTCACGGCACGACTAACGACTCATGACTGACGACTCATCTCTTCTGTATTCCTTACGCATAGGCCACCGTATAAACACTGATGCGGATCTCGGGCACTGCGGCGAGTGCGAGAACACAGCCCTCCAAAGTGGCGCCGGTCGTAACCACATCATCTATGATAAGGACATGCTTACCACGTAATTTTTCAGGATCCGGCAATTGGAACGCTTCCTTCACATTGAGCCATCTGTCCAGTCTGCTGCGGCGCGTTTGCGAGGGTGTGCGTACTACCCGGACCAGCCCTTTCCCCACGCTTGGCAGCGCCCATTTCTGTTGCATGCCTTGCACAAGTACTTGACTTTGGTTGTATCCGCGCATGAACTCTTTTCGGGGATGCAGGGGCACAGGCAAGAAGCAGTCCACGGTACTGAATCGCTCGGTCACCATAAGGTCCTCCGCCATGAGCCTGCCCAGATAGATACCTACTTGCCGTTCGTTCTTGTACTTGAGCAAGTGCAGCATGCGTTGTACCTTCCCGGTGGGCGAAAAATGGAGGAAAGCACTGGCGGCCTGTAGTTGCACCTTTCCCTTGAAGAGTTGTTCCACACTATTCTCAGGGTCCTCATGGAACCGTGTCTTGGGCAGGTCGTCGAAGCAGATCGAGCATAGGCATTGCTCAAAACGCATGAGGGCAGTATCACACCCAGCACAGCGGCGCGGCAGGAACAGCCCGATCAGGTCGCTGCCCCAAAGGAACAAGGTGGATCGGTTTGGGTTCAATACTTTGTTGATAAGCAGTCCGTTGTACTAAAACCGGCCGTAACGAGGCCTGTAATTTAGCGCCCCGGAACCGCACCACACCTATATGGACCAGAACACATCCCCCACCGAGAAGAAGAATCGATCCAGCACAGGTCTCCTCCTGTTGGTGGTACTGCTGTTGGTAAGCAACGTGGTCATGTTGTGGATGCTGATGCAGCGCAACAAAGAGGTGGAACTGGGCCAGCAAAAAGTGGAGGCCGTGATCAGCGAGAAGGACAACGTTACAGTAATGTTGGAGAACATGTTGGCCTCCTACGACACCTTGAAGACGGACAACGAGCAGTTGACCAGTGAAATGGAACTGCAGAAACAGCAGATCGAAGAGCTCTTGGACAAGGTGAAGCGCGGTACGTACAGTTTGGCCAAGGCACAAAAAGAGGCCGGGACATTACGTACGATCATGAAAGGGTACGTGGTCACCATCGACTCATTGAACCAAGCGAACCAAGCACTTACCGCGCAGAACGTGGGCCTTACTCAGGAGTTAGGCGAAGTAATAGGCCAAAAGGATGCCTTGAGCACGGAGAAGGCCGCCTTGGAGGGCAAGATCGCGAAGGGCGCGGTTCTGCATACAACGGCCATGTCAGCAGGGGCCTTATACATGCGGAACAATGGTAAACAAGTTGATACGGACCGTGCGAAGAAAGCAGAGATGGTGAAGTGCTGTTTCTCATTGGGTCAGAACTCCGTTACCGAGGCGGGCGACAAGACCCTGTACATGCGCGTGATCAGCCCGGATGGCACGGTATTGCCAACTTCAGAAGGAGCAAAACGATTCCAGTTCAACGGGGTTGAAGGCAACTACAGCAGTAAGCGCGATGTGAACTACCAGAACCAACCGGTCGATGTCTGCATCTTCTGGACCGGTGGTGAGGAGCTGCGCACGGGCCAATACATCGTGGAGATCTACGAGGCAGGTGCGTTGGTCTCGAAGGCCAATTTCGACCTGAAGTAAGGAGAACGATCAGAAGAAGGCACGCACCTGGGCGCCGCCCACGTGTACCATTTTCACGCCTTCCGATCTTCGGCCATTGTAAGTGATGTCCACTTGCAAGTTGTTGCTCAGGTTTCGTTGTATGCTCAGGCTCCAAGTAAGGTTGGTGCCGATCTTGAGACCAGCCAGCAATTCATTGCCCAAGGGTGAATTCGTTTCGCCGTTGTATGAAATAGCAACACGGTTGAAGGTCATCAGGATGCTTCCTTTTCCAGCGGTGTTGTAGCGTAGCTCGGCCCCTAGGTCCTGCACTTCGGCCTCTTCACCACCGAACTCTTCCTTGTTCTTTTTCTCGGTGAACTTGTAGGATAGGATCGCACGGAAAGAAGTATTGGGCTGCCAGGTCACCCGTGGTTTCAAACCTTGCTGGTTGATCGCATACGTACGACCAGTGAGCAGGTCCGATCGGTTGGACACCAGCCCCCGTTCTCCTTCCAGGTCAGCGGTCCAAGTACGTGTCGTGTTCCACCGGACGCGCAGTGTGTTGAACAAGCGTGACCGCGATTCGAAGCCGTTGAGGAGCAAGCTGCGACTGCGGTCGTTCTGCCACGTATGGTCAACGCTCCATTTGCGACTGGTGCGGTCATAATAGAACGTGTTGCGGGCCGAAGAGGAGTAGGAGTTGATCCCCGTATCGGTGTCATCTGTCAGGAATGGGTTCAGTGCTTCACCCAGATCACTACTGCCCGTCTTTCGATCCACGCGCAAGGACGCCAGATCAGAGAATTTCCCGATGAATTTCTTGAACCCTTTTGCATCCGCCCACAACACCGCAGGGCGAAGGTCCAGGGAAGTGCTGAACTGGTTGTTGAATGTGCGCACATACTGGTTGCTTGGTACGAAGATGCGCAAGTAGTCCGCCTCATAACCGAAGTTGGCCAGTTCAAATTCGTTCAGGTCCTTGACCCCATCGTTGTTGTAGTCGATCCATACGTAAAGCCCTTGACCTGCGGGCACGGAGATGTAGATGTACTCTCGCCGTTGCTCAAGCCCCGATCCAAATTCGTAGAACGCATCGAACACCGCTACACCCTTAAAGAGCGAGAGGTCATAATCGATCCGGACCAGATAGGTGTCCTCGGGTTTTTGTGTTGTTAGGGTACTGTCCTTGATCATCAGGCTCCGATAGGTGAACGTGGTGTTCAATCGGTTCTTGGGGTTCCTTGCCAGATCCAGTGCGAACGTGTATGATGTGGCTCGCGTGCTTTCCTTCAGTTCGCCTTCCTTCAAAGCACGGTCCCACCGTTGTCCGGCCCCGATCTTCCACTTGTTCTTGGCACTGTCGGGGCTTTGGATGAAAGTTTCCCATTCGTGGAATTGATAGCTTCCAGCGAGCAGGTCATTGGTGCTGTCCGGTCTGAAGAGGTTCCGTTCATGCTCATCGGTGATCCCTACGCTGAATGGTTTGAAGCGTTGTACTGCTTGGAAATTGTGACGCAGGAAATCGGTATTGCGGGCATTCTTGGTAGTGAGCCAGCTTGCCGATCCGATCACATCCGTTCGTTTGGTGCGCACGTTGCTTACCAGATCCTGTTTCCATCCGCTGTAGGCATCGGTTACTTGGAACGTTCCTAATCCGTAAGAAAGAGCCCCCAATTTTCTGCTTCGGATACCTACATCGGCACCGGCCAGCAATTGGTCTCCGTTCAACGGCAATCCCAAAATGTTCCAGTTCCGATCGAATTCCACCGCTCGGTAGCGTTCCACGAACCGGAAGTTCTTCGAGATCGATTCGGCATTTCCACCTACCACCAGTTGCATTGTGCTGTCCTTGCGGCTTATGGGGAATGCGTGGTCCGCATGCGCCATGATCCCATACCCTTGGTCATCTTGATCATCGATGTCGCTGAAGGTGTTCCTGTCCAGCACGCTATACGCCAGTTCCACCGTGGCATTGGTGCGTTCGTTCGGCCGAATGTCATAGCCCAATGTGATCAGGCGTTGGCTCTGTGGGGCGATCAACACACGCACGGGAGCATGATCGCCATTGCGCCGTAAAGTTCCATCCACCGTATCGGGTGCCACCCACCTGAACACCCTGCCGTTCGGGGTGAATTCCTGTTGAACGTAATCGCCGTTGCCGGAACCGACTTGGGTGAATGTAGCTCGCCATTGCGCACTGTCGGGCACAGTGCTGTATACGTAAATAGGGAAGTACCCCAAGGAGTCGGTCCTGCGATAAAGCACTTGGTCATCGGCAAAACCGGTACTGTCCACCCCCGGGGTCGTTGCCGCCAAAGGGTTGTCTCCTGCCGCTGCAAGAACGGCGCGTTCGGGGTCACCGAGGTCCTGTTGCAACGATTGGTTGCGGTGGTCCTGCTCGCTGTAGAGATTGAAGCGCAGCGTGCTTTTCCCAAGGTCCACGGTATGGTCCAAGCGCAGCAAGGAGCGAGCATAGTTCTTGTCGGAGTATTGGAATTCCACAACGATCCGTCGATCCTTGGTCACCAACCGGCGTGACGTGAAGGTGACTTCAGCCGTGTTGTAATCGATCACATAATCGTTCTCTTGACCGCGCACCAATGGCACACCGTTCATGAAGACGCGTTCAGTACCGGAAAGGATGATGATGATCGAACCGCTGTCGTTCCCTCGTAAACGGTATGGGCCTTGCACACCCTCGATCCCTTGTATGGTGTTGCGGGCGAATTTTCCTTTGCTGATCGCCACACTGGCACCCACTCGCGCGTCCACTTTCTTTCCGTACGGCACGGGAGTATCAAAGCTGAGCCCTTTTGTCTTCTTGAGGTAGGTGAGAAAATGGCTCTTCGGCCGTTGTAGTACGAAATCGCCGGCAATGAGCGACCACCCTTTGTTCTCTTCGCCTTCAAATAGCTTGATGAATACTTGGTCAAAATCCTGAAGCTCCAAGGTGTTCCCGCCGGCCTGTATCGGGATGTTGTTGTCGGTAACACTGGCCAGCACTTGTATACGATCAGTAATGCGCCCGCTCAGTTCCAGGTTCAATGTGGAATTCACGGAAAGATCCTGGTTGTTCCCGAACAACACGCCCCGTGAAATACTTCCGCTCCGGCTAAGTCCTTGCACTCCGAGAAGCTCGGTATTCTGTTTCGGTGGGGTGTACCGGAACGGGTCGAGGCGGTCTCCGCTGGCAGTGGTCAAACGGTCGGGGTCCTTGTTGCGGCGGACTTGGGTGAAGGCGATCGGCATTACCCGGTACCGCACAAGAACGGAGTCTGCGGAGGGGCGAATGTTCCAAGTGAGTGTTGCGCTGAAGGGGTCGAGGTCGTATTGGGAAGGGTCCAAGGCTAGGCCGTTCGCAAAGAGGTGGATGCTGCCCGGCACAATGCTCATAGTGTCCAGCACCAGCGTGTCACCCTCCATCTGGATCCAATGCAAGCGCAAATTGGTCGCGGTGCCGGATTGGGCACGGCCGATCGCAACGGCACATACGAACAGCAGCACGATGGCTGCTGTTCGGAGGCATCGTTGGCTCGGCTTCACGAAGCCGATGGAGATGGTCGGTGGACCAATGGACACAAATGACATACGGGTAAGCGGCCTGAAAAGTATCCCATGCGGGCCGGTCGGGGGCATGCCATCACCAATGCATTGTTGATCACCGACCTGATCCCGGTTCCCTCGAAGCTAAGGTGCAGGTACATTTGGCCGACCCCACCTTAGACGTGAACTTCTACTATGCTCCGCATCGTTCTGGCATTTTGTATACTCCTCCTAGGCGCTTGCTCATCGCCAGAGCCATCGCGGGACCGTGTTGGAAAAGGAGGTAAAGTTTACGGTGGGGTCTTCAATACGAATGAGACCGAGGAGATCCAGGGTTTCTTTCCGCACACGCTCTCCCAATCAGCATCGCACCGGATAGCGGCACAGCTCTTCGAGGGCCTGGTGAAATTCGACCAGTCCGATCTCTCTCTTGTGCCTGCCTTGGCTGAAAGTTGGACGCTGGACCAGACGGCGACGGAATACACCTTCGTACTTCGGAAGGATGTGCATTTCCACGATGACCCCTGTTTTCCTGATGGTGTTGGAAGGGCCTTCGCTGCCTCGGATGTGGTGGAGTGCTTCACTGCACTTTGCAGTTATGGTGAGATGAACCAGATGTTCTGGTTGTTCCAGGATCGAGTGCTTGGTGCGGATGCACATTATGCGGCCACGAGCAAAGGCGAAAAAGGACCAGGGGTAAAAGGTATCGAGGCCTTGGATGAGCATACCCTACGGATCACGCTTACCCAGGCCTGGCCTGGTTTCTTACAAGTGCTGGGCCATCAGGGGTGCTGGATCTATCCGCAGGAACTTGTACAGAAATACAGCGAGGACGCCAAGTGGCATCCGGTAGGTACAGGGCCATTTCGATTGAAGTCCTTTTCTGTCGGGAAGGTGATGATCATGGAGCGCGAACCGAATTATTGGGGGCGCGACTCGCTTGGCGATCAATTGCCTTTTCTGGATGGGCTCAAGGTCACCTTTGACCCGGACAAGAACAAGGAACTGGGGGAATTCGAAAAGGGGCACTTGAGTGCGGTCTACGAATTACCGGTCGAACGAACGGACATATTGGAAAAGGGTGGGAGTTTCCAAGTACAGAGCATCCCCGGATCGAGCGTTCAGTTCTATGGGCTCAATATGAATGTGCCGCCTTTTAACGATCCGTTGGTGCGGCGTGCCTTTACAATGGCCATCGATAGAAGGCTCTTGGTCGATAGTGTGTTGAAAGGCTTGGCCGTACCCGCTGACCACGGCGTGGTACCACCCGGCTTCGATGCATATCCGTATGACAAGGTGCCTTCGACCAAATATGATCCCATAGCTGCACGTGCCCTGCTTGCAGAGGCTGGATTCGCGGATGGTAAGGGCATGCCCCCGGTGCATCTGCAGGTGAACAACGACGGATTCGGCTATGTACGTGTGGCAGGCGCGGTCCAGTCCATGTTGGAGAAGAATTTGGGCGTTCCGGTGGTCTCATCCGTATTGCCTAGGGACCAACATTACGGCAATGTGGAAATGGGGAAAGCACAGTTCTGGCGCGAAGGGTGGGTCGCTGACCATCCGGATCCGGAGAACTTCTTGGCCTTGTTCTATGGCAAGAATGTTCCACTGGACCCCTCACAGCCCTCTTATCTCAACAGCACGCGTTACCGAAATGCGACGTTTGATTCACTCTATTCCGCTGCGATCCGCAACGGATATCAGGTGGAACGCATGCGGTTGCTGGCTGAGGCCGAAGCGCAGTTGATGCAGGATGCCGTGGTGATCCCCTTGTACCATGAGCGGGCCGTGCGTTTGCTTCAGCCGTGGGTGCGGGATATGCCCATAAACGGAATGGAGTACCGCGATATGCGTGCGGTCTGGTTCGATCCCGAAGCACGGAAGAAATAGGTCATATCATTTGGAATTAGAGGGCCGTCCGAAGATGCGAAGCTGTTTTTTGACCAGGCGATCCAAAAAATAGTTGCATAGCCCTAGCTACGGAACTATTTTTTGGAGAAGCATGGGCGGAAAATAGCGAACAGATCGGATGGATCTCTAATTCCAAATGGTATCAGAGGTCAACTGTTCCCACGCACATGGGCGAGTACCAACCGCTTCGCCAGTGGCATGAAGGTCTCAATGCATGGTATGGCCAGGTCCGTTTCCAAGGCGAACGTCGCCGGAACGGGTTGTGCGGGGAAACGCTGGATCAGATCCGCCTTGATGTGCTCGAATCCTGATCCGATCCCTACGGTATAGGAACTCACATAACGGGTCGATACGTTCCTGTGAACATGCTCCGTAATGGTATCTTGAAGGATCGGTACGGCATAGCCATAAACCCTTGCCTCCTTTCCGTGGCGCAGGAATATCCACCCTTCGCTGATATGCAGGGGCTGCAGGCCAATGGGCGTGAAACGGATGTGCTGTGTGATCTCTTGTTCTATGTCCAGCCCTTGCGATCGCAAGTTCTTCAAACCGGGTAAGGCGAACTCGATCACCTCATCGATCACATCCAACCA
>Ga0209063_1000599_pt1 | contig 22727 bp, 25 predicted proteins | sample KloWWTmeKNB19Kit_FD_187177 | JGI IMG/M metagenome (GOLD analysis project Ga0209063, IMG submission 187177) | Active sludge microbial communities from Klosterneuburg, Austria, studying microevolution and ecology of nitrifiers - Klosterneuburg... | ecosystem: Engineered > WWTP > Aerobic digester >... | reverse complement strand
CTGCACCAAATATTATATCTGCTTTGGAAGATGGCAGTTGTTTACCAGCTGTATTCTCAAATTCAATCTTATCGTTATTCCAATCCAACGTTTTACACTTCTCATTAAAATGTATATTGACGCCATGCTCTTCGGCAATTGTCATTAACTGCTTATTCAACTCGCCTCTTGAAACTGAATTGATATATTGTCCTTCTTTTCCATAAGGTTGAAATGTGATTGACCCATCAACATTATGAATTTGCCGGCCATGCATTGGGATGCATATTTTTTTTATCTCATCTGTTAACCCTACTTTTCCCAATGCCAGCAATCCTCTATCACTTAAAGCAAGGTTGATAGAACGACCTGCACTCATATCTTCTGTTCGCATATCACTACGGCGTTCATAAATAGCAACCTTGTGACCTCTTTTAGCTAAATAGATTGATAGCAATGAACCTACAAGTCCAGCACCAATTATAGTAATTTCTTTTTTCATTTTTTGCCACTAAGGCACGAAGACACAAAGGCTCTAAGTTTATTTTGTGTTTTTGTGACTATTTTAATATTGAGTTAATAATTTCTCCAAACCTAAAAATATCTTCAAACGAGTTATACAAGGGTACAGGTGCAATCCTAATCACATTTGGTTCCCGCCAATCTGCAATTACACCTTGCTTTGTTAGTTCATCAAATACCCTCTTGCCATCTTTCAACATCATGATAGAAACTTGACAACCTCTTTCAACAACATTCGCCGGAGTAATTATTTCCAAAACCTTCTCCACTTGCCTCCTATTAATATCATTCAATACAAAATGGAGATATGCAGCTAGCTGTTTTCTCTTCTCATGCAATCTTTCCATTCCTGCTTCTTCAAAAATATCCAATGAAGCTTTGTGAGCTGCCATTAACAAAATGGGAGCATTACTCAACTGCCATCCTTCTGCTGATGGAATTGGGTCAAAACCTTTTCCCATTTTAAAACGGGTTTCTTTTTTATACCCCCACCAACCTGCGAATCTTGGCAACTCTTTATTTGTAACATGCTTTTCGTGTATATAAGCACCTGCTACTCCACCAGGTCCGCTATTCAAATATTTATAAGTACACCAGCAGGCAAAATCAACATTCCAGTCATGCAATTGTAATTCTACATTTCCTGCAGCATGTGCCAGATCAAACCCGGCATAAGCACCAACGGAATGTGCAGCTTCTGTTATCATTTTTAAATCAAACAACTGACCAGTGTAATAGTTTACTCCGCCAAATAAAACAACAGCAACATCGTCACCATGTTCTTTTATAACTGAAAGAATATCTTCTGTTCGTAAAGTATGTTCGCCTTCTCTTGGCGCCACTTCTATGACAGCATCTGCTGCTTTATAGCCATGATAGATGGCTTGTGTTTCAAATGCATATTGGTCTGATGGAAATGCTTTTGCTTCGCAAATAATTTTATACCGTTGTTTTGTTGGTCGATAGAAACTCACCATCAACAAATGGAGGTTGACAGTTAATTGATTCATCACCACTACTTCATTTTCTTTACACCCAACAATTTTAGACAACTGTTTTGGAAAGATTTCATGATAGGGCATCCATGGATTTCTTGCCTGAAAGTGTCCTTCTACTCCTAGTTTAGCCCAATCATCTAATTCCTGCTGTACATATTGAGAAGTTGTTTTGGGTTGTAATCCAAGAGAATTCCCGGTGAAGTAAACACAGTCTTTCCCTTCATGTTGAGGTATAAAGAATTTTTCACGAAAACTTCTCAGCGAATCGTTGCTATCTAATTCTTTAGCGAAGGCAAGTGTATTTTGAAAGTTCATTTTAATCAATTGTAGCAATTACTTTTAATTCTATCGCAATCGGCGTGGGCAAACTTTTTACTTCTACTGTTGTTCTGCAAGCCTGTACCGAAGTAAAATATTCTGCATAAACTTTATTATAAACCGGAAAATCTTTTTTCATATTAGTTAGAAAAACAGTTACATCAATTATCTTATCCCAGCTGCTTCCACTTGCTTCTAATACTGCTTTGATATTAGCAAATACAGAATGACATTCTGCTTCAATATCGTATTGAATAATATTACCATCAGCATCTAATTCCAATCCTGGTATTGAATTGTCTTTTGGATTTCTTGGGCCAATACCAGAAAGAAACAAAAGATTCCCCACCCGTCTTGCATGAGGATAAGCTCCGAGGGGAGTTGATGCGTTTTCAGTTTTTATAATCCCAGACATAATGCTCAATATTCAATGCTCAATAAACAATACTCAATTATACTCAATACAAACATTCTTCGCTTCAGTAAAAAACTTCAAAGCTTCCCAACCCCCTTCTCTACCTACTCCACTATTCTTTACTCCGCCGAATGGAGTTCTTAAATCTCTTAATAGCCAACAATTAATCCAGATGATGCCACTTTCAACTTTTGCCGCCACACGGTTGCCTCTAGAAATATCATTTGTCCAGATGCTTGCAGCTAATCCATATTGAGTTGCATTCGCCAGTTCAATAGCTTCTTCTTCTGTTTTAAAAGTTTGTAGTGTAACAACAGGGCCAAAAATTTCTTCCTGGTTTGTCTGACAATTAGGGCCAAGACCTTCAATAACAGTTGGCTCAATAAAAAAACCATTTGCACAACGACCTTCAAGCTTCACTGCTTTTCCACCACATAAAATTTTTCCGCCTTCCTGTTTTGCTGTATCAATGCAACGGATTATTTTATCAAAATGCACTTTACTTACGATAGCTCCTTGTTTTGTTTCCTCTTCTAATGGATCGCCAACTTTTAATCCTTTATTTATCCAATTAATAAAATCTATTTTGAACTTTTCATAAACACTTTCCTCAATTAGTATTCTGCTACCACACAAACAGATTTCTCCCTGATTGGCAAAAGAAGAACGGATTGTATTGAACAACATTTTCTTCCACGACTCTTCATTATTATACACATCTGCAAAAATGATATTAGGATTTTTGCCGCCCAGTTCCAATGATAATTTTTTAAACTTAGGTGCCGCAATACTTGCAATTCGTTCTCCTGCTTTTGTACTTCCAGTAAATGAAATGGCTTTTACCTCGGGATGCTTTACAATGGCTTCGCCAGTAACAGCACCGGTTCCATGAACAATATTTAATACCCCATCCGGCAAGCCTGCTTCTTTACAAATTTTAGAAAGTAAAAATGCAGTAATAGGTGTTACTTCAGATGGCTTGGCAATTACACAATTACCAGCTGCCAATGCCGGTGCAATTTTCCAGGTGAATAAATACAATGGTAAATTCCAAGGAGAGATACAGCCAACAATTCCAATCGGCTGACGTAGTGTATAATTTACTGCTTTGTCTTCCATATTGTGACTCTCGGTTGCAAAGTGCATTATGCCTGTTGCAAAGAATCTGAAATTAGAAGATGCTCTCGGAATATCAACTTGCTTTGCTAACCAAAGAGGTTTACCATTATCATTTGTTTCGGCTATTGCTAATTCATCTAGATTTTCTTCGATTAGTTCTGCAATGCGATTGAGGATTCTGAATCGCTGCTCAACTGGGGAAACACTCCAAGCAGGAAAAGCTTTCTTAGCAGATTCAACTGCAATATTTATATCTTTCTCATTACTATCAGGAATTTGACCAACAACTTCTCCTGTAGCAGGATTAAAATTGTCAATAAAATTTCCGCTAAGCGGACCGATAAGGTTTCCACCGATATAGTTCTCTAAATGATATGGTATGTGTAAGTTTATTTGTTTATTAGTTTATTGGTTAATTTGGAATACCCTGCTATTTTGGATTGTGTTTTGATGATTTGGAAATAAATTTGATATAAGCATTTAGTTTAACAAGAATTGTTTCAGCTTTTTGAAGGAGCTCTTCACATTTTTTGTCATCTGCAATTTTTCTTCTTTTGCATTTCCCAATCCATGATTTTGTTTCTTGAATTGAACCTCTTGAATAAAAATAGAACTGCTTACTCTCTTTATAAAAAAATCGTCCGTAGCCTTCGGCAATATTTGCCGAAATTGAATCTGCTGACCTGACAATTTGTTTGCCTATTGTATCCTTATGAAAAAAGTCCCATTTTATTACAATCTCCCAAATCTCATCAGAAAGAACTTCAGCCAGTTGATACACTTCCAATTTCTCTAAAGTATAATCCATGCTTTTATAAGAAAATTTAAAACTATAAGACCCCTCCTAATAAACTGATTAACCAATAAACCAATTAACTATATACTCCCCGTCCTTCCGCCATCGACAGGAATGCTTACACCATTTACATAAGAAGCAGCTGGTGATGCAAGAAACGCAGCGACAGAAGCAATTTCAGAAGCATCTGCGAAACGCTTCATTGGAACTTCCTCTGTCATGTTTTTTTCTACAATATCAACAACGGTGTTTCCTTTTTTTGCAATATTGTCAATCAACGTTGATAATCTGTTTGTGGCAGTAAACCCCGGCAATACATTATTGACTGTAATATTAAATTGTCCCAATTCGTTCGCCATGCTTTTTGCCCAACTGGCAACAGCTCCACGGATTGTATTGGAAACTCCCAAATTCTTCAATGGAATTTTAACAGACGTTGAAATAATATTTACAATTCTACCATACCCTTCATTTTTCATGGAAGGAACAACAGCTTGAGTTAAAATATGATTACAAATCAAATGCTGGTTGAAAGTATTTAGAAATGCTTCTTCTGTTGCATCGATGATGGGCCCGGCAGCAGGACCGCCGGAATTGTTTATTAATATATGAACAGCATTTGTTTCAACATGTTTTTCGATAACACTCTTCACTTCATCCGGTTTACTAAAATCCGCAACTAAATAATTGTGCTGTTGCCTTAATTGTGTATCCAGTTTTTGCACCGCATTTTGCAACGCTTCTTCATTTCTTGCGATTAAAGTACAATTAGCTCCAAGCAAAGCCAATTCTTCAGCAATGGCTAAACCAATACCCTGTGTGCTGCCACAAATAATTGCATTTTTTTCTTCTAAAGAGAGATTCATACCTTCAAACCTAAAGAAAATTGTTGTAATTTTTCGCAATTAAAAAAGCTGAGCAGAATTCATGCTGATGAAGAGTGATTCTATATTAATTCTTTCACTGGAAGAATAAATATAGAACAAATCAAAGATTGCAAGGGACGATGCCATGAAATACTGAAGCTGGGTAACAAAAAATCTATACTATGCCTGTACTTGCTCCTTTTAATTTGAAAAAATGGATCGCTGACAATAGAGACCTTTTAAAACCTCCGGTTGGCAATAAATGTATTTATGTAGATGCACAGAACTTTATTGTGATGGTGGTTGGCGGACCAAATGCCCGCAAAGATTATCACTACAACGAAAGTGAGGAATTATATTACCAGGTGGAAGGAAATATTGTGTTGAAAATAATTGATGATGGTGTTCCGAAAGATATTCCTATCAATGAAGGCGAACTATTTTTACTGCCGCCGAAAACGCCACATTCACCACAGCGAGGTGAAAATACCGTTGGCCTGGTGATTGAAAAAGTAAGGGAGGATGAAGAAGATGAGAAAGATGCTTTTCTATGGTTCTGCGAAAATTGTGGTAATAAATTACATGAGGACAGTTTGTTTGTAAAAGATATTGTGAAGCAATTGCCACCAGTAATGGATAATTTTTGGGGGAATGAAGATTTAAGAACCTGTAAAAAATGTGGCACCGTGATGCAAGCACCTGTTAAAAAATAGCAATTGTTATTATACACCATCTCAATTTATTTTCGAATATGCGTTTTTTATTTTTAAGTTTTTTAATTTTTTGTTGTTCATCATTTTTATTCGGTCAATCCATCAGCAAGAGACAAAGTGTGTACTTTGAATTGGGAGGCAATGGATTATTTACATCAGTGAATTATGATTACCAGCTAACAAAAAAACCCGGATTTGGCATAAGAGCTGGAATTGGTTTTTTTTCTACAAATCCATTTCAGTTGACGATTCCGGTTGGTATAAATTATTTATTCGAGTTGCAACCCGATAAATCTTATATGGAACTTGGATTTGGTGCTACCTGTACAAAAGCAAATGTTTCGCTATACCTGGAACCTGATCTGACAAAAAAAAGAACAAACTTTGGCAATTATATCCCTTCCATTGGATATAGAAAGCATACAAAAAAATCGCTTATGTGGCGGCTTAGTTTAACTCCCGTTGTAAATCAAAATGGATTTGCGCCATTCTTTGGAGGCTCGTTTGGTAAATTATTTTAATTAGTTATTAATGAAGATTGACATACATACTCACATTATGCCGGAGAAGATGCCGAACTGGACGGAGAAGTTTGGCTATGGCGAATTTATACATCTGGAACATCGCAACTGCGAAGCTTGCATGATAAAAGGTGATAAACTTTTTCGAGTTGTAGAAGAGAATTGTTACAAGCCTGAATCGAGATTGAAAGACATGGAAAATAATGAGGTGAACATGCAGGTACTTTCTACCATTCCAGTCTTGTTTAATTATTGGGCGAAGCCGACAGATGGTTTAGAAACATCAAGATTTTTGAACGATCATATTGCAGAAACTGTTTCAAAAGAAAAGGATCATTTTATAGGATTAGGAACTGTGCCATTACAGGATATTGACCTTGCTATAAAAGAAATGGAAAGATGCATGACAGAATTAAGAATGCCGGGATTGGAAATAGGCTCCAACATCAACGGCAAAAATCTTTCTGATGAATCCTTCTTTCCTTTTTATGAAGCTGCTGAAAAATTAAACTGCTCTTTATTTATTCATCCATGGGAAATGATGGGTGAAACACAAATGGAAAAATATTGGTTGGCATGGTTAGTCGGCATGCCTGCGGAAACATCGAGAGCTATTTGCTCCATGATATTTGGTGGAGTATTTGAAAAATTTCCAAACCTTAAAGTTGCTTTTGCTCATGGCGGTGGTTCATTTCCTATTACAATTGGAAGAATAGAACATGGCTATAAAGTACGACCTGATCTGGTAGCTGTTGACAATCCAATTAATCCAAGAAACTATTTAGGAAAATTTTGGGTGGATAGTTTGGTGCATGATAGAAAAGCAATGGAATTTTTGATTGACCTGATGGGAGAAGATTTTATTTGCCTTGGAAGTGATTACCCTTTTCCATTGGGAGAGCATAAACCCGGCAAGCTTATTCAAAAAATGGACCTCGGAAAAAAAGTAACAAGCAAGCTGCTTTATAAAAATGCAGTGGAATGGTTAGGGTTAAAGAAAAAAAATCTACCTGAATTCTATTAATTATTATTCGTTAAAGAGATTGGGATAGTCTGTAATAATTCCATCGACTCCCATTTTCTTTAATTTTTCAATAGTAGGTTTATCATTCACCGTCCAAGGAATTATTTTCATATTTTTTGCATGACATTTTTGTATCAGTTTATCATCCACAAGTTTATAGGCAGGGCTATAAATTGTTGGAGTAAAGCCCAAGTCTTTTAACTGTCCTTCTAAGGTTCTTTTATCAAAATCTTCAATCAGCATCGCTGTTTTGATAGCAGGATATTTTTGATGCAGGTATATTAATGTTCTGAAATCAAATGATTGAATAATAACCTGCTCTTCGATTCCTTTTTCTTTTATAACCGCCATTAATAACTCTACGAATTCTTCGGGCTTTGGATGGAAAACACCATCAAATTCAGGATTCGTTTTTGTTTCAATATTATAAAAGGGGAATGGCCTTCTTCTTGTCATCATGTCCTTATTCACACTGTCGATTACCTCACTTAGCAAAGGTTTTGTCACTTTCATTTTTTGTTGCTGTGGAAATCTTGGATGCGGCTTCATCCCAACATCAAAAGCTTTCGTTTGCTCATAGGTCATCCAGTTTATATTATAAGTCCTCTCTTGCCTCGGGCCCATGTAACTACCATCGGGTAGTGTTGTAATTTCCTGACCAAACCATTGCTCATGCGATAAAATAACTTTCTTGTCTTTCGTTATCACCACATCCATTTCCAATGTGGTTACACCCATCCCCAATGCATATATCATTGCAGGCACGGTGTTCTCGGGCATTAATCCGCGGCAGCCACGGTGGCCTTGTTTATCAAAGCTCATGCCCCCATCCCCTAAAGGGGAGCCGGTTACAGTTTTGGTATTTTTACAACCCATTCCTATTATTAGTATAACAAAAAAAACATATTTACTCATGATTTAAAAACTTTAGATTTTCTGTTTTCCATTATTACTGCTATTTCCTCAGCATCACCACCTTGATCTTTTAATTTATCTACAATGTTATCGTAGCTTTTTTCATCCCTATCCTGACTTAATTTAAATACATGCTCCAAAGACGTTACTTCTATTTCAAAAGCAACAATTGCCTTCATAAGCCTGGCTGTGTTTTCAACCGGCAGATTATCATATATCGTTGGTGAACTACTGTTATTATTTTCATAGTGTAGCGTAAGCCGTTTCAGAATAGCAATTAGTTCCTCATCATTACCAAAGCGGATAATCCCTTTTGCATGAACACTCATAAAATTCCAGGTACTTGGCTGATAAGGATTATCATACCATGATCCACTAACATACGTATGCGGGCCAGTAAAAACAGTCAGTACATTTTGATTTTGTTCAAATGCTTTGTGATGGTCTGTATTTCTCATGATATGACCGGAAAGAAAAAATTTCCCGTCCTTCTCATCAATAAACATTGGTATTTGCGTAGCAACAGGTTCATTGTTTGCATTAACGCCACTTAAAAAAGCAAATGGATGGTCACGGACGAATTGTTTTACGATCACTTCATCCTCTTCATGATAATAAGGGAGCTTATACATAAAATTGGTTAATGTTAAAATTCATTCCTTCAGGAATTCTGGTATTGAAAAGAAAAAACAGATCTAAGTCTCCCCTTTAGGGGAACATGGGGTTACACCGTCTCAGCAATCTTCTCCGCACTAATATTTGCATTCCGCATCGAAATACTTCTCACTACATGTGCTGCAAATCCTTCAAATGCTTTTTTAGTAACCACATCATCGCTCATCATTACAGGTATTCCCTGATCGCCGCCTTCACGGATGCTTTGTACCAATGGAATTTGTCCAAGAAAAGGAATATCATATTCATCGGCCAGATGCTTGCCGCCATCTTTTCCAAAAATGTAATACTTATTATCGGGTAACTCAGCAGGAGTAAAATAACTCATGTTTTCTACCAGACCAATAATTGGAACATTCATCTGCGCCTGACCAAACATCGCAATTCCTTTTTTGGCATCTGCTAATGCTACATCCTGCGGTGTTGTTACAATTACTGCACCAGTTACCGGAACAGTTTGCATCAATGTTAAATGTATATCACCAGTTCCCGGTGGCATATCCACAACAAGGTAATCCAGTTCATCCCAAAATACATCTGTTACAAATTGTCTGATGGCACTGCTCGCCATTGGTCCTCTCCACACCACTGCATTTTTTTCATCAACTAACAAACCAATACTGATCAATTTCAAACCATACCGTTCCAGCGGTGCAATCTTTGCTTTCTCTTCTCCAACTTCTATCATCATCGGCCTCTCACCTCTTACGCCAAACATGATCGGCACACTTGGCCCATAAATATCAGCATCCATCAAACCAACTTTTGCGCCGCCTTGTGCTAATGCAAGAGCAAGATTCGCCGCTACTGTTGATTTACCAACACCGCCTTTTCCACTTACTACCGCAATTATATTTTTTACTTTTGGCAAAACTGTTCCCGGGTCAGTTCTTTTCGTTGTTGTGTTTGATGTAAAGTTCACTTTTACTACTGCGTCTTTATTCACCAGTAATTTTATTGCATTAATGCAAGCATTCTGCATCATCTCTTTCATCGGGCAAGCTGGCGTCGTCAATACAATTGTAAACGAAACATTATTACCATCAATCTCCAGATCCTGAATCATATTCAGCGTCACAAGGTCTTTTCCCAAGTCTGGTTCCTGCACATTACTCAACGCTTCCATTACTTTTTCCTTCGTCATATTCCAAGTATTTGTTAAAAGTCAATTTAAAGTGCAAAGTTAACCATTGTAAGGGGCAAATACTTTTACGAAATCAGCAACTTGTCTTTATTTTTGACCCAGTGAAAAAACATTTACTCTTTACAGGATTACTCTTTTTAATCCTTACACAAGCAGCCAGAGCCCAATTCGAAACTTCCAGAGATTCTGTGGTGCAATTATACGGTGTCGTAATGACGGCTGACAGCCTTGTAGGCATTCCTGCCGTGAGTGTAATTGTAAAAGGCCAGAACCGCGGAACCATTACCAACAACTCTGGAGTATTTTCAATCGTTGTTTTAAAAGGCGATCAGGTAGAGTTCTCACATGTTACCTATAAATCAAAAATGGTAACCATTCCCCGAAATATTGAAGGCAATCAATATAGCATGGTGCAATTGATGGTGATTGACACGGTTTATCTTCCTGCTACCATCATTAAACCACGGCCTACAGCGGAACAGTTCGCAAGAGATTTTGTAAACACTAAAGTTCCTGACGATGATATAGAAGTTGCCCGGCAAAATACCAGTGCTGCCAAGCGTCGCATATGGTTAAAAACAATCCCTGGCGATGGTGGCGAAGCTACCCGCATACAAATGAACAAAGTTGCCAACAAAGCCGTTTACCAAGGGCAAACTCCTCCAATGAATATTTTCAATCCTGCAGCTTGGGGCGAATTTATTCAAGCATGGAAGCGAGGGGATTTTAAGAATAAGTAACCCCTGTCCCCTAAAGGGGAACTTAGACTTATCATTTCCTTTTTCTTTCGAATTGATATGAAAGCAATTGAGAATTATTATTTAGTCATCACCTGTACTACTATCCTCGTCCCTTGCACAGTTTACCGTGAGGAACGAAGGGCACACTTGTACTGTATATCGCTATTCAGCTCCTGAATTATTAACTTCTTACATTTGTAAATGAATCATTCACTTTTACCAAAAGTGAAATTTGCACAACTCCCCTTTAGGGGAAAAAGAAAAATTACACTTTATGAATCTAAATGGGGGTTTTGTATCCGTAATCGGTGCCGGCACAATGGGCAATGGCATTGCACATGTATTTGCACAAGCAGGTTTCAAGGTTACAATTGTAGATGTATCGCTGGCGCAACTAGATAAAGCAGTTGCCAACATTGGCAAAAACTTTGACCGACAAGTAGCCAAAGGCTTAGTAACAGAAGAGCAGAAGGCAGCAGCACTTGCAAATATTAGCACTGAATCAAATATCATTGAAGGAGTAAAAGAAGCTGAATTAATAGTTGAAGCAGCAACTGAAAATATAGATTTGAAGTTGAAAATATTTGAGCAGCTCGATATGTATGCGCCAAAGGAATGCATACTGGCTACCAACACATCTTCCATTTCTATTACAAAAATTGCAGCCGCTACCAGCAGAGCAGGAAAAGTTATTGGCATGCACTTTATGAATCCAGTACCGGTTATGAAATTGGTGGAGATTATCAATGGCTATGCAACAACAAAAGAAGTAACCAAAACAATTATTGAATTAAGCAAACAACTCGGCAAAGTGCCATGTGCTGTAAATGATTACCCCGGTTTTATTGCCAACCGCATCCTGATGCCAATGATCAACGAAGCAATTTACAGTTTGTACGAAGGTGTGGCCGGTGTGGAAGAAATAGATACTGTTATGAAATTGGGCATGGCACACCCAATGGGGCCATTGCAACTCGCCGACTTTATCGGTCTTGATGTTTGTCTTTCTATTCTGCATGTATTGCATGATGGCTTTGGCAATCCTAAATATGCACCTTGTCCGCTTTTGGTAAATATGGTAACAGCCGGCAAACTTGGTGTAAAAAGCAGCGAAGGATTTTATACTTACACAGCAGGAAGTAAGGAGTTGGTAGTGAGTGAGAGGTTTAAATAGTAATACAGACTTTCAAAAAGTGTAATTTAACAATTCTCTTTTAAAGACTTCAATTCCAATTACTATTTTTATTTTATGAAATTTCTGTTTTTTACTCTTATATTTTTGACAAATAAATGTTGGTCACAAGATGTTATTTTAAATGATCAATTTAAGAAAGTCATCTCAGAAGTTAACAATGAGTTCAAATCTTTAAAAGGCAATTTTAAGAACGTTAGTGATAATGGAGATTCTGTTTTTCATTCACATGTTTTTTTAGAGGGAACCATCAATTCGGAGATTGAAAAGAATCACGACTCAAAATCTTGGAGTTTTATTTGCACAATAGATTCCGCAAATTTGAAAAGTTCAAAAAAAACAATTCAAGAATGGATGATGAAGCTGAAATCCTCATTAAGCAAAGAGTACAAAATAAATCATATAAATGAAAAATATGCTAATGGAGGAGGTGCTAAGGGATACAATTTTATTAACGGAAATATTAAAATAATAATTTTCTATTCAATCTTAACGGAATCGAAAGCCTTTTCAAAATCATATTTAATTATATCTACGAAAGATGGCAATAATTAAACTTATTCCACTCTAAAAAAAACAAGTGTATAATAACAACTCAATAATTAATCTTCTAGCCCAAACCGACATCTATCTTCTTGATCAAATCATGAAAGGAAGATACAATGCAACTAATAAAATATTAGATGCAGGTTGCGGCGAAGGAAGAAATATGCACTGGTTTTTACAAAATGGTTTTGAAATTTATGGAACAGATATAAATGAAGCAGCTATCGCACAATTAAAATCAGCCAATCCCGATTTACCAGCAGAAAGACTACAAGTTGCTGCTGTAGAAAAATTACCTTTCACAGATAATTATTTTGATCACATTATCTGTAGTGCCGTTTTGCATTTTGCAAACAACACAAAACATTTCAAAGCCATGCTTACAGAAATGGTAAGAGTAGTAAGAACTAATGGCTCTCTATTCATCCGGATGACATCCGATATTGGAATAGAAAATAAAGTAAAGTCAATCAGCGACGGCGTTTATATAATTCCAGATGGTTCTAAAAGGTTTCTCTTAACCAAAACTTTATTGACCGAATGTATGCAGGAAAATAATCTTTCTTTCTTAGAACCTTTTAAAACAGTAAATGTAGACGACCTGCGTTGCATGAGTACACTGGTTTTACAAAAGAATTAAAATCTAGGGTTTCTAGTCCTTTTACACAATTATACCCTCCAAAAATCTATGTTGTATGTGTTACAAATTTTTGTAATTTCACAATGCAAAAATTATAAAAATGGCACAAACAGTACCTAATGACAAAAATTTAAATAATCTTCAATTGGAGTTTCTAAAAAGCCTGAAATATATGGCTACCGAAGAACAATTAGCAGATATTAAATCCCTACTGCGTCATTATTTTGCCAGACAATTAGACGATGCAATAGATAAAGCTGAAAATGAAAAAAGTTATACTGCTACAATATATGATAGCTGGTTAAAAACCGATACCAGTATTATCAAATCACAAAGTGGTAAATGAAAATTGTTATTGATACCAACTGCCTGATAAGCTGTATTGGGAAAAAATCTCCTTATAGAAATGTGTTCGATGCTTTTCTTGAAAATAAGTTCAGTAATTGTGCAAGTAGTGAAATCCTACTTGAATATGAAGAACTTTTTAATCGTTTCTGGGGAAATAATGTAGCCAATAATTTATTAGGGCTATTTGAAACCAGTGACAACTTTGAACAGGTACTTGTACATTTCAACTGGCAACTAATCAGTAAAGACGATGATGATAACAAATTCATTGATACGTATATCGCTGTGGGTGCAGACTTGCTGATTTCTAACGACTCTTCTATTACATCCCTTAAAGCAAACGTCTTCCCCCCTTTTAATATTCTCACACTTCAGGAATTTAGCAATTTTCTAAATCCACAATAGTCGTCAAAAATTAAAGTGATATTTTTTCTAACTCCACCCCTCTCAAATCATTCAGTTTATTCTCTACTTCCGCCAACCAGTTTTGTGGCACACCAATATTCATAGAACAAAATAATTGCATCTCCTGTTTCTCCACAACACAATCAAATTGCTTCACCACCATCATCACTTCATTCATTTGTGTATAATCAAACTGTAAATGAAAATGATGCAGCACTGGTTTTTGCACAATGGCCGTTGTTTGCAAAGCAAAAGCTGCTGTTGTTTTATAAGCGGTTATCAATCCGGGAATACCTAATTGTGTTCCTCCAAAATAACGAACAACAATTACCAGTACATTCGTTACCTGTTTGCTGTCTATCTGTCCCAAAATTGGTTTTCCTGCCGAGCCAGAAGGTTCTCCATCATCACTTACTCTGTATGTATTGCCATCCAACCCCAAACGATAAGCAAAACAATGATGCGTAGCTTTTGGATGTTCTTTTTTAATTTCTGCAAGCCGTAATTTAAATTCACTTAAATCAGCAATAGGAAAAGCGTATGCAATAAACTTGCTGCCTCTTTCCTTGAATTCGGCAACAGATGGTTTTTCAATAGTATAGTAATGTGAGTCGGTAGTCATTATTCTGTGTTCGTTCTTGTATAAAATTCTATTCTGTCAGAAAGTATCTTCTCTTCCTTGGTTTTTATAGCAACAGTTAGATTCGGAGCTACCAATCCATTATTAATTACTAATTCTTCATTATTAATTATCCTCGCTTCATCCCATAATCCGCCATCAATAATGCTTTGTAATAGTTTATTGCCGCCTTCAACAATGAGTGACTGAATATTTAATTGATACAAAGTATTCAATATCTCTGAAACGATACTTTTCTCTTTATCAATCTTATGATAGATAAGATTCTCATTTTCTTCCTGTTTAATAGCATTAAAAACAATTGTCTTTACTTTTTTATCAAATAGTTTCAAATGTAAAGGCAGTCGTAAGTTCATGTCAAGCACTAATCGTATTGGTGAATTCCCTTCCCAAAGTCTGGTGGTTAATTCCGGATCATCCAGCAAAGCAGTATTTGTTCCAATTAAAATAGATGCTTCTTCACTTCTCCATTGATGAACAAGACGATTCGAGTATTCGTTGCTAATTAGGAGCCTTTCGACCTCCCCAAACCCCTCCGAAGGAGGGGCTTTAATACCCGACAGTGCAGAAGTCCCTTTAACATTCTTGTCCTTTAATCTTACAGACTCTAAAGTCCCTCCTGCGGAGGGATTTAGGGAGGCCATTTTCCCATCAGCCGTCTGTGCCCATTTCAAAATCACATAAGGTCTTTTCTTTTCATGAAAAGTAAAGAATCGTTTGTTCAATGCTTTGCATTCATTTTCCAATATTCCTGAAATCACTTCTACACCGGCTGCTTTCAGTTTCTCAATTCCCTTCCCGTTTACTTCTTGAAAAGGGTCTTTGCTACCAATTACAACTTTAGAAATTTTATGCTTAATGATTAGCTCGGCGCAAGGTGGTGTTTTTCCAAAATGTGCACAGGGTTCTAAAGAAACATATAATGTAGATTTTTTTATTATATCATTCTTCCGACCGCTTTCAGCGTTCAGGCGCATCATAGCATCATTAATACAATTTACTTCAGCATGTGCTTCGCTATATTTTTGATGCCACCCCTCACCTATGATTTTATTTTCAAAAACGAGGACAGCGCCTACCATTGGATTTGGTGCCACAAATCCGGCTCCCTTAATTGCCAGTTCAAGGCAACGCTGCATATATTTTTGATGGATTGTCAAGATGTATTGCTGATTGCTGCAAATATAACCGATTCCCTATGGTTGCATTCGTAATCCACTCCGTATGTTTGCCAATATGACCATGCAGGAAGCAACATATTATTTACTAAATAAGCTTACCACTATTTATGATAAAAGTGAAGCCAGCCAGATAACAGATTGGGTAATGGAAAAACTGACCGGATCGAAAAAGGCAGAGCGGATGGTATATAAAAATGAAACCATTACTTCCGAAGAAGAATTGTTGCTGCATCAATATTCAGAACGATTATTACAACATGAGCCTGTTCAATATGTTTTGAATGAATCCTGGTTTGGTAATATGAAATTTTATGTAGATAAAAATGTATTGATTCCCCGACCTGAAACTGAAGAACTGGTTGAATGGATTATCAATCATTATAATTCTCCAGTAGATGAATTAAAAATATTAGACATCGGCAGTGGTAGCGGCTGCATTCCCATTTCGTTGAAAAAAAGATTACCAAAAGCCGAAGTATGGAGTTGTGATGTTAGTAATGAAGCATTAACTGTTGCAAAAAAAAATGCTGAAGATTTAGAACAAGAAGTGAATTTATTTGAGCTTGATTATTTAGATCAGCATTCATGGAAGCAATTACCAAAGTTTGATATTATAGTAAGTAACCCACCTTATATACCTGAAAAAGATAAAGAAACAATGCACCCGAATGTGCTGCAATATGAACCGGCAACTGCACTTTTTGTTCCGGATAACGATGCTTTAGTTTTTTATAAAGCCATAGCCGAGTTCGGAAAGACACATCTTCAAAAAGATGGAAGTATTTTTATGGAAATTCATGAAAATCTCGGAAAAGAAGTAACTCAGCTTTTTCAAGAAGCTGGTTATTCAACAGAACTAAAAAAAGATATGCAAGAAAAAGACCGGATGATACTCCTACGCTTTTAGCTACGTAGTACTAGTAAAATCCGGTCTTGTATAATTATTTGTCACCCTCAGCTTTTGGAAGGGTTAATCTATTCTCGCTACAACTTTTGCCGTATCTTTTTTAGCAATCCGCATAATACGGAACACTTCTCCATAATAAGCGGTAGTATCTGCATTGATTACCACAGTAGGTGTATCTACAAATGCTTTATACTTTTTTATCTCCATCCTGAGTAAAGAATCAAACATTACTGATTCAATTTTTGTAGTGCCAATATAGTATTGTTGGTCTTTATCTATAGAAACCATGATATTCTGTTTTGCCTTCACATCTTTTGTTCCCTTGGGCAATCCCACTTTCACCACATTCGGATTAGCAAGTGTTGCAACGATAAGGAAGAACATCAATAGGATAAAAAGAATATCATTCAGTGAGTCTGTAAATACTTCCGCAGATTCTTCTCTATGTTTTTTTCTAAAGTTCATCAGTAATTTTTAATGATTAAAGTATCTGATGTTTCTTATCGTGTTGGCTCTTGCAAAATATCAATGAAATCAGATGAAGCTGCTTCCATTTTATTTGCCGTTTTATCAATCTGCGTATTCAGATAACTATAACCAAGATAAGCTAGTAAACCAATTACAAGACCAGTAATAGATGTAATCAACTTTGTATAGATACCACCAGCAATCGTTCCTACTTCAAATTCATTGGAGGTAGTTATATTAGAAAACATCTGCATCAAACCCATCAGTGTACCAACGAAACCAAAGATTGGTGCTGCTTTTGAAACTACAGAAAGCACACCCATGTTTTTTTCCATTTTATACATTTCCAGTGTGCCTACATTATCCATGCTTTTTTCAATGGCATCAATTGGCTTACCAATACGTTGAATCCCTTTGTCAATAATGCGGGCAACAGGATTGTTGGTATTCTTTGCAAAATTTCTTGCTGCGGTCACATTCCCACTCATAATATTATCACGGATAATATTCATAAAGTTGGGATCAATCTTAGAAGCATTTTTAATACCAATACTTCTTTCTGCAAATACATATACAGCTGCCAGTAGCATTAGACCTAATGGAATCATAATCCATCCTCCAGTCATTAACAATTCACCAAAACTTAAATATCCATCGCCGTTTCCATCGCCGGCTACTTTCTTTGTTACTTGTGCTACTGTGTCAATAATCTGTAATAGATCAATCATAATTATGGTTCTTTAGGTGTAAATGTAGGGCTTGCCCTTTAATTATCTTTTTTGTGTTTTCAACAGTTCTTAATAACGTTTCTTTGAACGAGAAAAATAGTGCCACGTTGTATTGGTTTATCAAGTTTTAGAGGACTTTAACAAGTAGGAGCAATAAAAAAGTTCGGAAAATTTATTGAAGAATGACTTCATCAATAAATTGTCCGAACCTCTGAAATGCTTTATCAGCAAGAGTTCTGTTACCCTTTTGTGCCTGCTTGTTTCACCATCAATGCCTGAATCTGCCGCATTGTTCCTTCCATACCATCAGGACTTCCATCAAGGAATATTACGTTGCCTTTACCATATTCTGCAAAATTCTTTATCGCCTCTGTCCACATGCTGAATAAAATTACATTGGTATCCAGATTGGCTTGCTTCATTTGTTCAGCAGCTTCCGACATACCGGCTGCAACTTCTTTGCGGAACAAAGCAACGCCTTGTCCACGAAGACGGGCTGCTTCTTTTTCTGCTTCTGCAGCAATCTTTGTTGCATTACCATCTGCTTCTGCAGATTTTGTTTTAGTAATTAACAATGCCTGTCCTTCATTTTCAGCAGCAGCTTTCAGATTGTTCGATGCTACCACTTTACTCATAGAATCAAGAATTACTTTATCAAAAGTGATATCATTGATTTGCAAATCTTGTAAGTGATAACCCCACTCTTCTAACGAAATGTCAACTTCTACTTTTACGTATTGAACAATTTCACGACGAAGGCCCAACACTTCTGCCTGTCTTTTGGTTGCTACAAAAGATCTGATATTACCCTCAATGGTTTTTATCAACGCCTGCATCAAATCTCTGTCTGCTATAAATTTAAATGCTACTTTTTTTATTGTTTCTTCATCGGCATTCTGAACAGAATATAGCAACATACTTTTAAAATATACATTCGCCTGGTCCAATGTTACTGCCTGAAATTCCAGTTCTACCGACCGGTTTTGTATAGAAACTCTTTTTGCAACAGTTTCTAGAATTGGGATCTTCATATTCAATCCGGGACGAACGATACGGCGGTATTTACCAAACATGGTAATAACACCGATATAACCCTGATTAATAGTGAAAAAAGATCCAAAGAAAATAATTAGTAAGACGAGTACCCACCAGTAGTCGGCAAACATTTGTGCATAATCCATAGTTTAAAATTTAAAATGCAATGTACGATTTAAACTGATTGCTTATTATAAACTATGCTTGGTAGATCAGTTTTTTTCTTCGCAAACCATCGCCAGATGCACCATCGTTTCCACTGCTTTGTTCATGTCCTGAACACTAATAAATTCCAGTTTGGAATGAATGGCTTGCTCGCCAGCAAATAAATTAGGGCAAGGCAATCCCATAAAAGATAAACGGCTGCCATCGGTTCCGCCACGAATGCTTTCCATTTTTAAAGTAAGTCCTGCCCTTTTGATTGCTTCTTTGGCATAATCAACCACATGAGGGTTTTTGTCCAAGACTTCCTTCATATTTCTATACTGCTCCGTTACTTTAAATTCGTATGTAGCTTTTGGGTGAGTACGAAGCCGCTCTTCTATTTGTGTTTGTAAATAATCTTCTTTCTTCTTTAAACCCGGTGTATCAAAATCACGGATGATAAATTCAATGGTACATTTTTCAGCAATACCTTCAATACGTACCGGATGTATAAAACCTCTTTTACCATCGGTGGTTTCTGGAGACAACCTGTCCTTTGGTAAGGCTTGTAAAATCTCTCCAGCAATCTTCATCGCATTTACCAATTTATCTTTTGCATAGCCAGGATGTGCAATCACACCATGAATGGTTACGACAACTCCATCAGCACTAAAAGTTTCATCTTCCAAAGATCCAGCCTCGCCGCCATCTAATGTATAACCGAAATCGGCACCCAACTTTTTCATATCAACATGGTTCACTCCTCTGCCCACTTCTTCATCTGGTGTGAACAATAATTTTATTTCGCCATGTTTTATATTTTTATTCTTCATTAAAAAATTCGCTAGGTCCATTATTTCTGCTACTCCTGCTTTATCATCTGAGCCTAACAAAGTTTTTCCAGACGCTGTAATAATATCATTACCAATCTGTGTAGCTAAATATGGATATTCAGACTTTCTCAAAACTTGTGTTGTGTCATCAGGTAATACAATATCATCTCCTTGATAATTTGTATGCACAATTGGCTTTACATCAGTGCCACTGCAATCTGGTGCCGTATCTACATGAGCACAAAAACAAACTACAGGAACTTTCTTTTCTGTTGTTGAAGGTATCGTAGCATATACATAACCCCACTCATCCAGATGAGCATCACTAACACCTATTTCTAATAACTCTTCTACCAAGACTTTGCTCAGGTCTTTTTGTTTTTCCGTGGAGGGAAACGTAGTTGATTGAGGATTACTTTGCGTATCAATCCGCACATATTTCAAAAACTGCTCTGCTGCTGTAAACTTATAATTTGAAAACATATTTCTGTTTTAGGGAACGTAATATACTTTAAAAGTTAGAATAGACAATGAAGAATTAGCAATTAGCAATGGACAATAGGCAAAAAAAATCAGCTTACACTATTAATTGCAAGCTGAACTTTTATATAAATATGCAATATGCGATATCTAACTTTTGCATCTTGCTTATTGCCGATTGAATTACGGCATAATAATTCTTGATACCGGAGCAACAATTTCAACCAGCTCAAGATCAAAAGTTAAATCTTTCCCGGCAAGATGATGATTAGCATCCAACATAACCGCTTCTTCCTTTATTTCAACAATTTTTACCTGAAACTGTTGCCCTTGTTGGTCACTCATCATTAATGGCATACCAATACCAAGTTCCAAATCTTCTGGAAATCTGTCCTTAGGCATTTCGATAATCATTTCAGGATTTATCGGTCCGTAAGCTTCTGCAAAAGGAATATTGATAGTTTTTTTCTCCCCAACACTCATTCCGGTTACTCCATCATCAAATCCTTTTATCACCATACCACTTCCCACTTCAAACTCCAACGGGTCTCTTCCTTCTGATGAATCAAAAGTTTCTCCATCATTTAATTTTCCATGATAATGTACTTTAATTTTATCACCACTCTTTACCTGCGCCATGTTATTATTTATATTAATTAGAAAATAAATTTAGGCTTGCAAGGTAACCAAATTCAGCTATGTAACCGTTTAAAAAGGTAACTTTATCTACGGAAATTTTTATTGCTTTACCTCCCGATAATGACCACTTCTTCCTACTTCCCAACAAATAAAACTAAATTGTAGTATTAAAATTCCTTATTTGAAAAAGAAACTACTTTTTCTAATTATTAATCTTCTTTCTTTAACTGTTTGCAGCCAGCAACGGATTGGTAAGTTTATTGCCTATAGTAGAGAAAACGGGTTAGGGCAGAATACTTTTTCTAAAGTATTTGAAAGCAGCGATGGTTATTTATGGGTAGGTAGTAACTCAGGACTTTTTCGTTTTGATGGAAAAAGATTTAAGCAAATCAGTTCACTTTATTACAACAGCAATTCTCCCAGCGATAATAGCATTGTTGATTTTGAGGAAGACAATTTGGGTAATTTATGGATAGCCGGTTTCCGATATGGAATTACAAAATATAATTTAAAGACAGGTCAATTTCGCCAATACAAACGCCTGTCGTCAGATAGTACAGAAACTTACGGAACACCTTGTATTTACAAAGATAACCAGGGAACGTTATGGATTGGCACTGCAGGCCGTGGCCTGGCAAAATACCTACCTCAAAAAGATACTTTTCAACTTTTTTATCCTGATCCACTAAAAGCTACCGACGGATCTAAACGGGCCGAGAATAATGTTACCGGAATTACAGAAGATAAAAATGATAAAAACATACTATGGCTTTCCTGTTTGGATGGCTTGTATAGTTTTAATAAAACCACTAACGTCTTTATATATCATCCTTTTATTTATCCCGGCGATAAAATAAAAAATGTAAACTATTTTTTGTGTATTGAACAATTGGGAAATTATCTGTATTTGGGCACTTGGTACGAAGGGCTGGTTATATTTGATAAAACAACTAAACAGTTCAAACGTATACCCTATACCAATCCGGGCAGAGATGATTATCATTATCCCATACTGGATCTACAATTGCTGGGAGATTCTATTATATATATGGCTTGCATAAACGATGGCTTACTGAGTTATCATATTAAAACGCAAACTATATCTGCCACATTAACACAGCCTGATGTAAAACAATTAAATACTGAAATAAGTATTCAAAAGTTATCACTAACACAGCATGCAGGTTTTTTTGCAGGTGGCAATGCTGGTATTTATCAATTACATCCCAACTATAATCGTTTTGTCAATCAAATAAATTACCCGGCAGACAAAATATTTGCTGCTGAAGACACTTACTTAACCGCCACCGTTTATGATGCAAACAGAAAAGGATACTGGGCAACTTTTTTTAACTACAATGGTTTAGTTTTTTATGATGCTGAATTTTCAAACCTACAATTATTTCCTGCGGCAAAAAATAAAGATTGCTGGTTTAAGGATGTAGCAATTGATGCCAATAATGCTGTATGGGCAATAGATAATAATGGCCAATTGTGTTCTATTGATATAAATAAAAAAAATACAGTACTTATAAACGGATTTTCTGGTGAAGCAGCACCGACTGCTGATAATAAATTATTTGAAATAGAAAGCGACAGCAAGGGCAATATATGGCTTGCTGGTAAAAAAGAAGTATATCATTATAATGTAGCCGATAGAAAATTATCAACCTATATTATTCCCATTCAACAATTTTTAAAATATTCAAAAAGCGGAATCAAATCTCTTGTATTAGTAACTGATAGTAAAAATAATGCCTGGGCTGCCACCAATGCCGGCTTGTTTAAATTTGATG
>Ga0209063_1000594_pt1 | contig 23034 bp, 17 predicted proteins | sample KloWWTmeKNB19Kit_FD_187177 | JGI IMG/M metagenome (GOLD analysis project Ga0209063, IMG submission 187177) | Active sludge microbial communities from Klosterneuburg, Austria, studying microevolution and ecology of nitrifiers - Klosterneuburg... | ecosystem: Engineered > WWTP > Aerobic digester >... | reverse complement strand
GATCGACTGCACGGGTACAGCTGGTGGTCCAGCATTGATCGGCACGCCATGCAACGACAACAATGCGAACACCACGGGCGATGTATGGAACAGCAACTGCAATTGCGTTGGAATACCTGTTGTATTCGATTGCGCAGGCGTTGCGAATGGTCCGGCCCTACCAGGCACGCAGTGCAATGACGAGAACTCGGCCACGGGCAATGACCAGTGGAGCGCGAACTGCCAGTGTGTTGGTCAGTTGATCGACTGCACGGGCACAGCAGGTGGTCCAGCACTTCCAGGAACCCCCTGTGATGATGATGATGCCACTACGGTAGGCGATGTATGGTCCACGAACTGCAATTGCTCAGGATCTACGTTGCCACCCCCGGCGGATTGCGCGGGTGTTGCAGGTGGTAGTGCCTTCCTGGATGACTGTGGAACATGCGCTGGTGGATCAACAGGGATCGTACCTAATGCAGATGTGGACTTCGATGACCTTATCCCGTGCGAGGATAATTGCAGCGGGGTCTGGAATCCGCAGCAAACGGATTATGATGAGGACAACATCGGTGATGCCTGTGACAATTGTGTGTGGGTCTACAACCCGTCCCAAGCCGATGAGGACGGGAACGGTATCGGTGATGCGTGTGATGTACGAGTTGGGATCGCCGAGTTGACCGATGGTTCCAATTTCGGTTTCTTCCCCAACCCGACCAATGGCAATGTGAACATGGTATGCACGGTCGCTGGAGCACGAATGCTCAAGTTCTACAATGCAGTGGGTGCCTTGGTCTTTGAGGCCCCAGTTCGGAAACAAATGGATCTCCGCGAACTTGCGATGGGGGTCTACACGGTGCTTGTGCTGGATGCGGAAGGCAGCCCGCTGGCACAGACGAGGCTCGTTCGCCAATAACGGGCCGAAGTTGGAAAAAGGGCTCTCTGGCAACAGGGGGCCCTTTTCATTTATTGCCCCGTGCTCCGGCGTGCATCACCCCAAAAGAATGGTGCCGATCCATAGTCGGATCGTAGGTGGTCACCCTGACGTCGTCAGGTCGCCAGAATTGCCAACACGCGGAACAGGTCTGTATTCAAGGACTTTACCTTCCCGATGGATTGTGTGAAAGGGGTGAGGGTTATTTGACCATTGACCACACCGATCATCTTATCGTGCTCCCCAGCGATCAAGGCATCCACAGCCGCAACTCCCAATCTACTCGCCAACAACCTGTCCTGCACGCTGGGAGATCCACCACGTTGGATATGGCCGATCACAGACACCCGGATATCGGCATTGGGTATACGTTCCTTCACTTTTCGTGAAACGTCGTACGCACCGCCTTCTTCTTCTCCTTCGGCAACTACCACAATGCTGGATGATTTCGTCCCAGATCCTTTACTCAGCGCTTCAACGAGTTCATCAATGTGCTCCGGTCGTTCAGGTACCAGCACGAATTCGGCACCCGCGGCAACAGCGCAAGCCAAGGCGATAAATCCCGTATCACGGCCCATGACTTCCACAAAGAACAAGCGGTCGTGGGAGGAAGCTGTATCACGTATCCGATCGATGGCTTCAACGGCCGTGTTGATCGCCGTATCATAACCAATGCTGTAGTCTGTTCCGGCGAGGTCATTGTCGATCGTACCGGGAAGGCCGATCGTGCGGACCCCATGCTCCTTGAAAAGAAGGTTGGCACCAGTGAAGGTTCCGTCGCCCCCAATGGCAACTAGCGCATCCATACCAAGTTCACGAATGGCAGCGGCTGCTTTCACTCTGCCTTCAATGGTCCTGAACTCTTCAGAGCGAGCCGATCGAAGGATCGTGCCACCACGTTGTACGATGTTGCTCACGTCGCGTGGCCCGAGGGTTCGGACGCGGCCGGTCAACAAGCCATCGTAACCACCAATTATTCCACTTACTTGGATCCCTTGCAACGCTGCCGCCCGGACCACGGCCCTGATCGCAGCATTCATGCCGGGACTGTCACCTCCCGAAGTGAATACGCCGATGTGGCGGATCACCTCAGAACTCATTCCGCGATAACACGACCTAAGCTGCGCATAGCACCGGAACTCGGGTCGAGGAACACGCACTGGTACACACCAGCACCCAAACTGCCGCGTTCGATCCGCAACGGTGAGGCGGGTACATTTCCGTGACGCAGCACCTCCCTGCCACTGGCATCCAACAAAAGCACGGTTGCACCTGCTTGCTGGGCGGACAGATCAACGGTGAAGTGGGTGCCGAATGCAGTTGGATAGGGTACGGGAAGGTCAGCGGCCTTCAATTCATCCGTTCCGATGAATGAGCCTTCAAGGGAATATGAATCGAACAAACAAGCGATGTAAAGCATGTTCCCGTTGGCGTGGAATTCCTCCTGGGAAAACAGATCTGCTTGGTCAACGATCCCGTCGTTGTAAGGCTCCCAATTGATCCCACCATTCAGTGTCCGGTAAATACCCAAGGTGCCCGACTTGGTGGTGGCGTAGAACTTGCCATCGAACGCGATCAGATCAGCACCGGCAACCGGCGCTGCCACAGGGTAGTTTACGCTAGGTGTCCATGTTGCGCCGCCATTCGTTGACCAGCGGGCCCCAAGAGACGTGATGGCGACGATCCTGTCATTCACGGATTGGACAGCAAATACAGCGAAATTGGCAGTTCCGGCTTGGTTCCAGCTCTGTCCGAAGTCTGTGGATTGCATTAGAGATGTGCTGGTGGAGGCATACAAGGTGGTGCCATCCAACGCCAAATTATATACGGTCATGTTCGCACTGAGCCCACTGTATCCAGCGAGCCAGGAAGTCCCGTCATTGATGGTCCTGAAGATGCCACCACCCATGTTCAAGCTGTTCTGCACCATTCCAGTGTACACTACAAAAGTGGTATTCCCGAAGGTGTAGATCTTGTTCGCATAAAGATCATCGTTAACGGGCAAGCTAGCGCCGACCGGGCCATTTGCAGGTTCCCAACTGGCACCATCATTCAAGGACCTGTACACGCCTGACTGCGTTCCGCACAACAATGCAGTGGCACTGTGTCCCACGGAGCGAGCGTTCACACTCCCATTGGTAACGGGCAGTCCGTTGTTCACAATGGTCCATGTAGCACCATCATCCGTGCTTTTACGCACACCGGTAGGGTATGTGGCCACGTATATGGCCCCATTGAAGGTGGTGATGCTCTGGCTGCCGGATACAGCCACAGGAGGGGCACCCACATTTAGATGTTCCCACTGGGCGTGTGCCATTGAAGTGATCAGAATAAGCGCGGCAACGGAAGCGTAACGTGCAAGGACCATGTGGTTCGGATTTGGCGTAAAAGTAGGACTATTGGACTTTCCGAAACCGAACAGTTACCGTTCTTACCGATCGCTCTTCGTTCAAAACCATTGATCGGGTTCATCCGGGTAACCGTAACTTTGGTACGTGATCAAACGGGAAGGGATCGTGATCGGTGCATGGTGGCTGTTGTTGCTTTTTGCAACATTGCTTGTTCCACGCGACCTCTTGCACCATTGTGCGGACGATCATGATACCGAGCTAGGGCATTCTTCGGAAACCGGTTCAGTCCATGGGTCTTGCTCGATCTGCCAAATGGCAGCCTCGGTCTTAGGGCCTCATGTTGAAGCGGTGTTCAGCGGTCCATTGCTTTCAATTCACTTGGAGCCGTCGATCATAGCGCACAGCTTTCCATTGGTCGACTTGGAAGCGTTGAGCGGAAGGGGGCCACCTCCTTTGGGCTGACCCCAACTGGGTCGTTTTGGGCTGGCTTGGCCTTAAAGTGCCGTGCCTACTTTCTTCAATTTCAGGGTTCTCCTTTTTCAGTCCGTTCGGATGCTGATACTTCGGCTTTGTGCTATGTCCTTCTTCTATTTCCTCTCCTGCAGCTCATTTGCGCAAGGAACTCAGGCGGGTTGTGATCTTACACTGAGCGGCTCGGTGATCGATGAGCACGACAAGGATGGACTCTCCTTTGCGGAGATCTACTTGCCGGAATTGTCGCGTGGAACCGTCGCTGATGAGAAGGGGCACTTCAGGATCGATGGGCTTTGTAGTGGGCGGCTGTTGGTCCGGGCCATGCATTTGGGTTGCGAACCTGTTGAACGGATGCTCAACTTGACCAAGCACGAAGTGGTCCAATTCAAGTTGGAACACCACGCCCACGAGTTGAAGGAATTCGAGGTGGCGCGCAACCGGCCTGATGAGAACGTGGGCCAAGCACGTAACATATTGGACAAGGCCGATATGGAGAAGAATGGTGGTAGGAACATGGCGGAAATGCTCGGTCGGCTCCCTGGTGTCAATGTGCTTTCCACGGGCCCGACCATTGGCAAGCCGGTGATCCATGGGTTGAGCGGCAACAGGATATTGACCTTGAACCAAGGGATCCGTCAAGAAGATCAACAATGGGGTACGGAGCACGCACCCAACTTGGATCCCTTCAGCAGTGATCGTATTACCGTAGTAAAGGGGGCTGCAAGCGTGCAATACGGCAGTGATGCCATCGGTGGGGTGATCGTTACCGAACCGATCGCCCTTCCGCGGTCGGCTGGAATGAGCGGTGAACTGCGCGCAGGCGGCCAACTGAACGGGGCGGGTGGTGGTGGCAACGCCATGTTGCAGGGTGGAATGAAAGGAGTTCGGGGTGTCGGTTGGCGCGTGCAGGGCAGTGGCAAGTTGCTCGGTGATTCCCGATCACCTTACTACGTATTGAGTAATACTGGCATGAATGAACAGGGCTTTTCAGGCGGGATCGGATATCGGAACATGCGTTTCAATGTTAGCGGTTACTACAGTTGGTTCGCTCGTGAACTTGGGATACTTCGCGCTTCGCACATCGGCAACCTCACCGATCTGGAGAGCTCGATAACGACCGGAACGCCGTGGTATATAGATGACTTCACCTACACCATTTCTTCACCAAGACAACGAGTACAGCACCACTTGGCCAAAACCGAACTGGGTTATGCCGTTAGCGACCGGGGCAGAATAGTGCTCACCTACGGTTTCCAAACCGATGCGCGCGCAGAGTACGACATTCGGAGGGGGAACAGAAGCGGGGTACCGGCATTGGACCTCTCCCTTACCTCACATACCGGTGAACTAGTGTTCAACCATTGGTTGGGGCGGAAAGTGCATGGTAAGATCGGAGGTAGCGGACTCTTCCAGCGGAACATCAACCAACCGGGCACGGGGATCCGTCCACTTCTCCCGAACTACGAGAAGAGGAGCGGGGGGGTATTCGTTGTCGAGCATTTTCCGCTATCGGAAAAGTTGGAATTGGAAGCGGGAGCCCGGTTGGAAGGGACCTTCATCGAGGTGGCGAGGTATACGCAGGAAGGTTTGTACGAAAGGCCACATCACCAGTATGTGAACCATGCATTTTCCGCAGGTGCGAATTGGACCGTTAAGGATAGTGTTCGGTTGCGTGCGAATTTTTCAAGTGCATTCAGGCCACCGCATGTAAGTGAATTGTACAGTGAAGGTTTGCACCATGGGGCCGCAGCGATCGAGAACGGCGATCGCCTTTTGGGCAGTGAACGGTCCACCAAAGCGACCTTGGATGTAGAAGCGCGTTGGTTCGGCGGTAAACTGCGCACGGATGTCACCCTGTACGTTGACCGGATCAACAACTACATTTATTTACGCCCCAATGGTACAGCACTAACCATTCGTGGCGCATTTCCGGTATTCAATTATGTCGCGACCAACGCGAACCTTTACGGAATGGACGCCTCGTTGCAATATGCCTTCACACCTCGCTGGAGCTTGCGCTCGCGAACCAGCATTGTGCGTGGCCGCGATCTGGTACGGAATGAATGGCTGTTCCAGATGCCTAGTGACCGCACGGAGAACAGTTTGGTCTGGTCGAAGGAACGTGCGGGTAAATGGAGTGCCTTGGAGTTCGGGTTGATCAGTACCTACGTCGCACAACAGCTCCGCGTTCCGGCAGACTTGGACTACACAGCTCCGCCCGGATCGTACCACCTCGTGGGCTTTCAAGCCAGCGCTTCAAAGTCCATGGGAAAGCACGAACTCCGTTTCGGGGTGAACGGATACAACCTTTTCAACACAGCCTACCGCGATTACATGGATCGGTTCCGTTATTACGCCGATGCTCGGGGTATGGACCTTGCGATCTGGTTACGTTTCAACTTCGGCAAGAACAACAAGGACTGATAAACTTAAGAAAGCACGACAAATGAAAATGAAATACCTCCTGATCGTTCTCGGAATGACCCTCGTTCATTCGGCCTGTAAAAAGAAGGACGACCCCATCGCGCCTATTGGGCCGGTCACCAATGAAGAAGAAGTCATCACGAACCTCACGCTCACGTTCACGGACCCATCGGATGCAACCGTACAATACCGGTTCCAATTCAACGATCAGGATGGAGAAGGTGGTGCCGACCCTGTGATCACTGCGGACACTCTGCCTTCCGACACAACCCTATTGCTTTCGCTCGCCTTGGCGAACGCAAGCGGGTCGATCACACAAGAGATCAGCAACGAAGGCACGGACCATCAGTTCTTCTTCCAACGGACAGGAGTCCCTTTCTTCGTTGTGTACGCTGATGCGGATGCCAATGGCCTACCCATTGGGTTGAGCAATGTTGCATCCACCGGCGCGCCCGGAACAGGCACGTTGCTTGTGACCCTAAGGCACGAAGCGATAAAGGATGCACCTGATGTGTCCAGTGGCGATATCACCAATGCCTTCGGGGAAACGGACATTGAAGTGCTTTTCCCCTTGGTGGTCGAGTAGTTGATCGTTCGATCAGCGCTCAGTGTTCCGTTCAACTACTTGTCGAAGCCGTTCGGGAACTGCTGCTTCAGGGCGTTGATGCCGTCGCGTACTTTTGCGTCCTGGTCGGCTTTGAAGGCTTTCAGTTTTTCAGCGAGGATCTTATCTGCCGTGGCCAGGATCTGCACAGCTAGGAGACCGGCGTTGCGTGCACCGTTCACCGCCACCGTGGCCACCGGCACACCTGCGGGCATTTGTACAATGGAGAGCAGTGAGTCCCACCCATCGATGGAATTGCGGCTCTTGATCGGCACACCGATCACTGGTAAAGTTGTAAGTGAAGCCACCATGCCGGGCAAATGCGCCGCCCCACCGGCACCGGCCACGATCACTTTCAGGCCCCGGTCCGTAGCGCCCTTCGCGAACGTGAACATCCGGTCCGGTGTCCGGTGTGCACTGATCACCGTTAATTCATGAGCGATACCGAACTCCTTCAGGGTATCGGCGGCCTCACGCATGATCTCGAGATCACTCCGGCTGCCCATGATAATGCTTACCAAGGGTTGGTTCTTTTCACTCATGTGGTGCAGTGCTTGGTATCACGTTACAGTGTTTTCGTGTGTTGCTGATCAAAGCATCAAGATCTAGTGGGTCAGTCGCGGTCACGGTAATGTGTCCCATCTTCCGTCCATTCCTTGTACGCGCCTTGCCGTAGAGGTGAACGAAGGTGTTCTTTTTAGCAAGCAATTCGGTCATTCCCGGCACCGTTGGAACACCGTCACCACCGGATCCCACGAGATTGATCATCGCCGCTGGTGATCGCAACATGGGATCACCCAAGGGCCAGCCCATGTAAAGGCGCAACAACTGATCGAACTGGGAACTGCCGCACGCCTCAATGGTGTGGTGTCCACTGTTGTGCGCACGAGGAGCGGTTTCGTTCACCAACAGTTCGCCCTTGCGGTCCAGAAATAGTTCAACCGCATAGATCCCAGAAGCATTGAACGCCATGGCAACTTTACTTGCGAGGTCTTGAGCTTTTTGTGCTAAAGCGGGAGGGATCCGTGCTGGCGCACGCAAGTGGTCCACGAGGTTGTACTGCGGATCGAACACCATTTCAACTGGATCGTAGACCACTTGCACGCCAGATGCATCACGCACCACCAGGACCGCGAGCTCCAGTTCGATCTCCACACGCTGTTCGATCACGCAAGCGCAAGCGAAGGCCTGATCAATGTCCTTCAATGTGTTCAGTGGCATTACACCTTTACCGTCATAGCCACCGCTTCGGGTCTTCAGGAAAGCAGGGAGCAAGTGGGCGTGTTCTTCATTTATTTCTGATGGAGCGCTGACCAATGCAAAGGGTGCGGTGGGAATGCCATGCTTTAAGTAGAATTCCTTTTGGAGCCCCTTGTCCTTGATGGTGTGCAACACGTCGGGGTCAGGTATTACCTGCTTCCCTTGGTGCTTCAGTTCGAGCAATGCTTCCACGGAAACATGTTCGATCTCGATACCCACCACGTCAGCATCCTTAGCGAAATGCAATACAGTATCCCGATCATTGAGGTCGCCTACTGCGAATTGATCCGCAAGTTGGGCACACGGCGCATTCGGGTCCGGGTCGAGGACGATCACATGTACGTTATAGCGCAAGGCATTTTCCAAGAACATCCGGCCCAGTTGGCCTCCACCCAAAATGGCGATCGTGCGCCTGCCTTCCATGGGTGCCAAAGATAGCGGGGCGGCGGGAGTGATCAGCGCCTACGATAGAAGGACTTCTTGCGCTTGAATTGGACGAACCGATATCCTATGGTGAACTGCGCGGAGCGATTCTTCAGGAATAGGGTTTCATCATTCCGCAAGGCGCGGGTCATGCCGCCATATGCGCGCAAACCAAGGTCCACTCCGGAGCGCAGATCCAGTCCGATCCCGCCAACGAAACCCATATCCATGGATCTGTATTGATCGGTCACGTTGCTCTGGTCATCCCCAAGGCGTTCCCCCGCATGAAGTAGCCACCCGAACTGGTACCCGCCGGAGAAATGGAAGGCGTTGGATAGGTAGACCTTGACGGTAACGGGCAGTTGGACGTACACCGAGCGCAATGTCCTTTGCGCACCTTCATTTCCACGGAACTCCGCTCCCATCATGGTCGCCAATAGTTCCGGTTGCAGTTCGACCCGAGGTCCAATGCCCCATGGGAAATAGAGCCCCATGGTGCCACCGACCAGTGGGGCGGGGCGTTGACCCAGGACCTTCGTACTGCTTAGTACTACTCCGCCTTTTAGGCCAAGTCCGGTCGACTGTGCTTGGGAAAGCGAGGAAAGTGCGAGGACCGGTATAAGGATGAATGCACGCACGTACATGAAAATGGCACTTTGAACCCGTTCTTACGGAGAGGGACGATCAAGGTTCCAGCGAACTCCTCGTATTCGGCAAATTTGTGACCGAGGCCGATGGATCAACAAATGACAAGGACCGGACACCAAGTCGAGGTGTCCGGTCCTGTTATGGCAGGATCGTTCAACGCCCTTGACGTAGCACTTCCACACGTTGGGTGTGGATGGACGGGCCTTGTTGGATCTGCAAGAGATATACCCCTTCGGCAAGTGCCGAGAGGTCCATGGAGACCATTTCAGCATTCCCTTGCACGCTATGGGCGAGTCGCCCTTGAAGATCGAGGATGGAAATGGACGAACGTGTACTTGCGGGCAGGATCAGAGTCAATTTCCCGGAGGTCGGATTGGGATACAACATCACCTCGGTCGGAACGAGTTCTTCAAGGTCAGTGCTGGTGTCGATGATGATGCCATAGTCTTCAGTTTCCCCGTACACATAGTTGAAGCATGGATCGGTAGGGGATGGTTCGGTTCCTAGATGGAAAACGCCCCGGACTCTCATCCGAGTAGAACCAAGGACCGCATTGACCGGCACATTGAACGCCATGGAAACGACCTGGCCGGCCGCTGTTGTAGCCACCTCGCCGAGCTTCTCGGAAGCCTCAAAAACATCATCTTGATCGTAATCTATCCAAGCTGCATAGTTGTCCGCCTCGTATGAACCTCCTTCAATGAACAAGGTCTGGTCGGTGCCGACCCCGATCGGGGTGAATTGCGTGGCTACATAATTGTTGTAGGTCGGCCCATCGGTACCTCCTGTATTGCTGTTGTTGATCGCTGCGAGTTCCACGCCGTTGATATAATCACCATCCGCAGGGCCTGTAAGGGATGTTGGAATGCAAGGGCCTGCGATGGGAGTAGTGATGGTGATCCCGTAATCCTCGGTCTCGCCATATGCGTAGTTGAAACAAGGATCGGTCGGTGTTGGTTCCCCGGTCCCGTGGTACACACCACGGACACGCAAAGTCGTTGTGCCCAAAGTAGCACCTGCAGGAACTAGGAAGTTGATCGCCTGTGTTTCACCGACAGTTGTAGTAGCAAATTCGCCCAGTTTCTCGGAAGCCTCGAAACTGTCGTCCTGATCGTAATCGATCCACGCTGCATAATTGTCGGGCTGAAAGTCGCCTGATGTAATAAAGATGGTTTGGTTGCTACCCCGGGCCAACGAAGTGCTGAAGGAAGAAGTGTAGTTGGTATACGTCGGTCCGGTATTGCTGCCGCTGTTCACATTGTTGATCGTAACCAATTGCACCCCGTCGATGAAGTCGTCATCCGCTGTGCCATTCGCCGATGTGGGGATACAGGGACCAGTTACGGGCGTGGTGATCGTGATCCTGTAATCTTCCGTTTCACCAAAAGCATAGTTGAAGCAGGGGTCCGTCGGCGTTGGTTCTCCAGTGTTATGATAGACACCTCTTACCCTCAGGACGGTGTTGCCCAATGCAGCCCCGGCGGGTACCACGAAGTTTATCGCCTGCACTTGACCGATCGCGGTGGTTGCGAATTCACCGAGTTTCTCTGAAGCCTCAAAGGTCTCATCACCATCATAGTCGATCCATGCAGCGTAGTTGTCAGGTTGGTAATCTCCTGCAGTGATGGTTATGGTTTGATTACTGCCGCGTACCAATGAGGCTGAAAGAGTAGCAGTATAGTCGGTATAGCTCGGCCCGGTATTGCTGCCACTGTTCACGTTATTGATCGTACCCAATTGCACGCCATCAATGAAATCATCTTGGGTGGTCCCGGAGGTTGATGTGGGTATGCAGTAACCGGTCGGGGTGGATTGGCACGCATTGGTGTTCAGCAATTGGCTACGTACCCCGGTAAGGACACCGGCCATATAGCTGGACTGTTGATTGGTGAACATGCGTGTGCAGCTCGCGTAGTCCATAAAATTCTCATACTGCGTTAGTGTACCACACTTCATCAGGTTCGTGTTCGAGCAGGAATAGGTCGGGCTGTCCGTAGTTGGTGTATCCGCGAAGCCATCCGCGTTGACACAAGCACCATCATCATCGAAGGTATGCTGGAGGCCGAAGTAGTGCCCGATCTCGTGCGTGGCCGTGCGGTCCCCAGGTTCAGTTCCGTAGTCGTAGTCGATCACCAATCCATCAATGTTGCTTCCCACCACGCCACCAACTGGCAAGTACGCATAGCCCACGGTAATGAAGCCACCTGTGGCACCACTTGCGATGTCGCATATCCAGATGTTCAAATAACGATCCGTGTCCCATGGAGCACGGCCATCGGGAGCCGATTTCATATCGTTTGTCTCCGTGTCAGGATCGAACCACGTTTGTGTCGTTTGTGTCCGTGTGATCCCCGTGGTGGCAGCTCCGCTCGGGTCCACTTGGGCAAGGCAGAAGTTGAAACCGACATTCCCAATGCTGCTTGTAAATTGGGAACGCACACTTCCGATGTCCGTATTGCTCGCGGAATAGTCCGCGTTCAATTCGTCGATGATCGCTTGGATGGTTCCAGTGGAAACGTTTTCGGGGGTGGTATTGTAGACAACATGGACCACAACGGGAACGGTGTACGTGCCACCGCGCTGGACAAGATCAACCCGGGGTAATGCATCAAGAAGGTTGGTGGACAAGCCTTGCGACTGCAAGTACTGTTGCGTGTGCTTCTGTGCACTGCAGGTCCGGTGTTGTTGGGACTGGGCATTCAAGACCGCAGCGGTGAACAGCAGGCCTCCGAGAAGTATGGTTCGTGTCATGCCGCGAAATTACCGTTCTGCAACGACTCATCATAGGGCGAATGGTTGGGTTTTCAACCATGACCGTTGTTCTCTTCAAGTCATTCCGATAAGAAGGCGAATGATCCCTTCAAGCAGCCATAAGTGCTTTGATCGCAGACACCGGGTCATTTGCACCGAACACACTGTTCCCGGCAACAAGCACATCGGCACCGTTCTTCAACAGTTCATCCCGGTTGTCAATTCCCACTCCACCATCCACTTCGAGCAATGCATGGGACCCCTTCTGTGCTCGCAGGTCGCGTAGTCTGTTCAACTTGGAATACGTATTGGCAATGAACTTCTGGCCACCGAATCCAGGGTTCACGCTCATGACCAATACAAGGTCGAGGTCGGCGATGATGTCCTCCAACCCGTTCACTGAAGTATGCGGGTTCAGGGAAACCCCTGCTTTGATTCCGGCGGCCTTGATCGCTTGGACCGTTCTATGCAAATGGGTGCAAGCTTCCAAATGCACAGTGAGCACATCGGAGCCGGCATCTTTGAACACAGAGATATAGCGGTCAGGGTCCACGATCATCAAGTGTGTATCGAACACTTTCTTGGTCAACGGGCGGATCGCTTTGATAAGCGAAGGGCCATAGCTGATGTTAGGAACGAAGACGCCATCCATCACATCCAAGTGCAGCCATTGCGCAGGACTTTCATCCACCAGTTTTACTGCGCTACGGAGATCTGTGAAGTCCGCAGACAATAGGGAAGGGGCGAGGATGTGGGCCATGGGGCGAAAGTAATTGTTCGTTGCAGTTGCGCTTGAGCAAGATCCATCCGGAAATAGACTCCCCCAAAAAAAAAGAAGCGCAGGGTCATTGCCGGAAAGCAAAGGACCCTGCGCGGAAAGGTTGAAGGTTCAACTGTAGTCTAACCCAAGTATGCTTTCAAGACCGTGCTGCGGCTTGTGGACTTCATGCGTCGAATGGCCTTTTCCTTGATCTGGCGAACGCGCTCCCGAGTAAGGTCGAATTTTTGTCCCACCTCTTCCAAGGTGTGAGGTTGGTTGCCGTTCAACCCGAAGTAAAGACGGATCACATCGGCCTCACGTCCGGCCAGTGCATTCAATGATCGTTCGATCTCAGCACGCAGGCTATCGGTCATCAGGCTTTCGAGGGGACTTGGAATATCGCCGTTGGAGAGCAGGTCCAACATGTTGCCACTGTCATCGCCATCGCGCAACGGTGCATCCATGCTCAGGTGCCTTCCGGTATTGTTCAGGCTCACCTTGACCTCTTCCAGGGTCATTTCCAATAGTTCGGCCAGTTCATTTGCGGTCGGTGGTCGTTCATGCTCCTGTTCCAACTTGGCAAACGCCTTGTTGATCTTGTTGATGGAACCGATCTTGTTCAGGGGCAGTCGCACAATGCGGGCTTGCTCGGCCAAGCTCTGGAGGATCTGTTGCCGGATCCACCAAACCGCGTAGCTGATGAATTTGAAACCGCGCGTTTCGTCGAAGCGACCTGCGGCCTTGATCAATCCCAAATTGCCCTCGCTGATGAGATCAGGCAAGCTCAATCCTTGCCCTTGGTATTGCTTCGCTACGGATACGACGAATCGGAGGTTGGCTTTCGCCAATTGTTCCAATGCGTCATGATCGCCCTGCTTGATCTTGCGTGCAAGCTCCACCTCTTCTTGAGCGGTGATCAACTTCACTTTCCCGATCTCCTGCAGGTATTTGTCGAGGGACGGAGTATCCCTATTGGTCACCTGCTTGGTGATCTTCAACTGCCTCATCCTTGCCATTGTGTGTGCGCTGTTTTTGCGAAGAGTGGTCCTTCAACGCTGGCAGGGAAGGGATAGTTACGGCAGGGGTCCTATTCGATAAGGATCGGCTGTGGGTCGCTGATGTAACTGCTGAAGGTGTTCAACGAAAAAGCCGCCCGTTAAGGCGGCCTTCCCATCAATATTCAGTTATCGTCTTAGTCACGACGTGGTCCACGGTCGCGGAATTCGCGACGCGGACGATCACCTCCACGGCGATCATCTCCTTCCATGGCGGGTTCGCGCTCCACATAACCTTCTGGCTTCGGCATCAGCACACGACGGCTCAATTTCAGCTTGCCGCTGCGCGGGTCCTTTCCGGTCACTTGGAATTCCACGATCTCACCTTCCTTCAAAATATCTTCAACACGATCAACGCGTTTCCAATCCAATTCGCTCACGTGCAAAAGGCCGTCCACGCCGGGCATTACTTCCACGAACGCACCGTATGGCATGATCGTTTTCACTTTGCCTTTGTACGTTGCGCCAACTTCGGCTTGCGGTGGGTTCGCGATCGCATTTACGCGAGCGAGGGCAGCATCGATGCTGGCCTTGTTCTCGCTCATGATCTCCACGTGGCCCATGCCATCCACTTCGTCGATGCTGATATGCGCACCGGTTTCCGCCTGGATCTCTTGGATCACACGGCCACCGGGTCCGATGACGGCACCGATGCTCTCTTTCGGAATGGTGATCGTGATGATGCGCGGTGCATGTTCCTTGTAGTCGGCGCGTGGAGCGTCGAGCACTTTGTTCATTTCACCAAGGATGTGCAGGCGGCCAACGCGCGCTTGCTCCAATGCTTGTGCCAGCACTTCATATGGAAGGCCGTCCACTTTCATATCCATCTGGGTTGCGGTAACACCTTTCGCGGTGCCGCAGATCTTGAAGTCCATGTCGCCAAGGAAGTCCTCGTCACCAAGGATGTCGCTGAGGATCGCATGACGCGTGCCATCGCTGATCATGCCCATGGCGATACCGCTCACTGGTGCTTTGATCTTGATGCCGGCATCCATCAAAGCAAGCGTGCCGCTGCACACGGTGGCCATTGAGCTGCTGCCGTTGCTTTCCAGGATGTCGCAGTTCAAGCGAATGGTATATGGATTCTCCGTTCCTGTGGGGATCACCGGCCTCAAAGCGCGCAGCGCCAAGTTGCCGTGGCCGATCTCGCGACGACCAGGACCACGCATTGGGCGGGCCTCACCGGTGCTGAAGCTTGGGAAGTTGTAGTGCAACATGAAACTATCGCTGCCCTTCTTGGTGGCAAGGTCCACGGTCTGCTCGTCCATCGAACTGCCCAAGGTCACTGCATTGATGGCCTGGGTCTCACCACGTGTGAAGATCGCGCTGCCGTGTGTGCCTGGCAATACATCCACTTCGCCCCAGATCGGACGGATCTGATCGGTCTTGCGACCATCCAAACGCTTGCCGTGGTCCAATACCACATTGCGAACGCCTTTCTTCATGGCCTTCTTGAAGTAGCGGGCCAACATCACGTTGTCCGTCTTCTCCTCGTCGGTGAGGGTGGCCATGCACTCCTCCTTAATGGCTTTGAACTTGTCAGCGCGTACTTCTTTTGCGCTGGCTTCCATGGCCACATCGTAGTACTTCTGGTAGCAAAAGTCCAAGATCTTCTTCTCCAGATCGGTGTTGGAATTCTCGTGGCTGTAGGTGCGTTTCACATGGCTCTTCGCCACGGCCTCACCCAGTTCCTTGATCACACGGCACTGGTTCTTGATGGCTTCGTGCGCCAATTTGATCGCTTCGATCATATCGGATTCTTGCACTTCCTTCATCTCACCTTCCACCATCATGATGTCGGTACCGTTACCGGCAACCACCATTTCGATGTCGGCGCGCTCGATGTCGGCCACAGTAGGGTTGATCATGAACTTGCCATCCACACGGGCAACGCGCACTTCGCTCACAGGACCGTCGAAGGGGATATCGCTCACGGCGATGCATGCGGAAGCGGCAAGGCAGGCGAGGGAATCACCTGGATTCTTCTTGTCGCTGCTCATCATGGAGATCACCACTTGGGTATCGCCATGGAAATCATCGGGGAACAGGGGGCGGATCGCACGGTCCACCAGACGGCAGGTCAGGGTTTCATGATCGCTAAGGCGTGCTTCACGCTTGAAGAAGCCACCGGGAAAACGGCCGGCAGCGCTGAATTTCTCGCGGTACTCCACGGTAAGTGGCAGAAAGTCGATGCCATCGCGGGCTTCTTTGGTACTCACCACGGTGGCGAGCAGGATCGTATCGCCCAAACGAACGGTAACGGCGCCATCGGCTTGTTTTGCCAGCACACCGGTCTCGATGGTGATGACATTGCCATCGCCCATGTCGATGGTCTTGATAATTGCTTGTGGTTTCATCTTCTTTTCCTCTTTTACATCTTCCCGGAACATCATTCAGGCGATCGGTCCGGGAACCCGACTGCCGTGGTTGGCCGAATGGCCAGTATGTAGAAGGGGCGACCGTTGCTCACGATCGCCCCCTGTATTCGATCAATAGGTTTCGCCGAATGATCACAAGTCTGGTCGAAGCCAGCGTAATGTCAGTCCGAGCGAACCTGCCTACCGCAGGCAGGGCCGAGGACTACTTACGCAGGCCGAGTTTACCGATGATCGCACGATACCGTTCGATATCGTACATCTTCAGGTAGTTCAGCAATTGCTTGCGCTTGCCCACCATGGTCATCAGCGCCTTTTCAGTGCCGTGGTCCTTCTTATTCACCTTCAGGTGACCGGTGAGGTGATTGATACGTGTGGTGAACAACGCGATCTGGCTTTCGGAACCCCCGGTGTTCTTGTCAGAACCCCCATTTTCCTTGAAAATATCGCGCTTTGCTTCAGTGGTCAGGTACATGGTCTTTTTTGGTAACGGACGGCAAATATAGGGTTTTTGGGGATCCCTTGGTTGGGTTCTACATCCTGTGGGGACTGCCGTACTTATTTGGCAGCGAAGAATTGCGGTCAACTCTGTCAAAAGGGGTCTTCACCCCCTCAACATCCCAAACGTCTTCGCCAGGAACCCTTTGAGTTCCTTCCGGTGAACGATCTTATCCAGAAAGCCGTGTTCCAGCACGAATTCGCTGGTCTGGAATCCTTCGGGCAGGTCACGACCAATGGTTTCGCGCACTACGCGTGGGCCGGCGAAGGCCACCAAGGCCTTGGGTTCGGCGATGTTGAGATCGCCCAGCATGGCAAAACTGGCTGTAACACCACCAGTAGTGGGGTCGGTGATCACGCTGATGTACGGTAGTTTCTTTTTGGCGAGCAGAGTGAGCTTGGCACTGGTCTTGGCCATTTGCATCAGGCTATAGCCGGCCTCCATCATACGGGCACCACCGCTTTTGCTGATGATCACCAACGGGCATTTCCGTTTGATCGCCTGATCGGCGGCCATAGCGATCTTTTCACCTACTACGCTGCCCATACTGCCTCCGATAAAACGGAAATCCATGCAGGCGATCACCACATAGTGCTTGTCCAGCTTGCCTTCCGCAGCCCGCAGTGCATCATTCAGCCCGCTGTCCTGTCGGCTTTTCACCAACCGGTCCGCGTATTTCTTGGTATCCTCAAACTTCAACGGATCACCGGCGACCAAGTCTTTTCCGATCTCCGTGAATTTGTGATCATCGAAAAGCAGTGCGAAATATTCCTCACTTCCGATCTTCTCGTGGTGCTCGCATTTGCTGCAAACCCAAAGGTTGTTCTCGTGCTCTTCAGAGGTCATTACCTCCTTGCACTCAGGGCATTTATACCAAAGCCCTTCGGGAGTTTCCTTCTTCTCCTCGGTACTGGTGGTAATGCCTTCTTTTACGCGTGTGAACCAGCCCATGGTGAATCGCTCGTGTTTGACGAAGATAGTGCCTTAGTAGGTTGAAGGTTGGCTGCTGGCCTTTTGCTGTTGGATACCAGCTACATGTTCTAAAATGAACAAATAGCTAGTAGCCAGAAGCCAGTAGCCGATCCTGAACTAAGCTACGGCGATCTTCTTGTCCAAATAAACATCCTGCACTGCATTCAACAGGGCGATGCCTTCTTTCAATGGGCGTTGGAACGCCTTGCGACCACTGATCAGTCCTTGGCCACCGGCGCGTTTGTTGATCACGGCCGTTTTCACCGCCTCGGCCATGTCACTGGCTCCGCTGCTGGCACCACCGCTGTTGATCAGGCCTATACGTCCCATGTAGCAGTTGGCCACTTGGTACCTGCACAGGTCTATCGGATGGTCTGTTGTGAGTTCACTGTAGACCTTCGGATGGGTTTTGCCGTAGCCCTTCAGTGCGTTGTAACCACCGTTGGTCTCGGGCAGCTTTTGTTTGATGATGTCGGCTTGGATAGTAACGCCCAAGTGATTCGCTTGTCCGGTTAGATCGGTTGCAGTGTGATAGTCCTTGCCGTCCACCTTGAAGCCGTTATTGCGGATATAGCACCAGAGGATCGTGGCCATGCCAAGCTCGTGCGCATATTCGAAGGCCTCGGCGATCTCGGTGATCTGGCGCGTGCTTTCCTCACTGCCGAAGTAGATGGTTGCACCAACTGCCACAGCGCCCATTTCCCACGCGCTTTTCACATCACCAAAAAGGACCTGATCGAACTTGTTGGGGAAAGTCATCAGTTCATTGTGATTGATCTTCACGATGAAAGGGATCTTGTGGGCGTACTTCCGGCTGTTGGCCGCGAGCACCCCGAAGGTGGAAGCCACCCCGTTACAACCGCCTTCGATGGCGAGCTTAACGATGTTCTCTGGATCGAAGTAAGCGGGGTTGGGTGCGAAACTGGCCCCGGCACTGTGCTCAATGCCTTGGTCCACTGGGAGAATGCTTACATATCCGGTGTTCGCCAACCGACCGTTTCCGTACAGGGCTTGCATGCTGCGGAGCACTTGCGGGTTCCGGTTCGTTTGAGCGAAACTGCGATCCACGAAATCTGGACCCGGCAAATGCAACATGCTTTTGTCGATGGTCTTGCACTTGTGTTCCAATAGGCTTTTCGCCTCTTTGCCAAGGAGTTCGTCGATCTTGCCGGTCTTAAGCGTAGCCATGCGGGATTCCCGTTTTTGTGAATGGGCCGCGAAGGTATGAAATGGGTCGAGGGGATGTAAAGGGGGCTAATAAGTTGCGGGTTGAAGCGGTTGGTACAGGGTATTGGGTGCAGAGTGCCGGATCCGCTGCGGGGCAGTACGCTGTACTCGGTTCCTGCTGCCCTAAAATGGATACCCGATCCCCAGGTTGAAATTCAACTGCGGCCCATAACGCACCTCCTTGCCTTCCAGCTCGCTCATACTTGCTTCCCATTGGTCCTTTGGCTGGAACAACCAGCGTTCACCTTTGGGCAATGCGGGGTCTTTGGTTTGGAGTCCGAGATCGAACCGAACAATGAAGAAATCGAAGTTGAATCGCGCTCCTGCACCCGTGCCGACAGCAAGCTCTCCAAGGAAGCGGTCCACGGCGAAGTCGGCTCCGGGTCTTCGCGGATCTTTTGAACGGTTCCAGATGTTGCCGATATCAGCGAACAGCGCACCTTCCAGGAACCCGATCAGTTTGAATCGGTATTCAGCATTGTATTCCAGCCGGATCTCCCCGATACGATCGTAAGCAACCAACGGTGCGGAATATGAGCCGGGACCCAATGTTCGGGATCGCCATGCCCGCATGCCGTTGGCACCACCGCCGAAGAAGCTGACCTCGAACGGAAGTACCGGCAAGTTCCCGTATGGAACTCCAATGCCCGCAGCCAACCGGAACGCAAGGCTGCTCTTGCTGTGGATGATCTTTCGCCAGCGCAGGTCGCCGTCCACTTTTACGAACTCGGCATAACGAATGTCTCCCACCGTGTAGAATCGATTGCCGAGCGTATCGCTGGCTTCTTTGCCAAATGCCTTCAAGGAAGGGGCCCATTCACCCGTTACCCGCAGGTAGAGCACATTGCGTTTGGCAATATTCGCTTGTGTGTTGCGAATGAACTGGGCACGTGGACCAATGATCAAGTGGTTGGTATAGCTGTCCAATAGCACTGGGTCATTGGAACGTTGCAGATAGGTGTTGAATGTTTCGCTTTTCTGTGGGATCTTGATGATATTGACATCGATGGGAAAGACGCCGATCGTATTGTATGTGGACTCTTGCCATTCCATGCCAATGGAGGCCTTCGCCAGGGTGCGTGTGAAATCCGGCCTCTGCTGGAAATTATAGAGTGCGTTTATCAGTAACTTGGAACTGCTGCTTTTGGAGAAAAGTCGGGCGAACGGCCGTGGGAATCCGATGGTCACCTCGGGGCCGATGTTCACTGTGTTGAACAAGGTAGTGGAGCCCAATTGGTTCTGACCTGGGACATCGGCATCTCCGCGTGCAGTGAAACTCTGTTGTGCTTCCAAGCCGAGGTTGAGCTGGGTTTGGATATAGCCCAAGGATTTGAACAAGTTGCGGTGCCGATATCCGAAACTGAGCGTGGTGCCGAAGAATCCGCCACGGTTGGTCCCATAGCCTTCGATGGACATGTTCTGTTGTTTGCTTGGCAACAGGTTGATCCGTGCGTTGGCGACCCCCCGTCCTGTTCCTGTGGTATCATAACTGATCTCCACGCGATCGAATACGCGCAAGCCGGTCAACCGCTTGTAGGTATTATCGGCCGCGCTCTTCTCGAACCGTTGCTGAGGTTTCAGGAAGACAGCGCTCAACAGTGCTTGCGGCCGGTATGGGAGCTTGCCTTGGTGTAAGAGCCGATAACCTTGGAAGAGCGTGGTATCCATCACGGTCCCTTGGCTGGTCCTAACTGAGCGGATGGAAATATCCCCGATGGTGTAGACCGTGCCTTCCGGAGTACCCTGCAAACCTCTATCGGTGCGGGAGTATGGCCTTTCTATGCGCATGGTCAGGTCCACCTCGTGATCACCTACGGTCGGATTGGCATCGTACATGACCAATTCCCGAGTAAAGAAGAGATACCCAAGTTCCTTCATGCGATCGGCCACACGGGTTCGTTCGGCATCGAGCACATCGGCATCGAAGCGGTCTCCTGACTTCAGCAGGGTGTTGCCCCAATATTCCTGCATATAATGCGCAATGGCGGGGTCGTCCACGGTGTAGGAGATCTTCCGAAGGCGGGAAACCGGACCCGGAACGATCGTGTAGACAACTTCAGCCTTTGGCTGTTTGAAAGGCCGCCCGCGCTTTTTGCTGAACCATTTGCGATGGGTGTAGTGGATACTGTCCTTAACAGTTGCCTCGAAATACCCTTCCTTTTTCATGAATAGCCGGAGCTGCTCACTGGATCGATGGGTCTGGCTGCTGTCCAATACCACCGGTGGTTCGCCGTTGCGCGATCGGGTGGTCTGGTCGCAGATCCGTGGCTTTTTGCCCTTGTCCAAGCGTTTTTCATTCTTCACGGCACACAGGCTGTCCTTCTCTTCGCGCTTCAATTGCACTTTCTGTGGGTCGCGCAGGTTGTAAAGGCCCAAGTAGAACGGAACGCCCAGGATCCGTTTATTCGGTTTCTGTTTGATAATGGGCAGAAGTTCCGAGGGTTCCACGCTTTTCCCGGACACCACGACGTGGTTCCTTTTCAAGAGGTGATTTCCCTCGGCTACACGACGGGTCGGGTCACAGCCAACAAGCAATAACAGCACGAATGCAAAGAGGATATGGCGGATCTTGGGGCGCAAGCAGGAGGCTTTGATAGTTTTGCGCTCCTACCCGTAAGGCAGATCTGCCTGCCAAGCCAAACGCAGGAGTGGCAGCGCCAAATATACCCAGCACCGTGAGCACGAAGAACGAATTGAAACTTGCACGGTCGCTTCAACAGAAGAAGTTCCGCGATCAGCTTGGGTTGTTCCTTGTGCAAGGGCCGAAGCTGGTGGGCGAATTAGTGCGAAGTTCGTGGCCGGTGGAAACGATCTACGCCACCAGGATCGCCATGGTCAAGCACGATCTGCCATCCGCCATTGCGCTACCGCCGCACGAATTGGACCGGATAGGGACCTTGGAGAGCGGCAATGAAGTGATCGCAGTAGCCCGCAAAGTGTCAGTTGGCCCATTGAAGGACCTCGGGCCTGAAGAACTCGTCTTGGCCATGGATGGCATAACGGATCCCGGCAACCTCGGTACTGTACTTCGTGTTGCGGATTGGTTCGGGATCAAGAGGGTCTGGTGTAATTCAGGCAGTGTGGATGTGTACAATCCGAAATGTGTGCAGGCCAGCATGGGCGCGATCTTCAGGGTAACTGTCGACCAGGTGGACTTGCCGGAACTTCTCAAACGACAACAAGTTGAAGGCGCCACGATCTTTCATGCGACCATGGGGGGGGCTTCGGTCTTCAGTAAGGACCTGGCGCGCAAAGCGATCATTGTACTGGGGAGCGAATCGCATGGAATTTCTGCGGAAGTTCTGCAGGTTGGCGGCCAAGCGATCAGTGTGCCCGGTTCGGGTGGAAGTGAATCGTTGAACGTGGCTATGGCGGCGGCGGCGCTCTGCACGGAATTCAGCCGTCAGCGGGGTTTGCGGTAATGCACGTGGATCGCATCGGCCACGCGTTGCCCGTCCATGGCAGCGCTCACGATGCCCCCGGCGTAACCGGCCCCTTCACCACAGGGATAGAGACCTTCCACTTGATCATGCTGCAACGAAATGGCGTTGCGTGGGATGCGGACCGGCGAACTGGTGCGCGATTCAACCGCTACAACCACGGCTTCGTTGGTGCGGTATCCGCGCATCTTTTTCCCGAATTCCTTCAACCCTTCACGCAAGCGGACCGCTATTTCCTGCGGAAGTAGTTCGTGTACGTTGTACGGTACGATCCCCGGTGGGTAGCTGCATTCCGGAAGGTCCCGTGAAAACACTCCATGGATGAAATCCTCCATGCGCTGTGCCGGTGCGGATTGCCGCTTTCCCCCAGCGATCCAAGCGGCGTGCTCGGTGGTCCTTTGGTAGGCCACTCCACCTAAAGGATCATCACTGTTGTTCATGGGTGCGGTTACCACTACCCCCGAGTTGGCGAACGGGTTGTTGCGTTTACTGGGGCTCCAGCCATTGGTCACCACTTCATCGTTGGCCGTGGCGCAGGGGGCGATGATCCCACCAGGGCACATGCAGAACGAATAAACGCCCAAGCCCCGCACTTGCTGTACCATGCTGTAGCTGGCTGGAGGCAAATACGGATCGCGAACGGCGCAGTGGTACTGTGCGGCATCAATGATCGCTTGCGGGTGTTCGATCCGCACGCCCATGGCGAATTCCTTGCGTTCGATCCGGATCCCCTTGGTGTGCAATAAGCTGAAAACATCTCGCGCAGAGTGTCCTGTTGCGAGCACAACTGCGGGTGCCAAGTATTCCTTGCCATCAGCGGTCTGCACACCTTTGATCCCACCGTTCTGGACCAGCAGG
>Ga0209063_1000592_pt1 | contig 23057 bp, 26 predicted proteins | sample KloWWTmeKNB19Kit_FD_187177 | JGI IMG/M metagenome (GOLD analysis project Ga0209063, IMG submission 187177) | Active sludge microbial communities from Klosterneuburg, Austria, studying microevolution and ecology of nitrifiers - Klosterneuburg... | ecosystem: Engineered > WWTP > Aerobic digester >... | reverse complement strand
TTATCCCGACCGGTCATGTATTTGTACTGGCTGCGGAACAGTTCCATGGTATGGTCGTCTTGTACTTGACAGAACACGCGGGTCTCCTTCGTTCCAATGGTGTAGCCAATGTGTTCGAACGCGGGATAGGTCGTGCTCATGGTGCTTCCGAGCAAGAGGTCGGGCAAACTATCTGTCCAGGGCAGGACTTCTTCACGAAGTGTGCTCAGGTCGATCGCACCGAGTAGGATCTCCTCCTTCGTCACGGTCGCGATCCACGCTTTCCGTGTGCCTTCCACGATCGTGCGGTTGGCGTGGTCATGTTGCAAACGGACCGCATCACCGGGTATGCGCACCGAACAAAGCTCCACGAAATTGGTATCGAGAAGATGCAGGCGCGCCTCCCGAAAGACCTGTGCCCCCACTTCCGAATCGCGGTGCCAATACTGTGGTCGTTCATAGGTAAGCACCCAAAGTCCCTGGTCATTGGCATGGTAGTCCCCTACATGAAGATCTTCGCGTTGATAGACCACCTCCGGGCCAGGGCGTGTGATCGTAACCGCGGGTAGTTCCACCATGCGACTGCCAAGTGCGATCACCAATTTGGAACCAGCCTCCGATTCGGACGTTGATAGGTTTCGCTGGACCGTGGTGTACCCAACAAAGGAGAACTCCAGTACCGCAGATCTGCCTCGCACCAACAGGAATTCGAAATTCCCTTGTTCGTCCGTTGTAGTTCCGCGATCACTCTTTAACAGTTTCACGTGCACACCAGCTAATGCTTCTCCAGTTGCCTCATTCACCACGTTGCCATGAAGCCGAACATTGGACTGCGCGCATACCAAGCCCGACAAAATCAAGGTGATCGTGATCAGAAATATGCGGATCCTGGACATGGTGCGTTAACATCAGTAAGATACACGAACCTCCAAGATCGCATACATTCACAGCGAGGAAAGGACGAAATGGACCCATTTCCGGATGAAAGGATCCTTACAATATGATCACTATCAGGTTCTCGGGGTTCCACGCAACGCAACGCCCGAACGCATCAAACGGGCATTTCGCGAGCGGGCCAAACGCTACCATCCTGACCGTTCCGATTCGCCTGCAGCAGCATCCTTGTTCCAACTGGTCCACGCTGCGTATACCGAGTTGATCGATCCGGATCGGCGCCAGGTCTATGATGAAAGACTCCAGTTCTACCACAGATCACAACACACCGAAATACCTCCTCAATACCGACCAGCGGGTTATCGGAACCACGCCACACAAAGCCCTGTAGGCAACGATCGACCCGTGAACCGGTTCGCATACGTTGGCCTACATGTGACCGGTTTGTGTTTCGGAGTAGTACTGATCAGTGGCATTTTGATCGGCGTTACCTTCTTCAACTGGCCCATCTTCACCTTGCTCCTTTGCATAGCGGGGATCGTTGTGATCCCGGATAGCATCGCAGGGTTACGGAAATAATTGGGCCTAGTTCACCTCCGGACCGGTCACCAGATCCAGTCCCGCACTTCAGAGGGACAGTCTCTTAAACCACCGGCACCAGCCAACCGTAAGGATCGGCAACACGCCCCCTGCGTATCCCATCGAGTGTTTCGCCGATCGAATTTGTCAAGAGCCGTTCATCGACACTGGGAAGCGAGAATTCCTCATCTCCGAAGGTGATGCTCGCGATCTGGGCAATGGTGGCCGCGGTACCCGCACCGAATGCCGAACGTAGCCGACCGTTGCGCGCTGCCAGATGGATCTCTTCAACGCTTACTTGGCGTTCTTCCACTTTAATGCCTTGGTCGTTCGCAATGCGGATGATGCTATCGCGCGTTACACCACGCAGGATCGACCCGTCCAAAGCCGGAGTGATCAAGTTGCCATCGATGTTGAAGAACACGTTCATGGTACCGCTCTCTTCAATGAACTTGTGCGAGAGCCCATCGGTCCAGATCAATTGGTGGAACCCTTCTTCCGCGCCCTTCTTGGCAGGATACAATCCACCGGCGTAGTTGCCACCACATTTGGCTTCGCCCGTTCCTCCCGGGAACGCACGGCTGTAATGGGTCTCCACTTTCACACGCACCGGTTCCGCATAGTAGGCACGTACGGGGCAGGTGAAAATGATGAAGCGGTAACCATCGCTTGGACGAACACCGATGTACTCATCACTAGCAAACATGAACGGCCGTATGTACAAGGCTGCATCTGGGCCCTTGGGGATCCATCCCATGTCCAATTTGACCAGTTGCACCAATGCATCCAAGAACAAGTCTTCAGGAATAGTTGGCATGCACATGCGCTCCGCACTGCGGTTCATCCGTGCAATGTTCGCTTGTGGGCGAAACAGATGCACTGCGCCATCTTCCGTTCGGTAGGCCTTCAAACCTTCGAAGATCGTTTGGCTGTAATGGAGCACCAATGCCGCAGGGCTGATCCGCATGTCCGCGAAGGGCTTGATCACGGGTTCTTTCCATTCACCATCCAAAAAGTCCATCACGAACATGTGGTCACTGAAGACGCGACCGAACTTGATGTTTTCGAGATCCGTGTCGACCAATCGTGATCGATCGATAAGTTGTGTTGCTATCTTTTGCCCGGTTGAGATCATCAATCTGGGGGTTTTTAAGAGGTTGGAACAAATGTAGCCACTTCGTTTTCTGACATCCCTACAATATCCAAAGTACCCATGGCCTCAGCGCCCAAAATAGCACTTCCGCACGGTGACATCCACGCGGTGCTGAAAAAGGTATGGGGCTATGACCAATTCAGACCGAGCCAAGAGGAGGTGATCAACAGCGTGCTCGCAGGTCGTGACACGCTCGCGCTGCTGCCTACCGGTGGTGGAAAGAGCCTTTGTTTCCAAGTGCCCGCACTGAGCATGGGGAAACTCTGCCTAGTAGTGTCGCCGCTGATCGCATTGATGAAGGATCAAGTGGGTCGCCTTCGGAAACAAGGCGTGCAGGCCCGTGCGATCATTTCCTCCATGACCCCGGCCGAGATCGATAATGCATTGGAAAGCGCTGCCGTGGGAAAGCTCCAGTTCCTGTATGTGAGCCCGGAACGATTGGCCTCTCCCCTTTTCCTCGGCCGCCTGCCCCGTTTGCCATTGGGACTTATCGCTGTGGACGAAGCTCATTGCATTTCCCAATGGGGTTATGATTTCAGGCCTGCCTACCTGCGGATCGCAGCCATTCGGGAGCTTCGGCCGGAAGTCCCGATAATCGCATTGACGGCTTCCGCAACGCCTGCTGTGGCAACGGACATCATGGAAAAGCTCATGTTCCGCGACCCCAAGCTGGTGCGCGGTTCATTCCACCGGCCCGAATTGAAACTATGGGTGAGCAACGGTGAGGACAAAGAGGGTAGGCTATTGAAGGTGGCGCGGAACGTACAGGGCTGTGGGATCGTCTATGTGCGTACACGAAGGGCCACTATGCGTTTGGCCAATATGCTCGTGCAGAACAAGATCCCAACTTCTGCGTACCACGCTGGACTTCCCGGTGAGGAACGGGATCGTATCCAACAGGAATGGACGAGTGGTGCAGTGCGTTTCATGGTGGCCACCAACGCCTTCGGAATGGGCATTGATAAGGCGGATGTTCGTCTGGTGGTGCATACCGAGCCACCACCGGATCTGGAGAGCTACTACCAAGAAGCCGGCCGTGCAGGAAGGGATGGCGAAACCGCCCATGCTTTCCTATTGACAGGCCCCGGCGATCTAGAACGGTTGCAGGACCAGCTGGCCGCGTCATTCCCATCAATGACCCATGTGCGCAGCGTCTACCAAGCTTTCGCAGACCTTCATAAAATTGCCATGGGTTCCGGTTTTCTGGAAACCTATGAGGTGGACATTCGCGAATTGGCAAGGCGCACTGCACTACCGGCGGTAACCGTCGCCAATTCGCTGAAGGCATTGGAACTGGATGGGAAGCTCGCGCTTTCCGATGGGGTGCGAACACCTTCGAGGGTCCTGATGATCGCCACGCAACAAGTGGTCTACCACACCCGCGTGAACGATCGGCGCAACGGCCCAATGCTGGAAGCACTTTTGCGATTGTATGGTGGTCTTTACGAAGAACCGGTAGTGATCGATGAGTTGCGTTTGGCGCGTGCAGCGGAATGGCAGGTGCCAACGGTCCTATCCAGGTTGAAGGAACTCGACCAGATGAAGGTGATCTCGTACAAACAACGCACCGACTCACCAACCGCCACCTTGCTCGTTCCGCGTGTTGACCCCAAGCGGATGGTGCTCGACCCCGCAGCGTTGGAGGCACGCAAACAACGGGCGGAGGCGCGAATGAACGCCATGGTCGCCTTTCTGAAGAACACCACCTCATGTAGAGCTGTTCTGTTGTTGGCCTATTTCGGCGAACCCATGGACCACGATTGCGGTATCTGTGATGTATGTGTGTCAAAGCGTGTGGCATACAAAATGGACGATGTTACCCCGATCAAGATCGCACAGCCGCTAGGACCCGACAAGGACCAACAAGTGAAGGCACGGTGGAAAAGTGATGATCGCGGGGCTGGTAAGTGAGGCGCCAACGATCAAGACAAAGAGAGAAGAACGGTCAATGAAATTGGAACGGTCATTCTATGTTTGTTCAACTGCGCTGAATGCGGCGCACCAACTATTGGGAAAAGTGTTGGTGACCGACCTGAATGGAGAACGAACGAGTGCCGTGATCCTTGAGACGGAAGCGTACATGGGCATCACGGACCGTGCTTCCCATTCACACGGTGGAAAGAGAACCGCGCGCAACAAGACCATGTATGCGATCGGAGGCACGGTGTACGTTTACCTCTGTTACGGCATTCACCATTTGTTCAACGTAGTAGTAGGTACTGTCGATGTTCCGCAGGCGGTTCTGGTCCGTTCCGTGCATGCGGTTGACGGGATCGCGATCATGCAGCGGCGCAGACAAACTGCCGCAACCAGCACCGGCGGGCCGGGAACCTTGACACAAGCCTTGGGCATCCGCACAGCACACGATGGTCTTGATCTTTTGGGCGATGCGATATGGATCGAGGATCGCGGAATTCATGTTCCAAATGAGAAGGTGATGATCGGTCCACGGATCGGTGTGGACTATGCCGGAGAAGATGCGCTGCTCCCTTATCGCTTTCGCATCGCATATTCGCAGTTGGAATGGAATTGAAGAACGAACGTATCGTGTTCATGGGCACACCCGAATTTGCGGTTGCCACTTTGGATGCTCTTGTTTCTGCGGGCTTTCAAGTATGCGCGGTGGTAACAGCTCCTGATCGACCAGCAGGACGCGGAAGACAACTCCGGGCTTCCGCCGTTAAGCAGCGTGCTTTGGAATTGGGGATCGATATTCTTCAACCTGAAAAGTTGAAGGATCCCACTTTCGTTGAGCAGCTGAAGGCCTACAATGCTTCCGTCCATGTGGTGGTGGCGTTCCGTATGTTGCCGGAAGTGATCTGGAAAATGCCACCCTTGGGCACGATCAATTTGCATGCTTCATTGCTTCCGAAGTATCGCGGTGCTGCCCCGATCAATTGGGCCGTTGCCAATGGAGAAGATGGAACGGGTGCGACCACTTTTCGCATCCAGCAAGAGATCGATACCGGCGATGTCCTTCTGCAAGAGAAGATCGACATCGGGAAGAATGATACGGCCGGCGATGTGCATGATCACTTGATGGTCATGGGTGCCGATCTCATGGTGCGTACCATACACGGGTTGTTCGGTGGCACACTGCACGCCACGCCACAGCGCAACGATAATAGCGATCTGCCAGCGGCACCAAAATTGAACAACGACAACACCCGTTTGCATTTCGATCGTTCAGCACAGCAGGTACATGATCTCGTGCGCGGCATGAGCCCTTTCCCTGGAGCATGGTGCGAATGGGTGACTGAAGGCAACCGCGCGCTCCATTGCAAAGTGTTGCGCACACATGTTGCCAACTTGAATGAAATGAAAGCTCCGGGCACCGTTCTACTGAACGGAACACGAATTTTCGTTGCTTGTGCCGATGGGTTTATCGAGGTCATGGAGTTGCAACTCGAAGGACGCAAGCGCATGGAGGCCGCAGACCTTTTCCGCGGACTGCGGGTGGAAGGCAGCATTACACTACAGTGAAAGTTGGTCGACATGTTGGCGAAGTCTCGATATGGAACTGGCCTGGATAACGGTCCTATGCTCATTCAACCAAATGAGCGTTGCACGCAGGGGAATGCAGTTCCTTGGTATTGAGCACGAAATCCCGTTGACCCAACGGTTAGTGATTTTTGGGAAACGAGTTTTCTGAAAGCCTTGCTGGGGGCGGGATGCAGCGGTACTTATCAACAAAGGCCCCTGTTTATCAACATTTCGGCCGATCTACGTCGGAAACCCTTGACATCAGGGCTTCCTAGGATACATTTGCTGCCGAGTTACACAAAACAAACCAACTCAAAAACCAAACACCATGGGCTTGAACAAAGCAGAATTGATCGAATCGATCGCCGCTGATGCAAAGATCTCAAAGGCTGACGCAAAGCGCGCCCTTGACGCTTTCGTAACCAGCACCACCAAGGCTCTGAAGAAAGGCGAGCGCGTTGCTCTCGTTGGCTTCGGTACCTTCTCCATCACCAAGCGCGCTGCCCGCAAAGGCCGTAACCCACAGACCGGCAAAGAGATCAAGATCGCTGCCAAGAAAGTGGTGAAGTTCAAGGCAGGTGCCGACCTTTCCAACAAGGTGAAGTAAGCTACCTTCCAAGTATGAAAAGTCCCTCGCCAAAAGCGGGGGACTTTCTTTTTGTACCGATCTTGTTGCACATCCGGGCAACACTTTACGCCGCTATTCCCCAAGTGCCGCCATGTTCTGGACCACGTGCCTAGACCGCTCAATGACATGACCGACCAACAACGTTACGACCTTCTCCTACCCTTCTTTTCGGAGAACAAACGCTCGCTCTTCGATCGACTAGCACCCATGCGCACGCGCCACGTAACGGTGGTCATGGAGAACATTTTCCAATCGCAGAATGCAAGTGCCGTTATCAGGACCTGTGACCTGGTTGGTGTACAATCGGTGCATGTGATCGAGGATCGCAATCCGTACAAACTGAATCCCGATGTAACCTTGGGTTCCTCGAAATGGGTCGACTTGGAACGTTACCGATCACAGACGAATAACGTGAAGGGTTGTCTTGATACGTTGCGCGCAAAAGGGTATCGCATCATCGCCACCTCACCACGCAGTGAGCACACCACGCCAACGAACATTGATCTTCAGAAGCCGATGGCCTTTTGTTTCGGAACAGAACTGACCGGACTGAGCGATGAACTGATGGAGCAAGCGGATGAACATATCCGCATACCCATGTATGGCTTCACCGAGAGCTTCAATATTTCAGCGTCGGCAGCGATCGTGCTCTATACGATCATGGAACGGTTGCGTGCAAGCAATGTGGCGTGGCAGTTGAGTGAAATGGAACTGATCGCACTGAAGTTGCAGTGGGCACGCACCGTTGTTCAGCATGCGGACCAAGTGGAAGCAAGGTTGCTGCGCGATGCTGGTATCGAACCGGAAAAAGGCGCGTGATATTCGCGTACCCGGATGAGGTGCATTGCAGCTGTTCCTCGCTCGTCCATAACGTTCGATCCATCGCGTGCCATGAACACTTCCGGGTTCACAAATGAGCAGTTCGTTGATGCTGTGCGACGAGCTGGAACAATACATTTGACCAAATCCTAACAGATCGAAAATGGGAAAAGGTGACAAGAAAACGAAGAAAGGTAAACGCGTAATGGGAAGTTCAGGCAACAGCCGTCCGAGCACGCGTAAGCAAGCTGCCGTGAAAAAGGCCGCTCCTAAAAAGGATGCACCGAAAAAGGCAGCAGCCAAGAAGGACGCACCGAAAAAGGCAGCACCAAAAAAGGCTGCAGCGAAGGTCGCAAGTCCAGCCAAAGTGGAGAAGGTCGCAACAAAAGCTGCTGCTCCAGCAAAGGCCGCTCCGAAGAAAGCTGCGAAGAAGGCCGCGCCAAAGAAGTAGTCGATCAGTTTCAATTACAATACAAAAGACCCCGACGTTTGTCGGGGTCTTTTTAGTTCAAGGAGTATCGATGAATGCTCAGGGTTGCAACCGGACCTTCACCCAGCTGCCATCTGCAAAATGCTCGAAAGCGATCCGATCATGCAAACGGTTCGGTCTGCCTTGCCAGAATTCGATCCGCTGCGGACGGACCAAGTAGCCGCCCCAATGCAAGGGTCGTGGTACATCACTTTCGCCGAACCGCTCCTTCCAACGTTCGAAGCGATCGTCCATGAACTTACGGTCCTCAGCCGCCCTGCTCTGGTCGCTGGCCCATGCCGCGATCTGGCTTTCGCGAGGTCGTGAGGCAAAGTAGGCATCGGAAAGCGCGGCATCCAATTGTTCCACTTTGCCTTCGATACGCACCTGGCGTTCCATGTCGGGCCAGAAGAAGTTCAACGCCACATGGGGCGAACGTTCCATGTCCATCGCCTTGCGACTGTTGTAGTTGCTATAGAACACGAACCCGTGCGCATCGAATGAACGGAGCAACACGACGCGACTGCTGATCGTAACGCTACCAGCCGTAGAAAGGGTCATGGCACTGGGTTCTGCTCCGCTACCATCCTGGACGTCCTTGTACCACGAAGCGAACAAGACCATTGGGTCATTGCCGACATCTTCCTGATCCAAGCTCCGTTTCGAATAGTCCGTTCGGTCGTTGGTGTGCTGCTTCTCCATTCTTCGGTTTTGGTAGTGGCGAAGGTATCCGTTGCTGCAATTATACCCTTACCCAATTCAAATCAACCCGTTCTACTCGCTCTTTTAGACCAATCCATCCCCGGAAAAATAGTGCCGTAGCTTAGGCTATGCCACGATTTTTCCGGTGCGTCTTGATCCAAAATAGCTTCGCATCCTTGGGTGGATCTGAATTGGGTAAGGGTATTAGATCCACCTCTTCCTCATCCATCTTCTTCCATTTGTCCAGAACTTGCTATTTTTCAGAACAACATGGCAAGAGATCATTTGGACCTTGACCCCGAGAACAGGATCAAACCTGCACGGGGAAGATTGCTTGTAAGCGAACCGTTCCTTCCTGATCCCTATTTCCGAAGGACAGTGGTGCTGCTTTGCGAACACAACGAAGAGGGCTCGTTCGGTTTTGTGTTGAACAGGCACATGGACATGGCGGTAAGCGACCTCATGGAGAACCTGCCGCCGGTGGCCTCCCAAGTGAGCATTGGCGGACCGGTCCAGAGCAGTAATCTTTACTACTTGCACACCTTGGGCAAACGCATTTCGGGTAGCGAAGAGGTCGTGGATGGCGTGTTCATGGGCGGCGATTACGAACAGTTGAGCGGTGTGCTCAGCGCAGATGAAAGGCTCTCCAAACACGTACGCTTCTTTGTCGGCTATTCCGGTTGGGGTAAGGACCAATTGGACAAGGAACTGGAGGAAAAGGCGTGGTTGGTCTCCAATGGGGAAAAGGCACGGATCATGGATGTGCGCACGAGTGATCTGTGGGCGCAAACACTGCGTGCAATGGGAAAACCATTCGCTCCGTTGGCCAATTTCCCGGACGATCCAAGCCTGAATTGAACGGATCAACCGGGTGTTGGCACACTCTGTGGTCCAGCTGCACCAACACCTGTCGGAGAGCTGGCAACGAGCAACTCCGTGAGTTGCCCCGATAGCCGGTGCGCATAGCGTTTGGTGCGATACGTTCCCACCCATTGCACACCTTGCACAGCATTGGTGAAGAACACTTCATCGGCGGCCAACAAGTTTTGCGGGTTCAACGAACATTCATACACTTTGATCCCTCTTTCTATCGCCAGGTTGATGACCCGCGCGCGCATCACACCACCCACGCAACCATCGGCTAAAGAGGGCGTGTACAGTACACCGTTGCTAACAATGAAGAGATTGCCCGATGTGCTTTCGATGATGTTTCCCCGGTCGTTCTGCAAAAGACAATCGTCCAAATTCCGTTGCTCGCTCCATAGCGAGGCCATGATGTAGTACAGGCAATTCAAGGTCTTGTGGCGGGCAAGCACATTGATCGGTTTACGCATCTCCGGCCAGATGTCCACCATAAGGCCGTTCGTGTTCAGTGTGAAATTCGGTTCGGCGATCGGTTTCAATTCAATGGTGAAGGCACCTCCATGACCTGCTGGTCTATAAGATCCTTCGGCATCGCGATACAACGTGAACCGGCAGCGTGCACTGGTATGGCCTGTGCGCTGCACCAACTCCAGGATATACCGTTCAAAACCGGCCCGGTCCAAATTCTTCGGCAGCACGATACGCAACAGTTCCGCACCCGTTGTCAGTCGCGACCAATGCGCATCGATGGAACACGGGCGACCATCCACCACACGCAAACTCTCGAACAGGCCATCGCCATAGTGGAAGGCGCGGTTGTCCAAGGTGATCACCGGCTTGTCGCCGTGTACCACTTCACCGTTGATGTTCACCAGATGCTTCATGAAAGCAAGTTCTCCTTTTCCAAGATCCGTCCCAAGTGGCTGTTCGCTTCGACAAGTATACCACGAACCCCAACAGCCACGGCTGCATCAATGTCACGATCGCGGTCGCCGATCATGACCGATCGTTCCAGATCGATGCCATTCCGTGCTGCACCACGCTCCAACAGCAGCGATCCCGGTTTCCGGCAAAGGCAACGGCCCTTTGACGGATGGTGCGGACAATAGAGTATGTCCGCTGCATGGGCACCGGCGGAACCTAGCATTTCGTGAAGGTAGGTATGGATCCGTTCCACTACCGAGTGGTCATACAAACCCAGGTCGATGCCGCTCTGGTTGGTGATCACAACCACTTTCCAACCTGCTTCGTTCGCCGCTCGAATAGCCTCCGGAACGCCGGGTAACACTGTAAATTCTGCCAATGATGTCGTGTGTCTTCCGATCTCGCGGTTGATCACGCCATCCCGATCCAGGAACATTCCCTTCACCATTCGTTATAGACCCAATGATCGCTCGAACGAGCCGAAGTGCAGCAAAAGGTCCGGATGCAGTATCGTGCTGAACAAAATGCCGAAGACTGCGCCATAGAAGTGTGCATCGTGTGCTACATGGTCACCGCTCTTTTTGTCCATGTACCACGAGTACGCCAAGTAGGCCAAGCCGAAGAGCCAAGCCGGTATATCGATGGGGATGAACATGATGTTCACGGCTTGTGTTGGCAACAGCATGATCTCAGCAAATAATACAGCCGAAACGGCACCGCTCGCTCCCACTGCTTTGTAGCCCGGATCTTTGCTGTGCCGTGCCATGCTCGGTAAGGAAGCCACGATCGCACCACCGAAGTACAACACGAGATAGGTCAACACCGCCGGCATGGCAGAAATGCGTCCGTACAGCACTTCCACATAGTTGCCGAACGAATAGAGCACGAACATGTTCACCAACAAATGCGGCCAGTTGGCGTGGATAAAGGCATGGCTCACGAGCCGGTACCATTGCCCTTGTATTCGCGCCAAGTACGGCGACATGAGGAGGTTCTCGAATAGGCGCCGGTCCTGGAAAGCCCCGAACGAGATCAGGCTAGTAACGGCGATAAGAAGCAGGGTGATAGAGAATTGCACGGTGCCGAAGGTATTTGGGTTTAGGGAATTTGGACAAGAACCGGAACACTCAGTATGTATGATCCCGCAATATCCGCCAATTGCCATGCTCATTCGCCCAGAACAAGGAAAAGCCGCCACCGACCGTATCCTTCTCTCTGAACAGTTCCCATGTCCCTGTGACCCAAGCATGATCATTGGCGGGTAGGATCTCGTGGATACCGAATTGCAACTGGCCCATGGTGGCCTTGTCGGGATAGCTCTGCTGGTAGTTCTTGGTAACCGCTTGCTTTCCGCAGGTTCGCCCCTTTTTGGAGATGAAGCAGATCGTGTCTGAATACGCGCTCATGAAACCGGGAATGTCACCGTTGTTCCAAGCGACTTGTTGGAGTTGCATGGCATTTCGGATGGCGACATCGGCATTTGGCGTGGGGCCTGGACCACAAGCGATCAAAAGCATTAGGCCGAGCATCGTTCGCAACATTCCGAAAGGAACGACAAGCCTTCCGAATGATGATCGGCCCCTTTTCCGCAATGATGATAGCACTATCATTCTCGCCCGATATGGAACAACGCATCGCCTTGGTTCACCACGGGCGAAGTATTCAGGCATAAGATACGGCCGGCGAACGGCGCACGAACATGGTGGAGTGAGGTTCCATACGGATCATTGATGTGGCCGAGGATGATCCCTTTGCTCACATATGCGCCGTTGGGGATCGTGGTCTCCAACAGTCCGGAATAATTGGCACGCACCCATTTCGAACGCATCAATTCCGCGGCTCCACGGGGAGTATCCTTCGGTCCACCCCACATGTCCAAACCTTCCAATACCCGCGTAACACCGCGCGTCCCTTCTTGAATAGTGTGGTCATCGAACTGTTTGCTTGCACCACTTTCATAGAGCAAATAAGGTTTCTCGTGGCAGAACATGTGGTGGCGCAAGGAGCCTGCGATGGTGTTGGAACGCAGGATCACAGGCGGGTCGAACATACGTGCCAGTTCCAAGGCCCGCTCATCGCCCTTGGTGTAACGGAGCTGGGGGTAGTTCATGCGCGATGCCCCTCCCGCGTGCAGGTCGATCACCACATCGGCCGCCGGCAATACCTCGCGCACCAACATGTGGGCCAATCGTGAAGCAAGCGAACCTTTCGCGGAACCCGGGAAGTAGCGGTTCAGGTCCCGGCCATCGGGCAGTTCCCGCTGCATCGCCAAGAAGCCGAACACGTTCAACACCGGGATCGCGATCAAGGTGCCGCGCTCCAAGGGCCGGTGTTGTAATTCCACCAAAATGCGCCGGACGATCTCGATACCACCAACCTCATCACCGTGGACCGCCGCCATGATCATCAACGTGGGGCCATCCTGTTTGGCGCGATGCACGACAACCGGGATCTCAACAGAGGTGCGCGTGTACAACTTCGCCACCTGCATGTCCAACGTAACATGCTCGCCGGGCTTCACGCTTTCGCCCAATACACGGACCAGCTTACAAGCCTCGGGTTGCTCCACTTTTCTTGAACGCGCCATTCTTGGGTGCCAAGGTATGTGGGGCAAGGTCGCACGGGTGCGAAAGAGATCCCTGCTACATCACAAGAACTTAAAGTGGAAGTTGAAGAAACCGGAAATGGACGGGAATGAACGTGAATGCAGGATGGCGGCATTTACTCACGCTTATACACGTCCATTCCCGATTGTTGCCTTCTATTTGATGTAAGAAAGGCGGTCGAATGACCACGGCTCCCATTACTTCACTTCATTCAGGCTCCAATCGTAGTCCAGATGGTCCACCTTGGCACTTTCAGCTATTTGCACTTTGCTGAATTTGTTGAGGTACAGGATCAAGCTGCCGTTCTTTTTGAAATCGCCTTCGAACCAACTGAAGATCTTCGAAAGCTCCACATGATCCTTGGTGATCTTGTTGTACCGCGCCGTATTGATGAAAGTCTTCGCCTGATCGGCCAATTGTGCATCGATCTTTTCCGCCGTGTATGCTTCATTCCGCAAGGGCGGGCAGGACATGGAGGCACAATTGATGGCAAAATGGATCCGTGGTTCATCCATCTTTCGCAACACCTCATGTTCCACATCGTTCAGGCTCATTTCCGTGCTGCCCGCCTTGAATTTGGTGACGTGCCAAACTGAATTGACACCTGGGATCTTTAGTGTTGGATGCATGTCTCGAATGCTTTCCACCGGATAGTTGTCGACGATCAACTTCACCGTTTGCGCATTGTACACGTTGATGAAATAGGCCAGTTTGGTGTTCTTGCTCGCCTTGTCGGAAGGTGCGTTCTTGGAAAGCAACTCACAATACGCATTTAACCGACCCTTGTCCTTCACAAAGCCTTTATAGTCCACCAGCCCATCCCGCACGTGTGCTTTTAGAAGTTGATCCCAATCCGCATGCAGTTCTGCGGGAGCGACTACCGGTCCATCGGCCATGGTATAGTTCCAAGTGATCGGAGTCGTTCGATCACAAGCTACTGTCGTTAGAAGGAAGGCGATGGCGATGCTGTTCATGGTTCGCATTTTAGGTACTTACGTTCGCGGAATGTCAATGGACCAAATTGTAGGCCGATCGGCGGAGGAACGGTCGAGGGACCGGGAAAACCTGACACCTCTGCCGTGGTTTTCAACCAATAACTATTCTAAATGCATCGGGCGGATGATCATCCGCCCCAACGTCAGTGCTGATCGTAATCGATCGTTACCTCGGCAGAACGCGGGTGGGTCTGGCAGGTAAGAACGTAGCCATCTGCGACTTCTTCATCGGTGAGGGCGTAGTTCATCGCCATCTCCACTTTGCCGAAGACCACACGGGCTTTGCAGGTGCAGCACACCGCCCCTTTGCACGCGTAGGGCACGTCCAATCCGGCATCCAAGGCCACATCCAGAACGGCATCGCCACTGGCATCCACTTTCAATTCCTGTTCGCGCCCGTCAAGGATCACTTTTACGGTTGCTGTGCCAGTGAATGCTCCTTCACCGACCGCCACAGGTGCCTTTTTAGCATCCGTGGTAACAGGGCTACTGAACAGTTCAATGTGGATCCGATTCTTCTCCACACCTTGCTTTTCCAAGGCCTCGCTCACGTTCACCATCATTTGTTCCGGTCCGCAGATGAAGAACTCCTTGTCCAACGGATCGTTCACGAAGCGCTTCAACAACTCCACGGCTTTTCCTGTGGTAATTCGACCGTTGAACAGCATGTCCTCATCCTTCCCTTGGCTTAGGATGTGATGCACCGAAAGACGTTCGCCAAAGTGTTTGCGCAACTCTTCCAAGCGGCTGCGGAAGATGATCCTGTCCTGATCGGAATTACCGTAGAACAGGGTGAATCTACTTTTCGGTTCGGTCCGAAGAACCGTCTTTAGAATGCTCAGGATCGGCGTTATCCCGCTGCCTGCCGCGAATGCGATAATGTGGCGCTCCTTGCTCGGGTCCAACGCAGTAGTGAAGTTGCCCATCGGGGTCATGACCTCGATCTGCATACCCGGTTTCAGCTTGTCCACCAATTGTGTGCTGGCCCTGCCCCCTTCCACTTTCTTCACGGCGATCCGCATTTCACCTTGGTCCAACGGACTACTGCAAATGCTGTAGCTGCGTCGTAGTTCCTCCCCGTTCACCGTCAACTTCAACGTTACGTACTGGCCGTGCTCGAATCGGAAATCTGCCTGCTCCGAAGCCGGAACCGTAAAGCCGACCACGATGCAATCGGCTGTTTCCTGGTGAATGCTTGCTACTTCAAGGGTATGGAATCGGGCCATGCGGGTGCTTGTCATTCTTGGGCGGCGAATTTAGATGATCCTTCGGGTGGTTGGTCCTCTCAATGAACATACAGCCACCGGTAAAGGTTTTCAAACGAAAGGCCAAGCCCCGTACCTTAGCGGACCAGAACAAGAACATGGAGAACCAAGAACTTGAGGAACGCTTTCAAGAGAAAGTAGATGCCGAACTGAAGATCGAGCCGAAGGACTGGATGCCCGAGAAGTATCGGAAAACACTGGTACGGCAGATCAGCCAGCACGCCCACAGCGAGGTGGTAGGCATGTTACCCGAGGGGAATTGGATCGGACGCGCTCCTTCACTAAAACGGAAAGCGATCCTTTTGGCCAAGGTGCAAGATGAGGCGGGGCACGGACTTTACTTGTACAGTGCCGCTGAAACGCTTGGTACCACACGTGAAAAGACCGTCGAGGACCTCTTGAGCGGCAAGGCGAAATACAGTAGCATCTTCAACTACCCCACCCTTACATGGGCAGATATCGGTGCAGTGGGTTGGCTTGTTGACGGTGCCGCGATCATGAACCAGGTGATGTTGTGCCGTACCAGTTATGGACCTTACGCCAGAGCCATGGTGCGCATCTGCAAAGAGGAAAGTTTCCATCAGCGTCAGGGGTACGAGATCATGAGCGTGCTGAGCAAAGGCACTCCTGAACAACTTGAAATGGCGCAAGATGCGTTGAACAGGTGGTGGTGGCCCAGCCTGATGATGTTCGGACCAAGCGATGCGGAAAGCCCGAACAGCGCCGCGAGCATGAAGTGGAAGATCAAGCGCCAGAGCAATGACGAACTGCGGCAGATCTTCATTGATCGCACGGTGCAACAGGCCGAAGTGATCGGGTTAACGATCCCTGACCCGGATCTGAAGTGGAACGAGGAAGCCAAGAAATACGACTGGGGTACGATCGATTGGACCGAATTCAATAACGTTGTGGCCGGGAACGGTCCTTGCAACAAGGAACGACTCGTTGCACGCAACAAGGCCCACGATGAAGGTGCTTGGGTGCGCGAAGCAGCGATGGCCTACGCCGCGAAAAAGGCGAAACAAAAAGCAGCATGATGTACGGTTGTCAGTTGTCGGTGGACCGGCTGTCGCGCAAAGCCAGCGCGCAGCTCGTGCGACCGAAAAACGGACAACCGAAAACCGACAATTGATCAATGAGCGAGAACCCGAACAACTGGCCTCTGTGGGAGGTCTTCATCCAAAGCAAACGTGGCTTGGACCACAAGCATGTAGGCAGCTTGCACGCACCCGACGCACGCTTGGCGATCGAGAATGCACGTGATGTTTACACTCGTAGGCAAGAAGGGAACAGCATTTGGGTAGTACCGGCAAACGCCATCAGCGCCAGCCAGCCCGACGATGCAGAAATGTTCTTCGACCCGGCCGATGACAAGACCTACCGACACCCGACTTTCTATTCGATCCCGGAAGGTGCGAAGTACATCTGAACCAGCCGGTCTTGATCGAGGTAATGGTCATCCAGCACATTCTTGGACGACTTGATCATCGCCACTCATCTCCTATACATCCCTACTCTTTTTCCCTCGTTAATGGCCCAACAACTACCCCTCCTCACCTACCTCCTTCGTAGAGGTGATGATAACCTGATCCTTGGCCAGCGCCTAGGTGAATGGTGCGGCCACGGTCCACAGTTGGAAGAGGATATCGCCCTTGCCAATAGAGCGTTGGACGTGATCGGACAAGCGCGTAACTATCTGCAGTACGCCGGTGAAGTGGAAGGGAAACAGCGGACCGAAGATGACCTCGCCTTCTTGCGCCCAGAGCGTGAATTCGTGAATTGCAAGTTGGTGGAACAACACAATGGGGATTACGCGCACACCATGGTCCGTAGTTTCTTGTACGATGCGTGGCACCTGCCATTGCAGAAAGCCTTGACCAAGAGCAGCGATGAACGGATCGCCGCTATCGCGGGCAAAGCAGTGAAGGAGATCAGCTACCACCTGCGGGCCAGTAGTGATTGGGTGATCCGCTTCGGGGATGGAACAGCCGAAAGCAAAGAACGCGCGCAGAATGCGTTGAATGCGCTTTGGACCTACACCGGTGAACTTTTCGTGCAAGATGAAGTGGATCAAGCATTGATCAAGGCTGGTGTAGCTCCGGACATGGCACAGATCAAGGCTGAATTCGATCGTACAATGGACCGAGTCCTTGCTGAAGCCACCTTGGAGCGTCCTGCAGATGCATACATGGCCACTGGCGGCAGACAAGGCGTGCACAGCGAACACATGGGCCTACTTCTCGCCGAGATGCAATACCTGCAGCGGGCCTATCCGGGTGCGGAGTGGTAAATTTGAGGGTCGATGCTGCGATCGACCTTACCATGACCTCGAAGATCACATCCCCTACCAGAGAAGGGATCTACGCCCTGCTTGAGAACGTGAAGGACCCCGAGGTCCCCGTGATCAGTGTGCGCGAGCTGGGAGTTTTGCGCGATGTTGCTGTTGTGGATGGAAACGTGTTCGTGACCATAACGCCCACCTACACGGGCTGTCCCGCCATGGACGTGATGCGCGAGGATATTGAAAAGGAATTGCAAAATGCAGGGATCACCCGATTCAAAGTAACACAGGTGCTTGCCCCGGCCTGGACCACCGATTGGATCACAGAAGAAGGCAAGGCGAAATTGTTGGCCTATGGCATCGCACCGCCACAGAAGACTGCGGATATCCGCGCACTGAAAGGTGAGGCTCCGATCGTGCCATGCCCACAATGTGGTTCGAAGGATACTGCCATGATCTCCCTTTTTGGTAGCACAGCATGCAAGGCACTTTGGAAGTGCAACGCCTGTTTGGAGCCGTTCGATCAGTTCAAGTGTTTGTGAAGGTCCGGAATCGATCAACGGTGTTCGGTCCGTTCTTACGAACTTCGCACCATGGCCTACAGCTCGATATCCTTCAACGTTTCCGATGGCGTTGCGACGATCACACTGAACCGTCCGGACAAGCTCAACTCCTTCAACCGGGAAATGGCACTGGAGACCATTGACGCATTGGAACGGTGCATGGACGACGACAGCATTCGGGCGGTCATGCTCACCGGTGAAGGTCGTGCATTCTGCGCAGGACAGGACCTTGCTGAAGCGGTTGCGCCGGGCACCTTGATCGAGGAGATCATTACTGTACAGTACAATCCGATCATCCGGCGGATCCGAGGCTTGCACAAACCGGTGATCGCGGCTGTGAACGGTGTGGCAGCGGGCGCTGGGGCGAACATCGCGTTCGCGTGCGATCTCACATTGGCCGCGGAGAGTGCCAAATTCATCCAGAGCTTCATCAACATTGGCCTTATCCCGGACAGTGGCGGCACCTTCACCCTACCCCGCTTGGTTGGTATGCAACACGCATTTGGCCAAATGATCCTCGCACCAAAGATCACGGCCAAAGAAGCCGAAGAGAACCGCATGATCTGGAAAGCTGTCCCCGATGCAGAACTGATGGAGCAGGCCACAGCACTGGCAAAACAACTCGCAACCATGCCAACCAAAGCCATTGCCCTTACCAAGGAAGCGTTGAACAGGTCCATGGCAAACGACCTGGATGGACAGTTGGATGTGGAGAATGAATTGCAGAGCCTTGCAGGCCGCAGCCACGACTACAACGAAGGCGTGCAAGCATTTCTGGAAAAGCGCAAACCTGTCTATAAGGGTTCTTGAAAGACCGGGTCGATCCCAACTCTATAGTAGGTAGGAACCGATCAGTCCGTTTTAAGCACCTTTGCGGAATTCCCGTCGTGCCCCTAGTGGGTAAACCCGAATGTTCGCTGCCACCGACATTGAATTCCACTTCTTTTCCGGAACCGTTGTGTTCTCCGGACTCACCAGTGGCAACCTGACCCGTTAAGCGCGCATGCTCTTCAACACGCTTGAGTTCGCGCTCTTCTTCCCGATCGTCTTCGTGCTGTATTGGTTCGTAACGAAGCGCTCTTTGCGGTTGCAGAACGTGATGTTGCTCGCGATGAGCTACTACTTCTACGCCCAATGGGATTGGCGTTTCCTGTTCCTGTTGATCTTCTCCACCTTCTTGGATTACTTCAGCGGCCTGCAGATCCATAGGACCCCCACCCATGCCATGAAACGGGTGTGGCTGATCATCAGTGTAGGGATCAATCTGGGCTTCTTGGGCGTGTTCAAGTATTACAACTTCTTCGCCGACTCCTTCGCCAACCTGGTGGGCAGCTTCGGCTTTGAAGCTCATCCCGTCTTTCTAAGTGTGATCCTACCAGTGGGGATCTCCTTCTATACGTTCCACGGCCTCTCCTACGTGTTCGACATCTACTACGACCGGATAAAGCCAACCACGGACCCAGTGGACTATGCCTTGTTCGTAGGCTTCTTCCCGTTGCTGGTGGCCGGTCCGATCGAGCGGGCGACGCACCTATTGCCACAGATCCAAAGCCCAAGGCAATTCGAAATGGCCAAGGTCGTGGATGGCTGCAAGCAAGTGCTGTGGGGACTCTTCAAGAAAGTGGTGATCGCGGACAACGCAGCGGAGATCGTGAACCTGATCTTCGATGGGCACCAAGACTACGGTGGAAGTACCCTCCTATATGGCGCTGTTCTATTCGCGTTCCAGATCTATGGCGACTTTTCCGGGTACTCGGATATCGCCTTGGGAACCGCACGGATCCTTGGCATCGAGCTGTTGCAGAATTTCAACTTCCCGTACTTCTCCCGCGACATCGCCGAGTTCTGGCGGCGTTGGCACATCTCCCTCTCCTCTTGGTTCAGGGACTACGTGTACATCCCGCTCGGTGGTTCACGAGGCGGAACATGGATGAAAGTGCGCAACACCTTCGTGATCTTCCTGGTCAGCGGCTTTTGGCACGGCGCCAACTGGACTTTTATTGTTTGGGGTGCATTGCATGCGCTGTTCTTCCTACCGGTCCTTTTGAGCGGAAAGAACCGTTCCAACATGAGCATCGTTGCAGAAAACAGCATGCTTCCAAGTTGGCGCGAAACGTTCAATATGGCCGTGACGTTCTTCAGCGTGGTCATTGCTTGGGTCTTTTTCCGTGCGGAGGATCTGGGACATGCATTCGCCTATATCGGTGGCATGTTCTCGCCAACGATCTTCTCCAAACCGGCCGAATTCTCCATGCAGCTAGCGGCGCTGGTCGGGTTCTTCCTGTTGATCGAATGGGTCGGAAGACGCGGGAAATACGGGTTACAGGACATCGGTTTGAAATGGCCGCGATTGGCACGGTGGGCGATGTATTACGGCATCATGTTCCTGATCTTCCGTTTTACCGGGAAGAGCGAAACCTTCATCTATTTCCAATTCTGATGAAGCAATTCCTCAAATGGCTCGCCTTGTTCATGCTGCTCCCCGTGGCGATCTTCGTGATCACCCTGTACAGCGCCGATGGTCGAACCGATCCATATTATCTGCGCTTCACCACGCCACCGCAAAGTAGCTTGATCGTTGGCACGTCGCGGGCGGCACAAGGCATTCAACCCCATGTGTTGGACAGTATGTTGAACGCGAACGGTCGCGCCGTGAAGAGCTTCAACTACAGTTTTGCCATCGGCTATTCCAATTATGGGGCACCCTACTACGAGAGCATCAAAAAGAAAATGGACCCTGCGGCGCAGAACGGTGTGTTCATCGTGGCCGTTGATCCTTGGAGCGTTGCTGGCGATCTGGCAACAGTAAGGGCCGGTATACCCGAATACGAATGGACGTTCTTGCGCACCTTGAACAACGTGAACATGAGCCCCAATGTGGAGTACTTGATGGAGGAGTACGACAAACCATTGTTGAACATCCTAGTGCCTGACCCACGAAAAGTGGACGATCGTTTGCTGCTGCATGAAGATGGCTGGTTGGAGACCAATTTGGACCTTTCCCCTTCCACAGTTACCGAACGGACCGCGAAGAAAGTGAAGGAATACCGCGACACACGTTTGAATAGCTCAGCCCCTTCACCATGGCGGCTTGGATACTTGGAAATAACGGTTGACCTGCTGCAAAAGCACGGTGAGGTGATCCTTGTCCGGCTCCCGGTCCACAGCAGCATGATGGTCCTCGAAGACCAACTGATGCCGACGTTCGACAGGACAATGGAACTTCTCGCACTGCGCAAGAATGTCAAGTACCTCTCAATTCCTGTGAATGATCGGGAATGGTCCTTTACCGATGGAAATCACCTTGTGCCAAGCGATGGAGCCAAGGTTACCAAGCTGATCGCGGAGGAATTACTGCATCCGTGAGAGGCGGTTTCCGTTGCGACCTTTGCACCCATGTCGCTTCCTTCCGTACTTCTTGAACACGCTGTCGATCAACTTGCCACTTTGCCTGGGATCGGTAGGCGCACGGCCATGCGTTTGGCATTGGACCTTTTGCGACGCGAGAAACAAGAAGTGGCCCGGTTCAGTGATGCGATCCGTAAGCTGCGCGATGAGGTGCGTTTCTGCGATGTCTGTTGCAACATCAGTGATGAACCGCGCTGTGCCATCTGTCGTGAACCCAACAGGGACGGGACAACGATCTGCGTGGTGGAGGATATACGCGATGTGATCGCGATCGAGAACACAAGGCAGTTCAAGGGATTGTACCATGTACTTGGCGGCGTGATCAGCCCCATGGACGGGATCGGTCCGGACGACCTGAACACCGCAGAATTAATGCTGCGCGTGCAAACCGGAGATGTGAAGGAAGTGATCCTCGCCTTGGGCACCACACTGGAAGGCGACACCACCGGATTCTACTTGAACAGAAAGCTCAATGAACACCGCGTAATGGTGAGCATGTTGGCACGTGGGCTCAGCGTGGGCGGCGATCTCGCTCAAGCCGATGAACTCACTCTGGGCCGCAGTATCGCGGATCGCAAACCTTACGAGCAGGGGAGGAAGTGATCCGTGTGCGATCTTCGCGCCATGCAAAAGGACATGATCGTAGGGGTGGTCGGTGCCGGCACCATGGGTAGCGGCATCGCTCAAGTAGCGGCGCAAGCGGGTCACAGCGTGGTACTTTTCGACACCCGCCAAGAAGCATTGGACAGTTCGAAACAGGGCCTCGCGAAAGTTCTGGACCGCTTGGTGGAGAAGGGCAAATTGACAGCAGAAGCATCCGCCGCGATCCAAGGTCGTTTCACTTACGCAACGGACCTGAAGGCATTCGCAAAGAGCGGGTTGATGATCGAAGCGATCGTTGAAGATCTCGCCATCAAACAGAAATTATTCCTTGATCTGGAGGCCATTGTTGGGAAGGATGCAGTGCTCGCCACCAATACGTCGTCCTTGAGCGTTACCGCAATTGCCGGGGGGTGCAAAGTGCCTGATCGCGTGATCGGACTCCATTTCTTCAACCCCGCTCCGCTCCTTCCCTTGGTCGAAGTAGTACCCGGATTGGCGACCGATCCGCGGCATGCAGCAGCGTGCGTTGCGCTGATGAAGGACTGGGGAAAGACCCCGGTACTGGCGAAGGACACGCCGGGTTTCATCGTGAACCGGGTGGCACGGCCGTTCTATGGCGAAGCATTGCGGATCTACGAAGAAGGCATCGCCGATATGGCCACGATCGATCATGCCATGAAAACCTTGGGCGGTTTCAAGATGGGCCCGTTCGAGCTGATGGACCTGATCGGCAATGATGTGAACTTCGCCGTGACCAGTACCGTGTTCAAAGCCTTCTTCTATGATCCACGGTACCGACCTTGCTTCACCCAGCAACGGATGGTGGAAGCTGGCTGGTTGGG
>Ga0209063_1000590_pt1 | contig 23084 bp, 26 predicted proteins | sample KloWWTmeKNB19Kit_FD_187177 | JGI IMG/M metagenome (GOLD analysis project Ga0209063, IMG submission 187177) | Active sludge microbial communities from Klosterneuburg, Austria, studying microevolution and ecology of nitrifiers - Klosterneuburg... | ecosystem: Engineered > WWTP > Aerobic digester >... | reverse complement strand
CCCCAAACGCTGCCTTGCAACAGCAAGCGCAGTTGATGACAGATCAAATACTGTCAAATCAGTATAGCCTTCTGCCACAAGGTCATCTACTAGTCTGGAAGTTCCCCCTCCCACATCAATAATGGCCGCATCTTTACCGAGTCTTGTATTATGGATTAGTCGCAGAGACTGGTCAGCGTGTTCCTGAAACCAACTAACTGAGTCAGATGCCTTAGTGGTATATACCTGTTCCCAATGCTGCTTATTATCCATGGGGTAATTTCTCTAAAAGCTCAATACCTTATCTGAATCGTGAATCAGCGTATATAAATCCTGCATCGTGGATATCGGGCAGATTCCTAACTCTTCAGACTGGCGAAGTTTAAGACAGGTTCCACAAGCTAGAATTGCACCACCTATATCCAAAAAACTGTGAATCTGTCCGGTAATATCAAACTTGTCTCTATCAAGAGATTCTACTTCCACACCTTTTCCAAGCAAAAAGACTGAAACAACATCCCCTTGCTTGCGGGAGAAAATTCCAAGCCGGAAGGCGTTCCATACAGTTTCAGGGTCATTCGAATAAATGATAATTACAAGCTTCATTTAATCTCCTTCAGTTCCAATAGTCGTTCGTTAGACTCTCAAATGTCATGTTGACAACGGTTTGATGATCGATAAGCGCCATTGCGTTATACTATACCTCAGAATTTACAATTCAATTACCAAAGGAGCCAAGCATGAATCAGGAAATCCCTCCGTTAGATCCACATCCACTGAGTGAGTATGTTGCTTGGGCGGGTGGGCGTAATCGTGAACCAATTTTAGGTGTGTTGAAAGACAAATTACCAAAAGATCCTGAGCGTATTTTGGAAATGGCCAGCGGTAGCGGTATGCATATTAATTATTTTGCACCGCATTTTGAACATCTGCATTTTCAGCCATCGGATAAAGATGTCGAAGTTTTTGATAACATCAAAGAATTAAGCGGCAATCTCGGCAATAATAATATTGCAGATCCGGTTCATCTGGATTTGACGGATCCGCAGACTTGGTTTAATCCAGGGCCAGAAAAATCATTTGCCGCTATTTTCTGCATTAATATTTTTCAGGTAGCACCGATTTCAATTGCCGATGGCATGATGAAATGTGCTGCACATCTGCTGAAAGATGATGGTTTTTTGCTGATCTATGGACCATTCCAGATTGAAGGCCAGTTTTCTACCGATTCCAATAAAGCTTACCATGAAACCTTAAGTTCTGTCGGAGTACCCGAATGGGGTTTGAAGGATGTCGCCGATTTGAAGAAGGCAGCCGCCAATTATGGTTTGGAACTCAAGGAACGAATTAATATGCCCAGCAATAACTTTTCATTGATCTTCGGGAAGATTTAACGATGGACCAGCCGGGTTCAGCAATTGTTGTCGGTGTCGGGCCTGAGCGCGGTTTGGGTGCAGCGCTGGCCACGTATTTTGCTGAAAAAGGCTTGCATGTTTTTATTGTAGGCCGTAGTGAAGAAAAATTAAATCATGTCGTACAGCTCATACAAAAAGTAGGGGGGACAGCAACATCCATTATTGCTGATGTGACTGTTGAGCAGGATGTTGCGCAGTGTTTTGGTGTGCTGCGGGAACGCGGCGATGTCATTCGGGTTGCTGCCTACAATGTGGACAGCAATATCCCTGCACCATTTCTGCAGACTGACGTGAAAACATTCACCACTCTGTGGCAACAGAACTGTTTGGGTGCATTCCTGTTTGCCAAAGAAATCATGGCAATCATGCAAGCGCAACAGCAAGGCACAGTATTTTTTACTGGGGCAACCGGTTCATTAAGAGCCAAGCCCCCTTTTACTGCATTTGCATCAGCTAAGGCTGGATTGAGGGCACTGGCACAAGGATTGGCGAGAGAATTTTCACCGCGAGGTGTGCATGTGGTGCATACGGTGATTGACGGTGTGATTGATGGTGACCGTGCACGCAGTCAGTTTCCAGAGTATGTTGAGGCCAAAGGTCAGGAAGGGCTGCTGCAATTGGAAGATATTGTGCAAACGTACTGGGCCATTCATCAGCAACCACGCAGCGCATGGACTCATGAACTGGATTTGCGGCCCTTCAAGGAGCCGTTCTAAATTATTAGGAAATATTATGAATACAACAACTAATTGGAACTTGCAGGGCAGTTATTTTGAAGCCTGTAATTGTGAAACCGCCTGCCCATGTGTCTGGCTGCAACCGCCCTCTGAAGGGAACTGCAAACTGCTGGTCGCGTGGCATATTGATTCCGGCTATTTGAATAGTGAAAAACTGGATGGTCTGAATGTTGCATTAGCCTGCTATTCGCCGGGTCATATGAAAGAGGGTAACTGGCAAGCCGCGTTGTATGTGGATGAACGCGCCACGGACGCGCAGTTTGATGCGATCACACAAATCTTTGCAGGAAAACTTGGTGGTCATCCGGCTATTTTGATGGGTTTCGTCACTGAAGTATGGGGTATCAAGAAGGTTAAAATTGATTATCAGGAACAAGGTAACAAGCGGCAATTAATTATTCCTGATATCGCACAGGCAACAATTGAGAGTATCCAGGGAATCAAAGGCGGAGATGCAACCATTGATAACCCACCCTTATGTGTTGTACCCAGCCACCCGGCTGTGGTGGCAAAATCCAGTCAATATGAATACCACGATTATGATAAGGCCTGGAAATTTACCGAACGTAATGGTTATTACTCGCCATTTACGTATCAACCTTGAAGCATTAAACAACATTTTTGAAATATTTTACGCATGGACAATCTCTACCAAAATGATTGTCTATAACTATTTAATGCCTAAAAATCAACTGGCTACTTGGATAGCCATGCTGGCAGTTATTGTAGCTGCCTGGTTTTATCTGTTTTATCAGAACTGGCAAATGACATCCCTGCCCATGTCTGAAATGTGGATGCCGCCATCTGAAACATTTGCCTGGAAATGGATAGATTTTGGCCTAGTTTATCTGATGTGGGCGGTAATGATGGCAGCCATGATGTTGCCTTCCGCCATTCCGATGATTTTGGTATATGCCAGAATCTGTCAGCAGCACACGCAGACAATTCATCCGTTTGTTTCATTATTTTCATTGGCATATTTACTGGTATGGTTAGTGTTTAGTATCGCGCTAACAGTATTGCAATGGCAAATGCATGGGCTGCATTTTTTATCGCCGATGATGGATAATCAGAATGAAACAATGGCTGCAATTATTTTTATTTTGGCGGGTATCTATCAATTTACGCCGTTAAAAAATAGTTTTCTGCAAAATTGTCGATCTCCCATGGGATTTTTGTTAACCGAATGGCGTGATGGCGCAAGAGGATCTTTTCAAATGGGGCTGAAGCATGGCAGCATGTGCCTAGGTTGCTGCTGGGCGCAGATGATGATCATGTTCGCTGTAGGCGTAATGAATCTGCTGGCGATGGCATTGATCACGGTGCTTGTTTTAATTGAAAAGGTCTTGCCGATACATCAGCAATATTTCTCAAAAACGGTCGGTGTTCTGTTTCTTGGTTGGGGAGTTTGGCTTTTGTGGCTTTGATCAAAACGAATTCTATCGTACGAAAAAGTATTACTTAGCCCTAATAAAAATTAGTATGCTGCAAACAATTCAGTGATTCACTTCATCACTGAACCAAGATCAAACGTGAATCCAGTTAATGATTTATGTGAACTTTTGACGCGATACTGAAAAGCCATACATAATCCACAATCAATTCAAACCTAAACTTACTCAGATTATCCAGAATAAATCCTATGCTATGTTGTTTGACACAAACAATTAAGCAATCAATAAGCAACCTTAAACGTTGGACTATCCTCTGGTCGGGTTTTACGATGATCATAAATTCTTGTGGTAGCAATATTGGCATGACCCAACCATTCTTGCACTTTCGCAATATCTGCTTGATGATCCAGTGCATTAGTGGCTGCCGTTGCGCGTAACGAATGTGCGCCGATCTTGAAACCCAATTTTTCAGAGTATTTCTGTACCAACTTGTATACGCCGTCTGGCGTAATTGGTTTTTGTGATTCCTTATCTCGGTTATTACTGGCTGAACGGAATAATGCCCCAGTATCTTCCAGACTATGTCCTGCAGCATCCAAATAATCATGGATTAAACCGCTTGCAGCAGGATGCAGTGGTACATAACGAGTTTTTCCTCCTTTGCCGGAAATCTTTATATGGGGTACACCACGGCGCTCCTGCTTAAAATCCTTAACCTTCAATTTGCACAATTCATGACGCCGCAGTGCGTGATAGAGTAGGGTGGCCAGTATTGCACGATCGCGCTTGCCCTTAAGTGAGCTACCATCTGGCGCATTAAGCAACTCGCGTGCCTGATGATCGCCGATTGCCGGAGTTTTCCCCTCATAACTTTCTACCGCTGGTCGCTTCACACCCTTGACTGGATTATGCGTAACTGTATTTTTCTCACACAAGTACTCAAATAAAGAAGATATTGCCGCCAAACGGTGGCGAATGCTCATACTACTTAATGTTCGACTCAACAAATCATCGCGCCAGGCAATAATATGGGCACGAGTTACAATCCTGAATTCTTCCGGATTCTGAATACCTGTGAAATTCATAAAATCCTTTAAGGCATTTTCATAAGCGCGCCGAGTCTCGGCGTTACCTAAATTGGCAAACCATTCAACTTCAGGTGGAACATCAGCAAGACCCTGAAATTCTTTTGCAGTGAGTGCACGATTGACTGTAGTTATAAGATCTGTCATGTTATCTATCTAGCCCATCATTTATATGCGGTGTTTCACTACCCATAATCGCTTCATAATCTCGGCCACCATAAAAAATATTAAGAATAGTGACGATTTGTTTATCCTCAATAACCTCAAAAGCTGCAATCGCGTTTTTATCAATGGCAACGATTCTGAGATTCTTGCGCAAATCATCGCGCTGTTGTCCAATCAAAGGTATTGTTTTAAGGTCATGACACTTTTGGCGTAATTTCTCTATATATGCCCACGCGACTTCAGGAAGTCCGCTCTTTGCAGCTATATATCCATAAATATCAGTGAGGTCTTGTATGGCATCGGGTGTTAGATACACCTCATAGCTTTTCATGACCTAGTGCGCTTATCCGTTGTTGATGAAGTTGTTCTAGCTTTTCAAAGGCCGTATCCAGCAAAACAGGTTCGCCACTGTGTGCCGATTGCTCCAGACGCGCTCGAATGGAAGCAATTCTCGCAAGATGTTCTTCTTCCTGTCTTTGCCATAAACGCATCGCTTCACGAATAACCTCACTTGTGGAAGCGTAAGCGCCATCCTTCACTTTTTCCCTAATAATATTCAGCATATCCGGTGGAAGTGTAATGCTGATTTTTTCTGCTTTATCGGTGCGCTTCATTTTTTGTTTCCTATGTATGTTTCTAACACCTTCCAATGGTAGGATAATATCCTACTCAAGGAAATTTAATAAAGCAAAAAATATTTCAACCTTCCTAAATTGTAGCATCACTCTACTATTGATAACATATTTTATCAATAGTAGAGTGAATGAAAAAAATAAGACTATATTTAGAATTTTCTAACATTTAATCAATTTGATTGTAATAGTCATTATAATTAGAATAGATGTATTAACTATTTTAGGAGAAATTTATGGTGACGATTGCTTCAACAGAAGCCAAAACGCATTTTGGTGCATTACTCGATACGGCACAGCGTACACCTGTCATTATTGAGAAAAAAGGTCGACCGATAGCAGTATTAATTTCTGAGCATGAATATGCTGCTTTCCAGCAGTTTAAGTTAAAAGCACTACAGGCAGATTTAAAGGCAGGCATAGAACAAGCAGACCAAGAAATTTTGTTAGATATAGAAACTGTATTTAATGATTTAACATTGAAATAAAATCTGAATGAAAGGCGTTCGGTTTACAGCACTTGCCAAAAGTGATTTACAGGAGATTCATGATTTCATTTCACGAGATAATCCAAAAGTAGCAACTGATTATTTATTAATCATAAAAAAACATTGCGAGCTTTTGGCTGCTAATCCAAAATTAGGCGTTAAACGTGAAGAATACTTCGGTCTTTATAAGTTCCCTGTCGATAATTATTTAATCTTCTATCGACCTAGTCAACCAGGTATTGAAGTTATACGAGTGCTACACAGCAGTCGTGATATTGAATCAATTTTATAGCCTGGAGAAGTGGCGGTTTTTACAGCTATGAGGTAACTACCCCTACATCGCAGATAATTACATTTTTCAATAAATTGTAGAGATGTTACTCATTTACGAAAGAATCCTTACGGCCACCCTATAGGGGAATTCACGCCAGCTAATGACACTGCGCCACTCCATCGAGTAGTATTGCACATCATCCACGAATTATCCTTAAGCCAACTTGAGGACGGAAAATAAACATGCTTAATGTCGTTTGGGGGTCTGCGAGAGAAAAGCCAGAGTCATCTAGGGCGTTAGCAGACAAACTATCTTCAATTTCGGAACTCTCTGGGTACCTTTATCTGGGCTACCCTATTATTGGTTCACCTACTGGCGCACTTAAGCTTGATGCGTTGCTGGTGTCCGATAAGGTCGGACTGATTGCCTTTGATCTTGTTGAGGGAACTGAGCTTGGTGAGTTTCAGAACCGACAAGATGATATAGCCTCAATGCTAGATGTTCGATTGAAACCACACCCAGGACTAAAAGTCGGGCGTGAACTGAAGTTTGATATTCAGGTTGTTACATACGCACCAGCAAAACCTACTACCCCCATAGTAGAAGATCCCTATTACATAGCAAATCAGAGCTCGCTTGAAAAAACTATAAGCCAATTTAAGTGGCAGTGCGACTATCAAGTATTCAAAAATCTATTAGCTGCGGTACAAGTTGTAACCTCAATTCGCGCTGGCAAGCTAAGACGTGAACCAAAGAAAAAAGATTAGCGGGGGGCTCGACTTAAGCGTATTGAAGAATCTATTGCTAACCTCGATCAACACCAATCCCAAGCCGTTATAGAAACAGTTGAGGGAGTGCAAAGAATTCGTGGCTTGGCGGGTTCTGGAAAAACTATTGTTCTTGCGTTAAAGGTTGCATATTTGCATATGCAAAATCCAGACTGGAGAATCGGGGTAACCTTTAATACTCGCTCTCTGAAAGAACAGTTCAAGCGCTTAATTAACAACTTCACAATTGAACAGACTGGAGCTGAGCCTGACTGGGAAAATATCGACATATTGAATGCGTGGGGTGCTCCAGGAGATAAGGAGCGAGACGGTATCTACCATAAATATTGCCGAATTCATGAGATCGACTTCTATGATTTCTCGGCGGCGAGACGTAGTTTTGGTGAAAGAAATGAGTTCGCTGGCGCATGTGGCGAAGCTCTCAAGCCTGTTAATGATGCCTCAGCGATTTATGATCTGATGTTGGTGGATGAGGCGCAGGACTTACCCGCTGAGTTTTTACGGCTGTGCTATAGATTCTTAAAAGCGCCAAAAAGAATGGTGTATGCCTACGATGAATTGCAGTCTTTGACAGGCTCATCTGTTTTGCAGCCTGAAGAGCTATTCGGTGTTGATGATAAGGGGAATCCAAATGTTGTCCTTAACACAGAAGAAGGAGCAATTCCCAAGCAAGACATTATCCTTGAGAAATGCTATCGAAACTCACGGCCGCTGCTTGCGACTGCACATGCTCTGGGTTTTGGCATATACCGAGAAAAAGGATTGGTTCAGTTCTTCGATCAAAGCAATATCTGGACGGATGTGGGTTATACCGTTGAAGAAGGAGAGCTTCGCGGTGGGGAGAATGTAACTCTCTCACGGAATTCGGATAGTTCACCACTGTTTCTGGAAGAGCATTCTCTTCCTGATGACTTAATTCAGTTTCATCGCTTTGACAACCCGGCGGAACAAACAGCCTTTCTAGTGAAGTCCATTATCGACGATATTCGAGAGGAGGAACTGAGGGCGGAGGACATAGTAGTAATTAATCCCAATCCATTAACTACGCAACGAGAAGTTGGGCCTGCTAGGCAGCTCCTTTTTTCAGAATCACAGATTAATAGCGAGTTAGCTGGAGTAAGTACCTCACCAAGTCGGATAAAACTGGTAACTGGGAAATAAACATATTATTAATTTATAGAACTTAGGAATGTGTCTGGTTTTATCTGATCAGGATACTTTTTGATGGACGAGTCAATAGTACATGCTTACTATAAATAATAGGAGTGGTGTACTATATAAATAAGCAAATTGCTTTGCTATATTGATTTTATGTGGTTGTTTGAGTGTAAAAATATTAGGGTAAAAATAATGAAAAAAATTATGTGTTGTTTATTTCTATGCATGTCTATTAATTCAGTTAATGCAGTGGCTGATACTGTATCAACAGGTGATCTTGGAAACAATGTAATTGCTGGTGGGGGGCTTTATGAGGTGTTCCTTGGTTTTCCTCCTTTTGATCTTCCATCAAACTCTTTACCTAGTCATATAGATGTTAAATATGGATTATGGAACAGCCCTGATGTTGACGTGTCTGTTTTTTTTAATGACACCAACGTAGGAAACTTTATTGCAGATCATGGATATATAGATCCTGGGCCTGAATTTATCTCTTTTGATATTACTGGCTTATTTATAAGCGGCTTAAATAAAGTGTCCTTCAACGGATTTGGAGTAGGAGGAGACTACGTAATTGGGCAAGTTGATGTGATTTATGCTCCTGTTCCTGAGCCAGAAACCTACGCTATGCTGCTGGCAGGCTTAAGCTTTGTCGGTTTTATGGCACGTCGAAGAAAAGAATCAGCGTAAGCGTCCAACGCCACCATCTATCTCTATCAATTCATCTACTTTAGCGTTTCAATAAACTCAGGTGACAACGGCAGCAATTCGTCAATTCGACTATTAGGCCAAGTGGGTAGTTTGATGAGCGTATCTTTAAGCCAGGCAGAAGGGTTCAGGCCGTTGAGTTGGGCCGTGCCGAATAAAGTTTGAATGGTTGCTGCACGTTGACCGGCACGTTCAGAGCCGGTGAACAACCAGTTCTTTTTACCAATCGCGATGGGTCGAATGACGTTTTCTACGGGATTGTTGTCAATTGGCAGGTGTCCGGTCTGCGCATAGCGAATCAAGCTGGCCCAACGTTTCAGTGTGTAATCCAAGGCTTTGGCGGAGCCACCGCCATTTGCTGTTTGAGCGCGGGTTTGCACCAGCCAGCCATGTAATGCTTTCAACTCGGGCAGGCTTTTTTCTTCTCGTAGTTGTTGGCGGTCTTCGATAGTCAGGTCTTTACCTTCTGCTTCAATTGCATATAGGTTTCCAATGCGTTGTAACGCTGCAAAAGCCATCGGACTGTCATTTGCCTTGTGCAAATCGAAGAATTTACGCCGTGCGTGTGCCCAACAAGCCAATTCAATATATGGGTTTGCCTGCTTTCCAGAGAACAGGGCTTTGTAGCCACCATAGTCGTCGACCAGCAAATGACCTCGCCAATCTTCCAGGAAGCTTTGCGCATGCCGGCCACTGCGACCGACTTGATAGTCGAACACGATGATGCGCGGCCCAGGCTCCAGGTCGTTGCTGCGATAGGCCCACAAGTAGGCCTTGCGAGTCTTGCCTTTGCCGGGGTCAAGTTGTGCGACTGGTGTTTCATCGGCATGCAGCGTGTTGCCTTGCAACAGGTGCCATGTCAGCCGGTCTGCTAAAGGTTGCAAAGCAACACCGCCACGACCGACCCATTCCGCCAGGGTGGAACGTGATAGCGTAACTTGCTCACGCACGGCAATCTGTTCTAAGCGATAGAGCGGGAGATGATTCAGGTATTTGCTTGTCAGTACCCAACTCAGTAGACCGGGCGCGGCCATGCCACCCTCTATAATGGCTGGCGGGATAGGTGCGGCGGTAACGTTTTCACAGGTCTTGCAGGCATATTGTGGGCGGATGTGACGGTGAACGAAGAATTTTGCTGGCTCCACATCCAACTGTTCGCTAACATCTTCACCGATTTTGACCAGATTCTGGCCACACTGATCGCATTGACAGGACTCAGGCTCGTGACGGTGTTCAATACGTGGCAGGTGTTCTGGTAACGGCTGGCGGCCAGCGCGGGAACGTGTTGATTTAGCCGGATCGGCTTTTGCTGATGGGTCGAGCTGTTCGATTTCGGCATGTACCGCCGCCAGATCAGTTTGTAAGGTTTCCTCGAACAAATCGGAGTGTGCAGATAACGACTCGCTCTTTTTGCCAAATAGGTTCCGGCGCAAATAGGCCAGCTCCATAGTTAATGCTTGAATTTTGAGTTGCTGAGAATGAATCTCTTTTTGTGACTGCTCAAACAGCATTTGAATCTGGATTTTAGTATCCGCATCAAGGTTCAATTGGTCCAATTTGGCGAGTGCATTCATGCTGCTAATTATACCGCATGACCCACTAAAACACTGATAAATAGATGCTTTAACTATCTTTCAAACCTTTAAATGTGCAGGTGGCAACGCCGATAATCGCTGCCAATTAACACCGGCTACCAACCAATTCCACTGTGCTGGCGTCAATACAAAACAGCGCTCATCTGACTTTGGCCAAACAAATTTACCCTGATGTAAACGGCGCTGGCACAACCACACGCCGGTGCCATCCCACAACAACACCTTGATGCGATTTCCGGCACGATTGCAAAACACAAAAGCTGAACCTGCGCAGGGCGCATGCGCCAGAGACTCTTGCACCAGCATCGACAAACCATCAATACCACGGCGCATATCAACCCGCTCTACTGCAAGCCAGATGCTACCCGGATTAGCAATCAATCCAGACATTTCAGCAACTGCCCCAGCCATTGTGGTGATATCTCTGCTGGTAGTTCTAGCGTATGACCTTGCGGACAATGTAAACACAGTGACCCGGATGACGAAGGCTCCAACTTGATCTCAACCGGAATCAAAGTCGAGGCAACTGCAGCAACTGATTGAGTACGATAAGCCCGCAACCAGTTCGCGAACGTTTTGGAATTCAACTGATGCTGACGACAATAGGCCACCTGCGATAATCCACTCGACTGCCAGGCTGCTATATGTTTATGCTGATGTATCGGTAATGCCATTGGTTATCCTCTCAAAAAATGTTTGAGGATAATTGAGCGCATTAAAAATTGTTAGATGGTGGCGTTGGACGCTTACGAATCAGCAGTCTAATTTAGACTTAGAGTTATTCCAGAACGGGGGCTTCGGCTCCCGTTTTTGTTTGTTACTAATTAGATCAATAAGTGATTAAAATATAACAAAATAGTGCATAACTTCCTTAAATTAAGTTATTGCAGTATTTATTTGGTTTTTTAAGAAAATACCAAAATCATCAAAATTAACATCTCATTTACTGGTTCCCCCGTTCAAGTAACACGGGGGGCTACAAATACATACCTTAGTAATCAGCCACAGAATATAATGGTTTTCTGCCGTTAAGACAATCAGTTAAATCCTATCAAGCCATCTTTGCGAGCACTCGAATAAAACTTGCGCATTCTTCGGAATGAAAAAGGATGACCGCAAGGATTCGTTCGTAAATGGGCAATAAGCCTAAAAGTTATAAAGAAGTGTTTCTATATACTCATTTACCCGCATTCCGCCAAATCAAGTTTCGTATCGTAATCTATCGGCCCCGCCTCGCGATCCCGTAATTCATACGTGCCAAACCGACTCGGGTGCTGCCGATACGGACTCAGCGCCCGCAGAATGTCCGGCGTCAACACCATACCTTCATCCTGCAATTCCTTCAGCGCCTGTGTCATGCTTTTGCAATTGTGAAAAATCAAAAGGTTGGCGATTAGGTGATTGTATTTGATGACCTTCAATTGCTCGTCTCGTACGTTCTCTTGAATCAGGTCGGTAGCAAAGTAGACCCACTGGGCAAATTTGTTAAAGCTCTCACACCGGTTAGTCGCGCTTTGAATGATACGTCGCAACTCTTCACTGTTCACGTATTCCAAAAGGAAGCAAGTGCGAACAACTCGTCCGAGTTCCCGAAATGCATAGTACAACTTGTTTTTCCGGCTGGCGGTGCCGAGCTTACGCAGAATCGTTGATGGCGCGATGCGGCCAGCCTTGATCGATAACGCTACCTGTAGCATATCCGGCAGGTGCCGGGCGATCAGCGCCCAATCGATGTTGTCTTTGGTGAACAATTCGCCGATGTGTTTGTACATCGCCTCAGGCGAGGGCTTGTAGCACTTCAGATCCTTCCAGTTGCGAATGCGCGGCATCAGCTTGATGCCCAGCAGGTAAGCAAGCCCGAATACCGGCGTACTTTGCGCCTGGGTATCGCCGTGCAACGTATCCGGCTGAATGTCGGAATCATTCTTGGTCAGTCCGTCCAGAATGTAGATCGCTTCCCATACACCGCACGGAATGAAATGCGAGAACAGGGCGATGTAATTGTCACTGACGTGATAGTAAGCAATGCCACCGTAACCGCCGTAACGAATATGACGCTCAGACAGTAGATTATTTTCGTACAGATCCCATTGGGTGCCGTCGGCACCGGCACGCTTTGCATCGCCCCATAGCTTTGGTAGCCAAAAGCGGTTGTAGCCATTGATCACCTCACGGATGGTTGCTTCGAGCTTTTCCGTTGTGACATGTCGTTGATTGATGAAGGCAATCTGTCGGTCGCTGACGCCGGACACGCTCTTCGCCACTTGCGTTGGCCCCAGTCCGGTACCATAGGCGAACGTCGTCAGTATTTGCCGGCGCTGCGCGTCTTCAATCTTGCTTTCATGGCCGGAGAGCGGCCCAAAGTACTGCCCCCAGTTCAGCCATCGCATTGTATCGCCGAGTACGTCGAGCATCGACAAGTCGAGTGACTGCAATTTCCGGGTCAAAGCGCTTTCAACGGCATCGAATCCCGCAGGGTCTGGTTTCTTGACGAGTTTCGCAAGCCTCGGTCGGCCATCGACAATATTGAAATAGGTGTTGCTCAGATAGTCGCCGTCAACTGCATTGGCGGCATCGACAAGCTGATTGCGCAAATGATCGATGAACGCTTTGCTCTCCATCGGCAGGCCAATCAATTCGCCATACTCCACCAATGCCTTCGTGCATTCCTCAATCGGCAGCAACTGTTCGCGGAAGTCCGAATAGATATCGCCGCCAGGTACGCAAATATCGGCGGACTTCAACTCCTGAACCAGTTGCCGGCAAACGCAAACCTCGAACTGCCGGCGATTCACTCGTGTCGGCACCGCCTTGTCGCTGCTCTCGCCGGTGACAAGCTTCCACCATTTTTCCGGTACCCAGTCCAAATCCTTCTGCGTTATGGCAACATCGCCCTTGCTGCCCAACGCGAGCCAATCAACATGGCGACGGTTGTTGGCGAGTACAAAGGCCAAGGCACGTTCAAAGCTCTTATCTTGACTGGTGGCGACCATGCGAAGCTTGGTCAGGATGCGGAACAACTCACTGCGACGGTTTTTAAAATGCTGCCACATGAAGCGGCATTCGTTCTTACCGCCATACTCAGCGTGGACACGCGAGAACTCGCATAAATCGGGGCGCTCGGTGACCAGTTGTTTAGCGCTGGTAATCTGATCATCTGCCGGCTGGTCGGACTGTAACAAAGTATCGAGCTTGGCAAAACGGCGCAGGATTTCGTCTGTTTTGTCTTGGTTGGCCGTCAAGTAGGTTTCCAGTTCTGCGTCGGCCAAGTGCTGCACTTTCATCATTTGCTTGCAAAAAACGTTGCACAAATCGTCGCTTACCCGCGCCAATTGCCGTTCGATCAAAGCCAGGGCGACGGCATAGCGCTTCTTCGCCTCCATATCCACCATGCTCGCGGCATCCAGGCTCAAGCCTTCAAGGGAGAGTTGATGCCGTTTGACCACAGGGATATTGCGCAACAATTCCTGATGACCGGCCAAGGCGGAGAGATCATCGTAGCGCGTCAATAATTCTCGCAATCCATTCAGACTCGCCTTGGGCGCATCCGTCTTGAGATCGTTCCACGGGCTGGTACGGGAACCCTCTTCGACCAAGAACAGGTCGTCGAGCAAGACGCGGTCAGCTTCTCTCAATCGCTCAAAAACGTCATGAAATAATGTCTGGTAGGTCGCGGCACGTTGTGCCTTGGCCTCGCGTAGCAACGTATCGAATGCCGGCAACTCGTACCGGTATTTGACCAGCATTTCGATCCCTACATTGACGATATCGGCCAAGTCCTCCTTGGTTAGCGCGGCATCTACTAATGCCTGGCATAACAGCTTGAACGCTTCGCTATCAAACGAGCGGACATCCAAGTAGCGACGAATGAGGCCCAGGTGCGTCTTACGTGTCCGTGAAACATCGTATTGCGCCAGTGCCTGTCGATCAACGGGTTGCTTTTCGATTTTCGCCAGGTGCTCGATGATCGCGTCCGGGATTTGCTCCGATGTCACAAAGTAACCCAGGCGCTGGAACGTCTTCAGCGAGAGAAGAAAACCTAATCGGGTAGTCTGTCCGCGTAGAACCTGTGCGCACAACGCGCGATCTTCCAGAATCGGCGTATAGGAAACTCTGATTAAGTCCCAAAAACTTGTAAAATATGCGGTAGATCGTAACCACTGCAAGGGAGCACATTGATGAAACAATTAGGCTTGTCGATTCCGTTATTTATCAAGAGACCAAAAGTAACACGTCGACAAAAGTTTCTCGAAGAAATGGAGCAAGTGATTCCTTGGGCAGAGTGGACGAATCGGATCGCGCCGCACTATCCGGTAGCAGGATTAGGACGCAAGCCATTTGAGCTGGAAGTGATGCTGCGGATTCATATGATGCAACAATGGTTTGGTTATTCAGATCCGGGGATGGAAGAAGCGTTACATGATGTGCCGATGTTGCGTGAATTTTCAGGGCTAGATGCGGGAGAAGATGTCATGCCTGATGAAACGACGATTCTCAAGTTTCGTCATCTGCTGGAGAAGCATCACGTGGCACAAAGCCTGTTTGCTGAAACAACTGCGCAGTTAGCGCAACAGGGATTATTGCTGCGTAAGGGCACGATAGTTGACGCCACGCTGATAGCGGCTGCGCCATCGACCAAGAACCGGCAACGCAAACGCGATCGCGAGATGAGTTCGACTAAGAAGGGCAGCAACTATTACTTTGGATTAAAAGCACACATAGGCGTAGATACCGATTCTGGTCTGGTGCATAGTCTGGAAATTACCACGGCCAAAGTGGCCGATGGCAACATGATTGATGCACTGATACATGGCGAAGAGACGATTGTATTGGGTGATCGGGCTTATACTCGTAATGACCGTAATCTGGAAGCACAACGACAATCGGAAGAACCCGTCTGGGGTATGCCATTCAAACGCAAGAGCGGTGAGAAATTGCCAGCAGAACATGCCGTGCTCAATCGCATGCTGGCTTCACTACGCGCAAAGGTGGAACATCCGTTTCGTATTGTCAAAAGACAATTTGGTTATACCAAAGTCCGTTACCGAGGATTGCTCAAGAATGCACAACAGCTCTACTTGCTGTTTGCTCTGGCTAATCTCTACCATGTCCGTAAGGTGTGGATGCCAACCGCGGGATAATTCCGTCCAAATACCCTTGGAAATCAGCATCAGGGGGACAGAATAGTATGCAATTTGCTAAGAATTGCAGCTACGAATCGCACAATAATGCCAATATTAGCTACTTTGCCGATAGCTTTGTCACCAAAACTGAAATATATGACTTAATCAGAGCTTCCTATACCAGCGTTCCAGTTCGCCGGCGTTGAAATTGGTTTTGAGGCGGGGATAGGCTGTATCGCTTGCTTGCATGGAAAAAATTGTTGATTTATGGCTAATCAGCCAAGGGGGAAGCATCTTGTGCGCGGGTCAACTCCGGCCAGCCAATACGAGCGAGTGTTTCGATCAGCGTGGTTCGTTTGACGCCGAAATTACGACATACTGCAGCCTTGGACATGCCGCCGTTTAGTGCCGTGATGATCGCATCCAGTCTTTCGCCGGCAATAGCGAGTGGTCGCCCGCCAATTCGTCCACGCCGCTTGGCTGCTGCCAAGCCGGCAACGACTCGCTCCTGAGTCAACGCCCTTTCATACTGGGCCAGCGCCCCGAATACGTGAAACAACAATTCGCCGGACGGTGTCGTGGTATCCATTCCCTCAGTGACTGAACGGAATGCCACTTGCTTTTCTTTCAGCGCATTGACGATTGATAACAAATGCGACAATGAACGTCCCAACCGATCTAGTTTCCAGACCACCAGAACGTCGCCAGGTCGAACGAAGGCTAGCGCTTCCGCCAATCCCGGTCGATCATCTTTGGCACCGGAAGCATGGTCTTCAAACAAATGCCGACTATCGACGCCGACCGCCATGAGCGCATCACGCTGCAAGTTGGTAGTTTGGCGATCCGATTCCGACGATACCCGCATGTACCCGACTAACATGTACGAAAAACCTATAGATTATGATTTGCGTATGGTATACCATAGCGACACCGTTTTTCGTATATTTATGTCCGGGCTATCAGGACAATGGTGGCGTCAGAATCATCCCTGTCGGAAAACATGTGTTTTACGACAGGCCGATCGACCGTAACGACCGTAACTGTCTGTCTTACTGCTTGTGAGGCTAGCATGGCTAACCCTGCATCATCCTGAATTGATGCATACTGTCCTGAACTATCCAATAGGCCTTTATGCTCTAACTATCAAGGGTAATAATCGGTCTGCGCTAGTAGTCAAAGCGAACAAAGAGGCGTTGCTGGCATCGCAACTCAATAAAGGCTTCCAGATGTATGTTGTGCCAATGGACGTAGGAGGAAAAGTTACGGTTGGCATAATGTCGGCATTCTTCGACGACTGTGATGAACCGCTAGTTATTTACACCACACTGTTTGACGACGCGGCGTCTACTTTACTTAAACAAGTAGTGCTTGGCGGCGAGTTGCACGTACACTTGTTTGACGAATGCAACCGGGAGCTATTAGGCTACTCAGCTTTGGTTCGTGTGCCCCCCATCACTAGAGTGCATCTCGAACAGGCACACTTTCTGCCATTCGAGCAAGCAACGGCCCGAGCGATGTTGGATAAGTTGCCTGTTTGGTTTGGGCTACGAAACGTATTAGATGATGCTGCGGCCATTGCAGTGGATTTTGGCGAAACTCTATTTCCGGATGACCTATTCATCCAGGATCTGCGGCCTGAACATCACACTCGATTACTCGGAGCTAAATATGTACACCGCGCATTTGGCTAGTGAGGAGGTCTTTTTTGAAGCTTATAACAGAGTTTTTACGGTGGGAGTCGAGCGAAAAGAGTTTCCGCGACTTCGATTCGGGGTTGGTGATAGTCGAACCAACTCATAAGGACTGGCTTATCGTCATGCCGTGAATTTGGCACAAATGACGAATGGATAGTGCGATTCGTTTGCGGATATTCTACAAGGGTGTAAATCTTGATTTATTTGCCTCATTATTACCAAATATAATAGATAAGAAGTTTTGTTATAACTTTTAGGCTTATTGCCCATTTACGCACGAATCCTTGCGGTCACCCTGACTGAGCAAATCATAAAAGGGCAGCTCAGGCCTGTCAATGGCGGAGTAAAAAGGTACCAAATAGCGCGCGAAGAGTGATTTATAGCTACATCCTGCTAGATTACCATCCACTTCTTAAACTACTAATAGGAACCCGCCCCATGAACAAGACTGAACTGATTGAAGCCATTGCTACACGTTCTAAAACCACCAAAGCCCAAACAACTGCCATGCTGAACGAATTGCTTGAAATTATTCAAGAAACCATAGCAAGCGGCAACGATGTTCAGTTAGTGGGTTTTGGTACTTTTTCAGTGACTGAACGCGCAGGTCGTGAAGGCCGCAATCCAGCGACTGGTGTAACTATGACAATTCCTGCCAAAAAGGTCGTTAAATTCAAACCAGGGTAAGCGTCCAACGCCACCATCTATCTCTATGAATTCTTCTGCTTTAGCGTTTCAATAAACTCAGGTGGCAACGGCAGCAGCTCGTCAATTCGACTATTAGGCCAGGTGGGTAGTTTGATGAGCGTATCTTTAAGCCAGGCAGAAGGGTTCAGGCCGTTGAGTTGGGCCGTGCCGAATAAAGTTTGAATGGTTGCTGCACGTTGACCGGCACGCTCAGAGCCGGTGAACAACCAGTTCTTTTTACCAATCGCGATGGGTCGAATGACGTTTTCTACTGGATTGTTGTCAATTGGCAGGTGTCCGGTCTGCGCATAGCGAATCAAGCTGGCCCAACGTTTCAGTGTGTAATCCAAGGCTTTGGCGGAGCCACCGCCATTTGCTGTTTGAGCGCGGGTTTGCACCAGCCAGCCATGTAATGCTTTCAACTCGGGCAGGCTTTTTTCTTCTCGTAGTTGTTGGCGGTCTTCGATAGTCAGGTCTTTACCTTCTGCTTCAATTGCATATAGGTTTCCAATGCGTTGTAACGCTGCAAAAGCCATCGGACTGTCATTTGCCTTGTGCAAATCGAAGAATTTACGCCGTGCGTGTGCCCAACAAGCCAATTCAATATATGGGTTTGCCTGCTTTCCAGAGAACAGGGCTTTGTAGCCACCATAGTCGTCGACCAGCAAATGACCTCGCCAATCTTCCAGGAAGCTTTGCGCATGCCGGCCACTGCGACCGACTTGATAGTCGAACACGATGATGCGCGGCCCAGGCTCCAGGTCGTTGCTGCGATAGGCCCACAAGTAGGCCTTGCGAGTCTTGCCTTTGCCGGGGTCAAGTTGTGCGACTGGTGTTTCATCGGCATGCAGCGTGTTGCCTTGCAACAGGTGCCATGTCAGCCGGTCTGCTAAAGGTTGCAAAGCAACACCGCCACGACCGACCCATTCCGCCAGGGTGGAACGTGATAGCGTAACTTGCTCACGCACGGCAATCTGTTCTAAGCGATAGAGCGGGAGATGATTCAGGTATTTGCTTGTCAGTACCCAACTCAGTAGACCGGGCGCGGCCATGCCACCCTCTATAATGGCTGGCGGGATAGGTGCGGCGGTAACGTTTTCACAGGTCTTGCAGGCATATTGTGGGCGGATGTGACGGTGAACGAAGAATTTTGCTGGCTCCACATCCAACTGTTCGCTAACATCTTCACCGATTTTGACCAGATTCTGGCCACACTGATCGCATTGACAGGACTCAGGCTCGTGACGGTGTTCAATACGTGGCAGGTGTTCTGGTAACGGCTGGCGGCCAGCGCGGGAACGTGTTGATTTAGCCGGATCGGCTTTTGCTGATGGGTCGAGCTGTTCGATTTCGGCATGTACCGCCGCCAGATCAGTTTGTAAGGTTTCCTCGAACAAATCGGAGTGTGCAGATAACGACTCGCTCTTTTTGCCAAATAGGTTCCGGCGCAAATAGGCCAGCTCCATAGTTAATGCTTGAATTTTGAGTTGCTGAGAATGAATCTCTTTTTGTGACTGCTCAAACAGCATTTGAATCTGGATTTTAGTATCCGCATCAAGGTTCAATTGGTCCAATTTGGCGAGTGCATTCATGCTGTTAATTATACCACATGATCCACTAAAACACTGATGAACAAAGGCTTTTAACTATTTTTCAAGCCTTTAAATGTGCAGGTGGCAACGCCGATAATCGCTGCCAATTAACACCGGCTATCAACCAATTCCACTGTGCTGGCGTCAATACAAAACAGCGCTCATCTGACTTTGGCCAAACAAATTTACCCTGATGTAAACGGCGCTGGCACAACCACACGCCGGTGCCGTCCCACAACAACACTTTGATACGATTTCCGGCACGATTGCAAAACACAAAAGCTGAACCTGCGCAGGGCGCATGCGCCAGAGACTCTTGCACCAATGTCGACAACCCGTCAATGCCGCGACGCATATCCACCGGCTCAACCATTAACCAGATCTTCCCCGGATTCGCAATCAAAGACACTTCAACAACTCTCCCAACCAATGCGGCGAAACCGTCGACGGCAGTTCCAGCACATGATCGCCCTGACCACGAAGACGCAGTGTATTCGTCGGCATAGGCATTGGTTTGATCGTTACCGGAACCAGCTCAGGCGACCGAATGACCTGACCGGCACGATGCTTGTGAACCCAATTGCCAAACGTCTTGGTATTCAAACCATGCTCCCGGCAATAAGCCGCTTGAGTCATTCCGCTGGTTTGCCATGCTTCGATATGAATTCGTCGTGCTTCTGATGATGACATCGTTCTTCCTTGTAAAAAATTCAAGGATAGCGATCATGTATCTGGGTGTTAATGTGGAAGGGTTGGAGGCTTACGATGCACGGTTTTGGCCTTGCGGTTGATGACTATGGAACTGGTTTTTCCAACCTGAAACAATTGACAAGAGTGCCATTCACCGAACTCAAGATTGACCAGAGTCTTATAACTGGTTGCACAACCGATTCTCCGCTGCTCTCCATCATCGCGTCGAATGTAGAAATGGCGCATCGTCTGAACATCAAATGTGTCGCTGAAGGCATAGAGACGCAAGCCGAGTGGGATATATTAAAGGCAATGCATTGCGACACGGCACAAGGGTATTTTATTGCTAAGCCTATGGATGAGACATCTTTTTTGGAGTTCTGTCGAACTAATCTGGCGTAGTAGTATTGAGCGCAGATTTTCTTGATTTTGAGGCGCATAGCGAGACTATGCAACGAAAAATTGAGGGAATATGAACCGTTATCCCATTGACGCAGTAGATTGGCCTTAAGTCCGACAGACTCCTAGTGCAGGTCTATTTCGGAACATTGCATTGTACTCTGCAATTTTATTATTCTTCATTTGAGGCAGATTCTGCTCGGTTAGAGTGGAAAAATAAACCCGGATTTTGACCTCAAAGTACTAAAAATACAGTATGTTGTCAAGGCAATCCAAAATGATATATTAACTGAACAATAATAATTATTTTTTGATTGTAAATTTAATCCAGATTAACTAACAAGCCAACCAAATCAAAGAAACAAATTTAATGGCTTCACTCTTCAATGCCTATACAATGTTATTTGGATTTTCAACTAATTCTTGGTAAATGAAACTACGAAGAGAAAAGATCTGTTCAGCTTGTAAACTGGTAAATTCAACTCCATAACGTAATGCATCTTGCTTATTGATGGCTTTAAATGACCTGATAATCGATTGTAATCGCAACGATATCTCTTTTTCATGGATTTTGACTTTTACAGATAATTCTATTAGTGTGCCAATTCCCCCTAATTCGGTATGAGTACTAATCTCTGCACCAGCAGCACTTAGATTAGTAATGATTAATGGGATGGATCCGCTGTTAACCGTTGCTTCTGCTTCTATTGCAGTCCTGACGCGTCGTGACTTTCTAATAGTTTGACCTAATATATGTTTGGGAAATGATAGGTGAAGGTATTTGAATGATAATTTCACCAGCTTATCAACAAAAACTGTAAAGCTAAATGCACATCGCCCGCTGAATAAACGCACCAAAATCTGATCGCCTTCAAGAAACGGTTGCCCTATTAATTGATCTGTTTTTGGCATTGAGACAATCAAAGAATGATCGGGAACATATCCTATTACTGTTACCATACAAGTATCATTATTTAAACGACACGAGCTTTTTGCACTTGAGTGCAGCTGGAGTTGTAACCTGTCACCAACTTTAAGTTGCATATCATCAAAGTTAAACTCAGAAATCTTCTTATCAATAGCACCAATTTTTTCTGACGAAGCCTTTAACCTAAGTAACACAGATGATCTCCTTGATAGCTCCTTAAGCTCAGCAGTCGTTTTGATTATATGACCACGTTCCATGAGCGGTTTGCGCTCTTGATCAAACAAATCCCATGATAATGGTTGACCAACCTTCAGATCTGAAAATTGAATAGGTATTAAATCCATATTAATTTACTTGCCATAATTTAAAAACTCACATAAATAACCTTGTTATTGTCGGGTGATTACGGCATTGCCAGTTAGATCTTTAATATAGGTTATTATTAATTAGAGTCAGCTATTTAAAATAGATCTACCTTTTCACTTTCAATTTGTTCTGAAAGTTCACCTCTCTCAACCAATGATTCGTAGCTGTACATACAATTACGCCCATTCTTCTTGGCGTAATATAATGCTTGATCTGCATGCTCAATAAATGTAACAGGGTAATGGGGTTCTAAGCCCAAATCCACGAAATTTTCAGAATGGAAAGTTCAGTCGATGGCCAACATCAAATGCCCGAGTGATGCCGTGGCGGGTTTTACTTTGATCTCGATGTCATAGCCCAGTCGATTTAGGCAGTCCATCAATTTGCGCTCCGACAAGTTGGTGAAGTCGCCGCGCATCATGTCGGAAACCTTGGGCTGGGTGATGCCCATACGTTTAGCCGCTGCCTGCTGAGTCAGATCAAGGCTGCGCATCGCCTTCCTGATCTCGATGACTAAGCCGGTTTTGATTTTAAGTTTTTCAGCGTCGGGTAGACCCAGATCGGCATATACATTGCCAGAACTGCGTTGTACCTCGACTCCATCAATGATTCGTGTTTTCATTTCGTAACTCCTTTGCCCATGCCTCGGCTACCTTAAGCCTGGCGTGAATGATGTCCATGTCTTCTTTTGGCGTTGCAATTCCTTGCTTACTTTTCTTCTGGAAGCAATGCAAGACAAACACAGCCTCCTTGAATTTAACGGTGTAGACAGCCCGGTAAGTGCCACCAACATCACTCTCAATCACCTCAAGAACGCCAGCCCCGCCAAAACCCTTAAGTACCTTCGCCGCATCGTGTTGATCTCCGACCTGAGCCAAGGATAGTGCGTAACCAACGAGCCGTCGCACGCCCGTCGGCAATGCCATCAAATCCTTGTGACTGCTTGCAATCCATTCCAGCGGCTTTTCTTTATCGCCCATGTTTTTATTATATATGAAAAGGTATATATTGCAAATCCCCGTCGTAACTGATGGACTGTCGGAAAACAAGTGTTTTCCGACTTAGCCAATCCCTTGCAGAGAGTCGGCAAATTCACCACGTCGCTCTTGATCCACTTCTGAAAAGCGGCATAATTCTCAGATACGCGCAAAGAATGATTATCAGGCTGCGGGTGCTTGCCTACCAAC
>Ga0209063_1000587_pt1 | contig 23164 bp, 15 predicted proteins | sample KloWWTmeKNB19Kit_FD_187177 | JGI IMG/M metagenome (GOLD analysis project Ga0209063, IMG submission 187177) | Active sludge microbial communities from Klosterneuburg, Austria, studying microevolution and ecology of nitrifiers - Klosterneuburg... | ecosystem: Engineered > WWTP > Aerobic digester >... | reverse complement strand
GCTCACCACGAGAACAATATTTTCGTAGTCCGCCAAAAAATTTTCCAGCCAGCCAATGGTTTCAATATCGAGACCGTTGGTAGGCTCATCCAATAAGAGGATATCAGGATTACCAAATATGGCCTGTGCCAATAACACCCTTACTTTCAGATTAGATGGAATATCTTTCATTAGTGACTGGTGATATTCTTCTTTTACGCCCAGTTCACTCAGTAAAGTGGCTGCATCACTGTCCGCAGTATATCCACCCATTTCACCAAACTCATGTTCCAGTTCACCGGCCCTCATGCCATCTTCTTCTGTAAAATCAGCCAGCGCATAGATCGTTTCTCTTTCTTTGGCAATAGCCCACAACTTTGTATGTCCCATCATCACGGTGTTCAGCACTGTTTCCTCATCAAACTGGAACTGGTTCTGTTTCAGTACCGCCATTCTTTCTCCCGGTGTGATCTCCACAGTTCCTTTGTTAGGTTCTATTTCGCCGCTCAGGATCTTCAGAAAAGTACTTTTGCCTGCACCATTGGCACCGATGACACCATAACAATTCCCTTTTGTGAAATTAAGGTTCACTTCTTCGAACAAAACCCTTTTACCGTAAGCTAATTTCAGGTCTTTTACACTGATCATTTTTCGTAAAATTTGAAGCCGCGAAGGTACGATAACTAAGCCTGATAACAGCAATGAATTAGAATCTTGTACTGTCTCTTTTCGAAAAGTCATATCAGCCAGGACTTGTAGAAGTTGTCAATCTGAACTTGCCCAATTTGTCAGCCAGAGATTGCCGAAGTTGTCAGCCTGAGCCTGTCGAAGGCGGGATTGCCGAAGATGTCAGCCTGAGCCTGTCGAAGATGTCAGCCTGAGCCTGTCGAAGGCCGGTTTCGGCATGTTCAACCTGACAATTCGTTTAAACGAAGAATTCATTTTTCAAACGTAGAGACTACGCAGCACCTCAAAACGTCATGAATAAAAAATCCCGCCCTGCATATACAGGACGGGATTGCTAGTATTCAACTAAAGTTGCTTATTTGTACATAATAATACTTACCCCTTTGGTTGAGATAGAACCATTTTCATCATTGGACAGGAACAAATGGTAGGTTCCGCTTGCCTGGTTAGTGATATCCAACGGTATTACACTTCCAAAAGTGAGGCCGTTAGCAATTTGAGATCTGACCATCTGACCGGCACTGTTGAATATTTTAATATTCAGTTTAGTGTAGAGGTCAGTATTAAGCCTGATGCTGAAGCGTCCGTTATTCGGGCTTGGGAAAACCTGGATAGCAGGATACTGATCCAGTGTCAGATGACGTTCTGCACATTCATTTACCAGGATCACCCTGCCAATTGAAGACTGGCATCCATTATTAGTAGCTGTGTAAGTTACAGTCTTCGGTCCAACACCCGCTGCTGAAGGATTAAAGGTTGTTCCTCCAACACCTGGTCCGCTGAACACGCCGCCAACCGGACCTGCACTTAATGTAAAGGAAGCATCAGACACACAGGTTACAGCAGGCGCTGTAAATGAAATTACAGGATATGTATTTACTGTTAACACGGCTGCATTGGAAGTAACAGAACCGCAACCTGCAGTTACAATCACCCTGAACCTGTAGCTGTTTTGTCCGGCAGGGATAGCAGTTTGAGCAAAAGTGGATGAAGTTGCACCAGCAAGGTTAGTCCATGTAGTACCGCCATTAACACTTAGCTGCCATTGATAACTGAGTGTACCAACACCTGTTGTTGCAGTAACACTGAAACTTTGGCTGGCACCTTCACAAATGGTTGCATTCTGTGGTTGTGCAGTTATTACAGGGAATGTATTTACTGTCAGCGTAGCAACAGTAGATACTCCCGGTGTACAAGCAGCATTGGATACTGTAGCCCTGTACCTGTAAGTATTAAATGTTGGAGGCACTCCCGTAATGTTCAACGTAGGAGTAGTTGCACCGGTATACACACCACCGTTTGCAATATTGCTCCAGCTTGTACCACCATTGGTGCTTACTTCCCACTGGTAAGATAAACCAGAACCACCGGCTGCGACTGTGAATGAAAGATTTGTTCCTTCACAAACTGTCTGGCTGACAGGATTGGTAGTAACAGTTATTGATGAAGACACCAGTAATGTAGCCGCTGAAGAAGTGGCAGCAGGTGCACAGGTACCTGTTACTACACAACGATACATATTATTATTGTCAGTAACAGCGACAGCTGCAATATTATAAGTAGCTGAAGTAGCACCTGTAATCGGGGTGTATGTTCCGCCACCATTTGTACTCAACTCCCACTGGTAAGAAAGACCAGCTCCGGTAGCCGTTACGCTGAAGGAAGCAGCACTGCCAGAACAAAGATTCAGGCTTTGTGGCTGAGCAGTAATTGCCGGTAATGCATTAACTGTTAAGGTTACCACATTTGAGTTAGTACTACCACACTGACCGGTTACAACACAACGGTAAGTGTATCCATTCTGTGTTAAAGTGACACCGTTAACAGTATAAGAGGCTGAAGTGGCACCGGAAATATCATTCCAGCCAGAACCTGTATTTAATTGCCATTGGTATGTACCTGTTGCTACTACAGAGAAGGTAGCATTGGTACCCACACAAGCTGTTTGGTTGGATGGCTGTGTAGTAATGGCTGGTCCTGCTCCTGCATTTACAGTAAAGGTAACGTTAGCATTCTGGTTAGGTGCACCGGTTGCAGTTCCTGAAATAGTTACTACATACGTACCGGGAGATAATGTATTTGCATTATTTAATGTTACTAAGCCATTGTTACCCGGTAAAACAGGATTGGCTGCAAATGTAATAGTAGTACCGGCAGGAACTCCTGCAGTTGCTGCTAATGTAATTGGATTGGTAAATCCTCCGTTAGGAATAGTTGGTAATACCACATTCATTGTGGCAGGAGCCGGACAAGTTGCCGTAGCAGGTGAAGTAGGTCCGAAGCTAAAGCCGGTCGGCGGAGGAGTGATAGTGAAATTGGCATTAGAAATATCAAAGAAGATATTTCCAACAGCTTCAATCTTGATCCGTGCAGTAGAAGTTATTACAACGGGTATGGTCAATGTTTCAGAACCATCGTTAGGTGTGCTGGCTACAATCTCAGTTGGATAAGTCAACCCACCGTCTGTAGATAATGAGATCCTCACATTCGTTACGTTGTAAGGAGCCACATTAGTACCCGCATTATTCCATGTAATTGTTTGTGTAGAGCCTCCCTGAAAAGACTCACCACCATTTGGTGAGCTAACAGTGAAAGGAGTAGTACCAACTACATTTATCTGGTAAGTAGTGGAACTCTGGCATCCGGATGAACCACTGGAAGTAACGCCGCCGCCAGCAGCACGATTATCTCTTACAGTTAGCCTGAATTTCATTGGGCGGGCAACTGGTGATAATGTTTCTCCTTTTAAACCACCCATTGTTGCAGCGGGGTTAGCAGGGAAATTTGCCAATATAACAGCTATATCAGGAAAGGTCCTGCTACCGTTAGTTTTTGGAACTCTTGATTTGAACAGAGGAACGGTATTTCCTGGAGCCGCAGTGGCACCGGCATTCCATGTCTGAGTGCCTTGTAAATCCCATTGCTCCCAATTGTAAGTAAGCGGATCTCCATCTGCGTCGGTAGCAGATCCAGATAATGTGAAAGGAGTGCCCGGTGGTATACTAACTCCATTATTCGCTAAAGGAGCAATAACAGGCAAATTGTTACCAGTAGGTGCGCTGGTACCGCAGGTACTGCCACCACCAGAAACAATGAAATTGCTTATTTCATCAAAGCTGATTGCATGAAAGTAAGGATCGCTATTAGGCTGTATGTCCTCTGCTCCACATATACCCGCATAAGCCTGAATGGTGGTACCGCTTCCTACTTCATACTTAGTAGATGCAGGAGATGATCCGCATCCCGCCATAGAGTGATTTCCTCCAAACTGGTGTCCCATTTCATGCGCCACATAATCTATGTCATAAGCATCCCCTGTAGGAAAAGGGCTTCCTGTTATACCTCTTGCTTTACTGGGACCACAGGGCGAATTCAATTGTGCTAAGCCGCCGCCGCCCGTACTGAATGTATGGCCAATATCATAGTTAGCAGCTCCGATATTAGCGTCAATTACTGTCTGACTCTCGTTAATCAAAACGTTTGCATTATTGTTTCCGGTAAAAGGATCTGTTGCAGCATTAAGAAATTCTACCAGATTGTTATTTGCTACCAGTATCATCCTTATAGAAACTTCTTTTTCATAAACCCCTACTACTCTATTGACAGTGGTAACTATTGCAGCATGCAAAATTGCAGGATTTGCTCCAGCCGCAATACCCGGTGCTTGTGCATATTCGCCCGTACAGGCTACTGCCAGCCTGTAAGTTCTGAGATCAGTACCTAAACATGCAGCCTCAATTGCGTTATTACGGGAAAAGCTGGGATTATCAGGCACTTCACAAAGAAATTTTCCGGATTTTCTGAAATCTGTGCGATAATAACTGATATAGTGATTCAAAACACCTCTTGCGTACGGATCTATGTAATATGATCCGTTTACAGTTAATACCTGCCCATGAAATCCGTTCGGGCCAAAATCAAGCCGAATCGTTGCGAAAGGATCGTCTATTCCCTGTCCCGTAAATGTTTTAATATCCGGAAATTTTGCTTCCAGAGCTGGCTCTTGGATACTACTTTCCCAAACCAGAAATTTTGCCATCCCTCCATCAGGAGTTGGTAATTCTATTACAGGCATTTGACTCCGGTTGGCTCTTGCAGCCTGCTCCGAAGGAAGCGACCAAAGAAAATCTTTCATTGCCAGAACATCCATAAAAGATGTCCGGAATTTTTGTGGAATAATTACTCTTTGACCAGTTGTTTGCACCGTTCTGTTTTCACCAGCATCAGTGAAGAACTTATTCTGTGCAAACAAAGAAAATGAGATAGTCAAAGCAGCAAAAACCGTAAGACTGAGTTTGTAAATTTTTCTCATATTATTTTTTTAGTTAAGTGAATGACTAATAAAAACAGGAATGTTTTTAAGCAATCAAGACAAAATAGAGTGTTAAAAATAAGAATAATTCATATTCTGCGAACCCAATTTTTCACTAATGCAAAAAAATCCTGTTTTTAAATAAAAAACAGGATTTCTCACATTGAATCAATTTATACTAAGCAGTATCGAAGATCGACGGGTCTGCTAATAAACAGGAACAGACGACCAGGTGGACCACGCACCACTTCCTCCACCTGGGCATTTGTACCTGCTTCGAATACTATAATTTCCCGGGCCATCTAAAACCGAAACTATATACGGTCCATAGGTGAAAGGAACATAACCAGTTAGTACATTATAATGTGTACCACCAGGGTCTTTATAATATTCAATTTCCAAATCGGTCCAATCATCGGGTAAAAAACATGTTTCAAAGCAAGCTCCATCCCATGGCATGAACACATAGAATTCACCCTGATTAGGAGAAACATTTGGATAAACTATTGCTGGTTCGGAATTAGCAGCACAGGCATCAGAGGGTTTGAGGGATATATTATTAATAGTAATAAAGTAATCATCTCCTGGACTACAAAGTGGAGACCAGCAATGCCCCTGAAATATCATTGAAGTAGTTGACTGGCCACAGCCAATCGGCAAGTTTATACCCAGATTACTAAACCAAATTGAGCCTGTAAATGTAAAACCGTCGCCATTAGGGTTTTGTGAAGTTGGGGGCACACCAGAAGAATAAGAATAGTCTCCGGGATTGGACAATGTAACACCATTAAGGATAAGAAAATCGTTCTGGAGATTTGGCAGCGAAGAACCTATCGTATTCATGTAAAATGTAAAATCAATACGATACTCGTTAGTTGGATATCCTGATGGCATATTCAATGTACCACATGGTAAGCTATAAATAGCATACTCTAAAGTACCAGAGAATGTATAATTGCATGGCCCTCTACCAGCCGTAGATGTATTATTTGAGGGTTTGCCAACTCCTTTACCCGGAGGTACATCAATTGTTTTAGAAAAAATCTTTACAGCATCTGTAGGTCTATTATACCTCAATACATTTTGTTGATGACTTCCGTTCTGTGAATAACCTTCTTTAACAGTCTGTTCTTTTGTTGTTTCTGTACCAGTTTTCTTGCATGAAAAAAAAGTTAAACACAAAATAATGACAACAAAAAAAGGACGGAATTTTCTTTGTGTTTTCATAGTTTAAAGTTTTGATGAGAAATAAAATTATATCTTTTTGATAATGCCGTCAATAGGAAAAGACCTGTTAAAAAACAGGTCTTTTCCTAAACTTTAATACTATGGTAATACTATTAATATCCCATACCACCCATATCAGGCGCACCATGTGCATGTGGCTCTTCTTTCTTTGGTTTGTCGGCAACCACACATTCAGTGGTCAGCAACATTCCTGCGATAGAAGCAGCATTCTCTAAGGCAACACGGCTAACTTTTGTAGGATCGATGACACCCGCCTTGAAAAGGTTCTCATACACTTCAGTCCTGGCATTAAAACCAAAATCTCCTTTACCTTCCCTGATCTTTTGAACCACGATAGACCCATCAATACCAGCATTAGCGGTCAGGATGCGGATTGGCTCTTCCAGTGCACGGCGAACGATGGCCATACCGGTTTGCTCATCAGCGATCTGGCCACGAACTTTTGCTTCGAGGCTGTCGATAGCACGGATATAAGCTACACCACCACCGGGAACGATACCTTCTTCTACTGCGGCCCTTGTAGCATGCAGTGCGTCGTCAACACGGTCTTTCTTTTCTTTCATTTCAACTTCAGTAGCAGCACCTACATATAATACAGCTACCCCACCGCTTAATTTAGCCAGGCGTTCCTGTAATTTCTCTTTGTCGTAATCGGAAGTAGTTGATTCGATCTGTGCTTTGATCTGGTTTACACGGGCAACGATATCTTCTTTCTTGCCCTTGCCACCCACAACGGTAGTGTTGTCTTTATCAATTGTTACAGAGGTAGCCTGTCCAAGATAAGTGAGGTCAGCATTTTCCAGTTTGTAACCCTGCTCTTCGCTGATCACAATACCTTTTGTCAGGATAGCAATGTCCTGCAACATTTCTTTTCTGCGGTCACCGAAGCCAGGAGCTTTTACAGCAGCCACTTTCAATGTACCACGCAGTTTGTTCACAACGAGTGTTGCCAATGCTTCGCCTTCCAGGTCTTCAGCAATGATCAGTAACGGACGTCCGCCCTGGGCAACTTTCTCCAGGATATGGAGGATATCCTTCATATTGCTGATCTTCTTATCGTAGATCAGGATATAAGGGTTTTGCAGTTCAGCTTCCATTTTTTCGCTGTTCGTTACGAAGTAGGGAGAGATATAACCACGATCGAACTGCATACCTTCCACTACATCAACTGTAGTGTCAGTGCCTTTTGCCTCTTCTACGGTGATCACACCTTCTTTACCAACTTTGATGAAAGCTTCTGCGATCAGCTTACCGATTGTTTCATCATTATTAGCAGAAATAGTAGCCACCTGCTGAATTTTTTTGCTGTCGCTGCCAACAGTCTGGCTTTGACTTTTCAGGCTTTCGATAACCAGGCTAACTGCCTTGTCGATGCCTCTTTTCAGATCCATCGGGTTGGCACCGGCAGCTACCATCTTCAATCCTTCGCTGATGATAGACTGAGCTAAAACAGTGGCAGTTGTAGTTCCATCACCTGCAAGGTCAGCAGTTTTAGAAGCTACTTCTTTTACCATCTGGGCTCCCATGTTCTCAATAGGATCTTCCAGTTCAATTTCTTTAGCAACGGTAACACCATCTTTAGTTACCTGTGGTGCACCGAATTTTTTCTCGATAACCACATTACGGCCTTTAGGGCCTAATGTCACTTTCACAGCGTTGGCCAGTGTGTCCACGCCTTTTTTCATTTTATTTCTTGCTTCAATGTCGAAGAAGATTTGCTTTGCCATAATTATTAAAATTTGATAATTAGTTAATTCGATAATTTGACAATGATTTTTTTAATTGGCAGATTGTCTTATTGCCAATCCCGATTGCTAACGGGAGGCTGCTTAAACTATCGCCAGAATGTCAGACTCTCTCATGATCAGGTAATCATCACCATCGATCTGGATCTCTGTTCCTGCGTATTTGCCATATAAAACCGTGTCTCCGGTTTTTACTGTTACAGGTTCGTCTTTTTTACCGGGACCTGCTGCTATCACCGTACCACGCTGTGGTTTTTCCTTAGCGGTATCGGGGATGATAATACCACCAGCTGTTTTTTCTTCTGCCGCGGCAGCTTTTACAATTACCCTGTCATGAAGTGGGGTAACATTGACTTTCTTAGCCATAATGTATTGATTTTGAGTTTTTGAATGCTATAAAAGACCTTTCAACAGGTCTCCCATCAAATTTTCCTGATGATGGGCGGCGAAGGTACAGTAAATACTATGCCGGAGGGGTAAAAAGGACATTTTTTCATTCCGTTACAGAATTACTACTGAAAAACTTACACTTTATGGCGATAACAAGACAATTTTTCACTTTTACCGGCGTATAATAAAGAAGGTTGCATCTGTTGATTGTGACCGTTATATTTGTTTTTTAATACTAATATCCTATGCTGAAGAGACACCTGATCCTTTTTTTACTGCTTGTTGTGTTTACATCTGCAGCTTTACAGGCACAACCTCCCTGCGGTTTTGACCATTTACATTCTCAATTGATGGAACGCAACCCGGATTATGCCCGCCAGGTTGAATTGAATGAAAAGTCAATTCAGCGTTATATCAATGCACACCCGGAACTGCTGCAACGAACCGGCCGCATCGGGGCATTATATACCATACCCGTTGTTGTACATGTTATGCACACCGGCGGGGCAGTGGGCACTATTTATAACCCAACGGATGCGCAGATCATTGGTGCAATCAATTATCTCAACCAGACTTTTGCAGGTACCTATCCCGGGATGACTGCTCCCGTTGAAGGCGGCGGTATTGTAAATATGGAAGTGCAGTTTGCCCTGGCCCAACGAACCCCATCCTGTGGCTCAACGAATGGTATTGACAGGGTTGATGCTTCTTCCCTTCCCAACTATGTTGCGAATGGCGTCAATGTTCAAACCTCTTCCGGCTGCCCCGAACTGACGATGAAGAATTTGGCCCGGTGGAACCCTGCTGATTATTATAATATATGGATAGTAAATAAGCTTGATGGTGCAGATGGCACATCCGGTCAGTTTATTGCAGGCTTTGCTTATTTCCCCGGAGCTTCCTCCTCGCTGGACGGAACTGTGATGCTGGCTACGCAAATGACCGCAGGGGAAAAAACTTTACCGCACGAAATTGGTCATGCCCTTAATCTCTATCATCCCTTCCAGGGTTCAGCTAACAATACGCAATGTCCGGCTAATGCAAATTGTACAACTGACGGCGACAGGGTTTGTGATACAGACCCGATCTTTAATAATTTCAATGCCGGAACAGGTGTATACAGCTTCGCCTGCCGCACCGGTGCCAATGTTTGCGCCCCTCCCAACAATTACACGATCAATACAGAAAGCAATTTTATGAGTTATACAAATTGCTATACATTATTTACCAATGGACAAAAAGCAAGGGCACAGGCCGCTATGTCCTTGCCATCAAGGGCAAGCCTGGTAGACCCCGGAAACCTTGCGCTGGTACCCTGTGGCACAACGATAAATTTTGCGCTGGCCACCTCTTCCCAAACAGAAAATATTTCCGGAACATTAAGTGGCTGCCGCCGTTACACTGACTATACTTACCAGATGACGATTGGTGCCGCCCCAACAGCTACAGCAACTGCAACACTTACTTATAGCGGTACAGCGATAAAAGGGCTTGACTATGATGTGACCACCAATGGTAATTTCAGCAGCCCGAGTGATGTTCTTACTTTCAATAGCGGCTCAACAACTGCTCAAAGTTTTACCGTAAGAGTGTATGATGATGCAAGTGTAGAATCTGCTGAAACGATCATACTGGATTTTACTGTAAATAACGGAGGTGGTGATGCCACTAAAGGAACTACCACTCCTACCCATACCCTGACAGTTTCCGACAATGACCAGGCTCCTACCGGAACATCAAGCGGAACATATTCTATTGGTACCATTGCTTTCACCGTTAACGGGGGACCTTTTGATGCAAGGCAACAAAGCCAGCGGGGACAATACCTGTATAAAGCCAGTGAGTTGACAGCGGCGGGAATGACAACAGGAAGTATAACCTCCCTGCAACTTTTTATTAATTCAAAATTAAGCACAAGGCCTTTTACCAATTTCACAATAAAAATGGCACATACCAACACTGCCAACCTGGTAGATGGAACTGTGACGGTGATCGGCGGAATGACAACAGTTTACTCAAGCGCATCTGTTTCGACAGTAGCAGGCTGGAACAGTTTTTCATTAGGAACAGCTTTTAACTGGAATGGCAGCAGCAATCTTGCCATTGAAATTTGTTTTGATAATACTACAGCAGATGCAGGAAATTTTGCAGACCAGGTGGGGGCTTATTCTGATGGTGGTACTGCTTCGCAGGGAAACATGTTTTTTCAGAACGGAGTCAATTGTTCCGGCTCTTTCAGTTCCGTAACATATTATGGCACGGGTATAAAACCCATCATCAGGCTGGATGTTTCCGGCACGGGTACGACCATTGAAACAATTGCCGGCTCCACCGCTGCCAATCATATTGCAGTGGGCAGTGAGGATTATTTTTATTCCAATAACAGCAGGCTCTTGTTCAGGCTAAGTAATGTCAATGCTTCACTGGGCTGTGTCAATGCTTCCCTGGAAGCCGGCGGTACTACCTGGGTCAATTCATTGGGTGGGCAACGTTCAGCAAAAGTGTTTGCGGTAACCCCAACCACCAATTTCTCCACAACAGGTTATACTATCTCGTTATATTTTGACAATACAGAGCTGGATGGTAAGAACCCTGCTTTATTGCGTATTGCAAAAACTACAGCCGCCTCTGCCGCTGCAGCCAATGCGACTAATACAGTGCTGGTAACGCCAACTGTTACCACGCTGGGATCAGGCACCACTGTATTTACTGCCCCTTTTACCGGGTTCTCCCGTTTCTTCCTGGTGGATGCAGCTGTTGTTCTTCCGGTTTCACTCACCGAATTTACGGCAACTGCAAACAGTGCTCAAAATACTGTAGTAAAATGGGTCACCAGTTTCGAACAGCATAACAGGGACTTCACTATTGAAGTCAGTAATGATGGAATAAATTTTGTTCCGCTGGCAACAGTGGCTTCAAAAGGCAATTCAACAACTGTACAGCAATATGAATACCTGCATATAAAACCGGCCAAAGGAACAACCTGGTATCGTTTGAAACAGACCGACCTGGATGACAACTTCAGGTACAGCAGAATCGTTGCGGTGGATATCAGCAAAGGACAAACAAAAGCATTCCTTTATCCTGTGCCCGCAAAAGATATCCTGACAATTAATTTTGGAACACCGGTTAATAAATGTGCTATTGAAATATATACGCCGAACATGCAGGTGATTCAACGGGAAAATATCAGCAGCCTGTCATTAAAAAAAGAAATAAATGTTAGTGCACTTCCTGCCGGTTTTTATTTTGTGAGGATGACCAGCGCTGCAGGCACTGAGCTGCTCCGGTTTGTAAAAGAATAACGTATTGAAATAATTGTTTACAGGAGGCTGTCTAAAAAGCCCAATCATTGTCATATTGAGCATAGCCGAAATATGACAATGATTGGTAAACAAATTTGTACGCATTTCGATAAACTCAATGTGACAAATTTGTTTGCTTTTTTGACAGCCTCTTTTTTCCGTTCTTAATTATAGAGCATAATGCAGCAATACGAAGCTGCTTCCCTATCTTTGCCGCTTCAAATAGTTCTTAAGTAATGATCAGCAGAAGAAATATCCGGGTAAAAGTGATGCAAACACTGTATACTCTTTCCACATTAGAAAATGAAGTGAAGCCCGGTGAACCACAGAAACTATTACAACAGCATTTCGACCAAACCCGATCCCTTCTTGTTTATCTTATTTGGTTTCTCACAGAAGTAACCCGGTATGCTGAAAAAGATGCGCACCAGAAAGCTTCCAAACATTTACCTACGGCACAGGACCTGAATGTAAATATCAAACTTGCCGGCAATGAATTATTGTGGAAGATGATGGAAGACGAGGCGTTAAAAGAACAATTTACCAAAGAAAAGCCCGAATTAATTGCCGACAGGGAGCTGATTCGAAAGATCTACCTTACCCTCACTGATACGCCGGAATACAAAACATATATCAGTAACCCATCAAGAGAAAAAAGCGAGGAAAAGAAGATCCTTGAATTTATTCTCAACGACCTGATGCTGGCCAATGAGATTTTTGTTTCACATATTGAAGAAAACTTCACTAACTGGGATGATGACGGTGAAATGGTGGTACAGATCCTGACCGGCTACCTTCAAAAACCCGGTCATGTAGCGTTTAAGCAGATGATGAGTACGGACAAGGAGCAATTTGCCCGGAACCTGCTGCAAACCGTTTGGGAAAAAAATGAGCACCTGCAAACACTGATCATTCCAAAACTGAAAAACTGGGACCCGGAACGTATTGCCCAGCTGGATATGATCATGATGAAAATGGGTGTTGCTGAATTTTTATATTTTGAAACGATCCCGCCCAAAGTAACCATCAACGAGTATATTGACCTGGCCAAGGATTACAGCACCCAGCAAAGCGGCCAGTTTGTCAATGGAATATTGGATAATATTCACAAAGAGCTGGTGCTGCAGGGAAAAATGCAGAAAGTAGATTACAAAAAACCATAAACGGCCAGCTCAACAGTTTTTTCTACATTTGCAATCCCAATAACTTATCTGGAACTAAAAACATTGAAAATGAAAAATGGAGCATTATTACTGCTGGTAGCATTTGGTTTTGTTGCCTGCAAAAATATGGACAAAAAGGAGGCGCCTGTTGTCACAATGAGTAAAGAAGAAATTGAAAAAGCGAAGAATGATACCACCAACTTTACGACCATTCAATGGCTCGATTCGACAACCCAGAATCTGGGAAAGCTTACGAAGGATAAAGAAATTGAAATAACCTGGCGCTTTAAAAATTCGGGTTCTAAAAACCTTATCATAGAAAACGTATCTGCTTCCTGCGGATGTACAATCCCGGAAAAGCCGGAACAACCTTTTGCCCCCGGGCAGGAAGGTACAATCAAAGCAAAATTTAATGGCAGCGGAAGTGGTACGATCACCAAGCAGGTACATGTGATCGCCAATACCAATCCTGCAAAAGATCATACATTAACATTCGTTGGAGAAATCAACGACAAACAATAAAACAATAAAGCATGTTTACATTTTATTTATTACAGGCAAAGGCTGAGTCGACCGGTTTTGGTGGTTTCCAGTTTATCTTTTTAGGTTTAATGATCCTGGTGTTCTGGCTGTTCTTTATCCGCCCGCAGGCTAAAAGGGCTAAGAACCAGAAAGTGTTCATTGAGAACCTGGGCAAAGGTGAAAAAATCGTCACTATTGCCGGTATTCACGGTACTATCAATAAAGTGAATGATGACGGAACACTGAACATTGAAATAAGCCCGGGCAGCTATATAAAAATTGAAAAATCAGCTATCAGTATGGATTGGACAGCAGCCCTGAATAAGCCAGCAGCAGCTGAAAAAAAATAATCACTGATCAAATGAATAAAATAAAACCGGGTGTAATCATCCGGTTTTGTTTTTACCTTACCAACTGAATTGTCATTCCAAAATAATAATTAAACAAATTAATGATTCGTGTCGGTCTAACAGGTGGTATTGGCAGCGGGAAATCAACCATAGCGAAGATATTTGAAACGCTGGGCATACCTGTGTATTATGCAGATGATGCCGCTAAAGAATTAATGAACAGCAATGAAGACCTGAAACAATCGGTCATGCAGCTTTTTGGAAAAGACAGTTATAAGGAGGGAGTGCTTGACAGGAAATATATTGCGTCACTTGTTTTTAATGATACGAAAAAACTGGAGCTGCTCAATTCGATTATCCATCCGGCTACCATAAAAGATGCGGAAGCCTGGTTGCAGCAACAAACCGCACCTTATGCCATTAAGGAGGCTGCCTTGCTTTTTGAAAGTGGCGCATCTGAAAATCTAGACTATATAATCGGGGTTTATGCACCCCGGCAGCTGCGTATACAACGGGTAATAAAAAGAGACGGTCTGCCGGTGGAAGAGATCCTGAAACGCATAAGCCGCCAGATTAATGAAGAGCTAAAAATGAAACTCTGCGATTTTATTATCACCAATGATGAACAGGAACCGGTGATCCCACAGGTGCTGGCCCTGCACCAGAAACTCGTATCCCCAAAAAATTGATACTTTAAGAATTCCCAATAAGTATATCTTAAAACATCAAAACCTTATCATGAAAAGAATACTTGCTGCCATTGCATTTTTCATCACCCTTGTATTACCCGCAATCGCCCAGAAACCGGCATCCTCAAAAGTGAAGCTCACGGAGAATTCGGTAGTAAAAGATACAAGCGGCACCACATTCCCCTACGCCATCTGGAATAAATTATTGTATACAGGCCGCTACAGTATCAGACCTGAATATCCACAATTAGAAAATACTGCATTTATTATTACCAGGCTTTCCGATGAAGAATTTGAAAAAAGGATGACCTCCCTGCCAAAACCAAAGGAAAGCAAATACTTCAAAACAGGAAGTAGTTTTTCCCATTTTAAAGCAAGGGATATTACCGGCAAAAAAATAAATACAAAAGAGCTTGCCGGGAAAACGATCGTTTTAAATTTCTGGTTTATCAATTGCCCGCCTTGTCAGAAGGAAATACCTGACCTGCATCAATTAACAGAAACATTTAAGGAAGACAGCTCGATTGTGTTCCTTGCCGTGGCGCTGGATCAAAAACATGAATTGAAAGATTTTCTGAAAACACATCCGTTTGGCTATAAAATCATTGATGATGGCCGTTATATATCCAACCAATACGGGTTAAACTCCTACCCGACCAATGTGGTGATTTCGCCGGATGGAAAAGTTTATTTCCACAGCTCCGGCCTTAGCAGTAACACTGTTTACTGGCTGAAGAAATCAATTGAAGAACTCAGGCAAACTGCCCTTAAGAATGAACCGGCGGGTACTGACTAAATTGTTATTTTAATTTAGCCAACGCCTCTTTGATCCGCTTCCACCCTTCTTCAATTTTTTCCATACTGTTCGCAAATGAAAAGCGAACACATTTTGGCTCTCCAAATGCATCCCCCATTACAGAGGAAACATGGGCCGTATTCAAAAGATACATGGAAAAATCAGCTGCATTGCTGATCGTTGTTTCGCCGTTTGATTTCCCATAGTAAGCACTTACATCCGGGAAAATATAGAAAGCCCCTTCGGGTTCAGGACAGGTAATACCTGGTATTGCTTTAACGATCTCCAGTACTTTTTTTCTTCTCCTGGCAAACTCCTCCGTCATCTGCATTGATGGACGCAAATCAGTGGTGAGTGCAACAACAGCAGCTTTTTGAGTGATTGAATTAGTACCGCTGGTAAACTGTCCCTGTACTTTTTCACAGGCTTTTGCAATTTCCGGAGTAGCAGCTATATAACCCAGCCTCCAGCCTGTCATGGCAAATCCCTTACTCAGCCCGTTTACAATGATGACCCTTTCCTTAATTTCTTCAAACTGTGCAATGCTCTCATGTTTACCAACATAGTTGATATATTCATAAATCTCATCAGACAGGATGAGGATACCCGGATGTTTTTTAAAAACTTCAACCAATGAAGCCAGCTCTTTCCTGCTGTAAACAGCACCACTTGGGTTGCAGGGAGAGGAGAACAGGAACAGTTTTGATTTTGGAGTAATAGCAGCTTCCAGCTGGGCTGCATTTATTTTGAATCCCTGCTGTGGTGTACTTTTGATCTCCACCACTTTACCCCTTGCAATTTTTACCAGCTCACTATATGTAACCCAGTAAGGGGTGGGAATTATCACTTCCTCTCCTTCATCTACCAATGCAAGCATTGCATTCGCCAGACTTTGCTTGGCACCTGTAGATACAACTATATTTTCAGGCTTATAGTCAAGATCATTATCTCTTTTCAGTTTTGTACAAACAGCTTCCCGTAAATCAAGAAACCCGGGCACCGGGCTGTAGTGGCTCCAGTTATCCTGTATCGCTTTAACAGCAGCTTCTTTGATGTGCCGGGGTGTGTCAAAATCAGGTTCCCCTAAACTCAGATCTATAACATCAATCCCTTTGGCTCTTAGTTCACGGCCAAGCTTAGCCATTTTCAATGTTTCTGGTTCATTGAAGCGTTGCAAAAAAGAAGATAATTGCATGGAAATAATCAGATTTTATTATTAAACAATGATGGCAGGCCGTCGCTAAAAACAGGTGCGTGAAGATATGGAAATTGATAATAATGATTCAATGACTGTAGTCAATAATAAGAGAAGAAAGCACTGGTTTATTTTTCCTAACCCTTGTTCGTTCATATTGACAGATAACCCGACCCAGGTTTTTCAGGAAAGGTAACCCGACAGATTCATACTCATATTTATCGTCATTATAAACCTCATCACTGTTACAATGAATAACAGCACTTAGTAAAAACTCAATATTATTTTCCAGGTCAACGATGTAAGCAGCGTCAATTAAAAAGCCATATGCATCTCCTGCTTTATTAAAAATACGGATGCCTGGATCTGCTTTCACTTTTTCAGAACCGTAATACAAAAACCTGACATAAGTATCCCAATAGTCAGCCGTATCATAAACCGGCGAGTTGGATTCCCCAGGCATCATCGACATGTACTGATGGAGAAATGCATAATCTTCTTTGGTAAGATTGAAACGCCTATTCGCAGGCACTGCCTCCGGGAACATAACACTCTTAACTATCCCGTGCAATTCAGCCAATGCGAACCGGTTCTTTTTTGAAAAATCAAAAGGCTCATTAACCAGCTGGCCGCCCCTGTAAAATCCTTTTCCCAGCTTTGTATCTCTTTGCGCATAGACCAACCTGCTTTTTTCAGCAGCTTTCTCATAAATTACTTTCCCGCTGCTGTCGATGAATTTTATGGGATTGGTATGCCTGTTTTCCTCTTCGGATAAACTTATATCCAGTCTATGAATGATCTGAACGCTGGCATAACCCATCTTGTGCAATGAATTATTAATATATTCCTGGCCCAGGAATTCATACAACCGGTTAAAAGCATCGTTGTCACTAACCAGCAGTATTTTTTTTATATAATGGGCAATGGCAGGCCTTCCATCGGGTGCAGAAGGGTCATTGTTTACTTCTGTTTGTTGACCGCCCACAGCGCCGGTAATCATCGTTGTGTTTTTATCCAGCCCGGCTATTTTTAGTTCGTTCAATCGCTGCAGGGCCAGTATCGCCACGGGAAGTTTAACAGTGGATGCAGGATAAAAATAGCGGCCCGAATCAAGATTAAAATAATGATCTGTAAACTTAACTTTCCCCTTTTTTGACCTGTTTATCTCCGTATAAATCACCTGGATGCCCAGTTTATTCCTGCTGGCCAGGGCAGAGCTGAAGAATTCAGGATATTTAACTAAAAGACTGTGAATGAATGTATCAGATGCATTTTGAATCCCCATTTTTGGTTTCTTTATTATCCTATGTTTGGAGTTATTTGAGTCTTTTATAATGGCATTATTGACTACAATTCCTGAAGGGAAAATCAGGGGAAATAAAAGAGCCATACTGGCTTTAAAGATTGTTGACATTGCCTTTTAAAGATACTAATTACCCCCAGTTAAGCTTTTAAAAATCAGCCCTCAAGAACCCGTTTTTAGTTGGCCGGAATTAATCTGAAACAGCTATCTTTGCCGTCCTTAAAATTTCTGTAAACTCTTTATTATCCAGTCAACATAAACACTGTTGATAAAGAGATAAAATTGTAAATCGATCAACGTATGCAACTGAAAGGTTTGGTTCGCTTTTTCACAGTTCTGCTTATTGTCTATTCTCTCTACCAATTGTCTTTTACCTGGTTAGTTAAAAACCATGAAAAGAAAATGGAAGCAAAAGCCAGGAATTATGTAAAAAATAATTTTCAAAGTGCTGCAGCAAAATATCCTGCCAATAAAGATTCACAGGCTATTTACCAGGAAGAATTAGATAAAATATTCCAGAAGAATCGTGATAGCCTGATTAAGGCAACAGAAAATACAACTGTAACCTATGGCATCAATGGTGCCATGAGTTATAAGAAGGCCAAAGAAGAGGAATTAAATCTTGGTTTGGATCTCCAGGGAGGAATGAACGTAACACTGGAAGTGGAGATGACCGGTTTATTGAAATCGCTGTCCAATAATTCCAAAGACCCTAATTTCTTATCTGCTTTGGTTAATGCAGATAAAAGAAAGGCGAACAGCGATGCTGATTTCATCACCCTTTTCATTCAGGAATACAGAAAGCTGGAAGCAACAAGACCGCTGGCCACTTTGTTCTCCGGTGCCAGTTCAAACGCAATTGATATTAATTCAAGCGATAACAAAGTTGAAAGTTATATCCGTGAACAGGCCAGATCTGCATTCAACCTTACCTTCGACAGGTTAAGTACCCGTATCGACCAGTTTGGTGTTGCACAACCTTCTATCAACCCTATTCCGAACAGGGGATTGATCAATGTGGAATTACCCGGTATCAAAGACAAAGAAAGGGTAAGAAAACTTTTACAGAGTACGGCAAATCTTCAATTCTGGGAAGTTTACACTTTACAGGATAACAACTATGCTAATGGATGGCAAAGAACAATCCTTGCTTTCAATGCTAAATATGGCGGAGTTGAAGATACTACCGCTAAAAAAGATACTACACCGGCAGTTGTTAAGGATGAGGATACCACCAAGACTAAAAAACTTTCTGACGATATCACCAAAACAGCTGATGATACTGCTGACAAAAAGAAAACTGCTGACCTTGCTACCGGGAAAATAACACTTGATAAGTACCTCCAGTTTGGCCAGCCATACCGTGATGAAAAAGGTAATGTTTCTTATCCATCAGCCATTGGTGCTGTTGCTATAAATGATACAGCCCTCTTCAGGACTTACCTCAATGAGTTCAAATCCAATTTCCCTTCCGATGTTGTTTGGGCATACGGGGTACCTGAAAAGGATAAAAAAGGTAAAACTGCTTCATCAGTACCACTGTATGCATTGAAAACATACAATCGTACCGAAGCAAAACTGGAAGGAGATGCTATTTCGGATGCCCGCCAGGACTTTGACCAGTACGGCAAAGTGCAGATTGAAATGACAATGAAACCTGCCGGGGCAAGTATCTGGAAAAAAATGACTGAAGAGAATGTAGGCAAACCCATTGCGATCGTACTGGACAATGTTGTACATTCTGCTCCCAATGTTATCAATCCTATTCCGAACGGAATTTCATCCATATCCGGCAGCTATACCCAACAGGAAGCAGCTGACCTTGCTAATATATTGAAGATTGGTAAATTGCCTGCCCCTGCCAAGATCGTACAGGAACAACAGGTAGGTCCTACGTTGGGTGAAGAAGCTATCCGTGGTGGTTCATTGGCATTTATCATATCCTTTGTGGTTATCTTTTTGCTGATGCTAATATATTACAACACCAGTGGATGGGTTGCAAATATTGCCCTTATTTTGAACCTGCTCTTTACAGTAGGTATTCTGGCCGGTCTTGGTGCTACCTTAACAGCGCCTGGTATTGCCGGCCTGGTATTAACTATTGGTATGGCAGTAGATACCAACGTAATCATCTATGAACGTATCAAAGAAGAACTGACAAAAGGCAAAGGATATATCCCTGCTATCAATGAAGGATATAAACGTTCATTGCCACCTGTGCTGGATGGTCATATAACCACCCTCTTAACAGCCTTCATATTATTTTATTTCGGGCTTGGCCCGGTAAAGGGTTTTGCCACTACCCAGATCATTGGTATTCTTTTATCCCTGTTCTGTGGTATCCTGGTGAGCCGTTGGGTGTCTGAATGGTTTACCAATAAGAAGAAACACCTTGAATATTTTACCGGTGTTTCCCGCCGTGTGTTCAAACACGCCAAATACAAGTTCATCGAATACCGCAAAGTGGCCTATATCATTTCATTTGTTGTATTGGCGTTAGGTATTGCCTCTTTCTTTAATGGATTTAATTATGGTGTTGAATTCAATGGAGGTCGCAGCTATACTGTTCAATTTGACAGGAAAGTAGATGAAGAAAAAGTAAGACAAGACCTGAACAAAGCATTTGAAGGAGAGAACACCATCATTAAAACGATCGGTGATAATTCTAAATTAGATATCACTACATCCTATCTTATTAAGGATAGCCGTTCTATATCTGATTCGCTGGTAGAGGTAAAATTATTTGAAGGTTTAAAGAGCTACCTGCCTGCTAATATCAGTTTTGAGCAATTTAAAACAGACAAATACCTGCCGCAAAGTAAAAAAGTATTACCAACCATATCAGATGACTTAAAAGCCGGGGCTGTAAAAGCTACTCTTTTTGCATTGCTGGTGATCTTCCTGTATATCTTCATCCGATTCCGCGACTGGAGGTACTCACTTGGTACGATTGTGGCTTTGTTGCATGACGTATTGGTTACACTGATTGTATTCTCTTTTGCCAAGAATATAGTGCCTTTCCCACTTGAGATTGACCAGCACTTTATTGCTGCGCTATTAACGGTGATAGGTTTCTCTATGAATGACACCGTAATCGTATTTGACCGTATCCGTGAGGACAGCCGGTTAATGCCCAATGCACCGAGAGGTGAGATCATCAACAGGGCGATCAATGAAACATTGAGTCGTACGATTATGACATCATTAACGGTATTCCTGACCATCCTGATCCTTTTCCTCGTGGGTGGTGAAGTAACAAGAGGTTTTGCATTTGCCATGCTTATCGGTGTGGTAACCGGTATTTATTCATCCGTATTCGTGGCAGCCCCGATATTGGTTGACCTGGGTGGTAAAAGGCAACTGGGCAAAAAAGCAGTAATAGAAAAAACAAAGCCTGGCTCTACTCCCAAGAGTTAAGCTTCGGCATTTGTTTATGAACTTTATAGTTAAATCCTGTGGTAAATTGCCACAGGATTTTTTATGTTGCAACAACTCACAATACTAAATACCGGCATTACCATTTTTTGCGTTTATGGTTTCCTGGGAACTCTTTTATCTTCGGGAGGACCATGGGGCTTTGGCTACCTGGTAGTCTGGATTTTTCCAGTTATCTGGATCATTGGGATATTCATTGATCTGTTGTTAAAGAGTATGATCAAAGACAGGATTTTATTGAATATTGCCGGTGTTATTATAATTATGCTCTTTTTGTTGATCATCAGCCCATAAAAAAAGCTTCCTGACAGAAGCTGCAATTATTCATTAAAAAAAAGAGAACAAGTAAGTTGTTCAATAAAGCGGTCTTTATACTGCAAAGGAAGTCCCGCATCCGCAAGTGGTGCTGGCATTGGGATTTTTAAAAGTAAAACCCCGGTTATTTAATCCATCCTGCCAATCCACCTGCATCCCGAATAAGTATATTTCATGGGCTTTATCCATGATACAGGCGATTCCATTTATTTCGAAGTGAGTATCATTTTCCTTTACCTGGTCAAAACCCAACACATAGGTCATACCGGAACATCCGCCACCTTTTACGCCAATCCTTAATTTTTGCGTTGTATCAAAACCATCCGCTGCCATCAGCTTTTTAATTTCAACGATGGCTCCTTCCGTCAGTGTAACCGGGCTTATTGTTGTCGTTTCCATGTTGTAAAATTAAATATTCTTTTTACAGTTTTCTTATTATCGCTTTTCGAAGAAAGGAATTTAACTTTCCCTATCCCTGCTGTGGAACTTTTGACCCTGATCTTTGGATAATCAGCTTATTTTTGCTGTTCAAACCAAACCACCATCCGATGGATTTAACCACATTGAGCCTTATTATCTCCGTATTAGCTATCGTAATAGCTGTTTACTCCTTTACCCAAAAACCTAAAAAATCAGCAGACCCGGTTGTAAAAGATAAATTTGAAAGCATCCCCCTGAGACTACAGGCGTATGAACGATTAGTGCTGCTGACTGAAAGAATAGCTCTCCCCAATCTTATCAGCCGCTTAAATCAACCTGGCATTTCGGCTGCTGAAATGAAAATCATCTTAACAGAAAATATAAAGCAGGAGTTTGAGTACAACAGTACGCAACAACTTTATGTAAGCCCTGTCAGTTGGGATGCTGTCAGAAACCTGAAAGAACAAAATATCATGGTCATTAACCAGGTTGCCGGCACGCTGCCACCGGCTGCATCTGCATCGGAATTGAATAAGAAAATACTGGAAATATTATTATCGCAGCAAAGCGGAGCCATACATGAAATGGTGGCACAGACGCTGAACCATGAAGCAAAAAAGCTGATGCAATAAATTACTTGCCAAACCTAAATCGTTATCATGGACCCGAAAAAAAAATACACTGACTCTGGTATAGAAATAAAATCTGTATATACCCATGATGATCTGCCAGCAACCAAATCTGAAAACCCGGGTGAATTCCCTTTTACCAGAGGTGTTCAACCCGACATGTACCGGGGCAAACTCTGGACGATGCGTCAATACGCCGGCTTTTCTACAGCTGAAGAAAGTAATAAACGCTATCACTATTTATTATCACAGGGCGTCAGTGGCCTGAGTGTGGCTTTTGATCTGCCTACACAGATCGGTTATGACAGTGACCATCCATTGGCTGAAGGTGAAGTTGGTAAAGTGGGAGTTGCTATTGATTCTATCGAGGATATTCAAACCTTATTCAATGGTATAAAATTGGAAGACGTCAGCACTTCCATGACCATCAATGCGACAGGCTTTATACTTCTTTCGTTTTATGTAGCACTGGCCAAACAGCAGGGCGCAGACCTTAAAAAAATATCCGGTACTATACAGAATGACATCTTAAAAGAATATGCAGCCAGAGGTACTTATATCTACCCTCCCAAGCCATCCATGCGAATCATAACAGATATATTTGAATGGTGCAGTAACGAAGTTCCCAAATGGAATACTATTTCCATCTCCGGGTATCATATCCGTGAGGCCGGCAGTACG
>Ga0209063_1000586_pt1 | contig 23172 bp, 19 predicted proteins | sample KloWWTmeKNB19Kit_FD_187177 | JGI IMG/M metagenome (GOLD analysis project Ga0209063, IMG submission 187177) | Active sludge microbial communities from Klosterneuburg, Austria, studying microevolution and ecology of nitrifiers - Klosterneuburg... | ecosystem: Engineered > WWTP > Aerobic digester >... | reverse complement strand
GCGTTGCTCTCCCACCGATCAGCAATGGAGTACCAGCCTAGCCCGGCCGGTTTCCTCTACCTCACTCATTCCTTCGATCGCGTGGTACGCTGGCCGGGACTTACGCTCAAGTTCACCAAGGGACCATCTGCCGGGGCTGGTGATCGTGCCTTGTTCGGTGCCTTGCATATTGCATCGGAAGAGCGGGCCTTGTTGGAGAACCTGCGCCATGCAAGGGTCTCCGAGGGCGAGCGTCGCACCTTGGAGCAGCCGCAAGTGGAGGCCCGGATCCTGAGGATCCTGGATGCGCGTGGCGAAGCGCACCTGAACACCTTGCGCGATACCGCACGCCTCCGGTCTACAGAGCTGGGCTTGCAGGGCGAGTTTGTACGCTTGGATCGGACCATCGGCGCCCTTCTGGCCACACACGATGCGAAAGGGCTGGCTTCACCGGTGGCAAAGGCACATGCCATGGGCGAGCCTTACGATGCACTGCGCATGGACCTGCTGGACAAACTGATCGTGGCCCTCAACCAGCATGTGTTCGCGATCAGGCCAGAGAAGACCCTTACGACAACTTCCTTCCTCGACCTGGCCTTCTTCGAGGGTTATTTCAGCAACTACATCGAGGGAACCGAGTTCGAGGTACAAGAGGCGGCGGATATCATCTTCCGTCATGCGGTGATCCCAAACCGTGCGGGCGACAGCCATGACATACGGGGCACGTTCGCGCTTTGCTCCGACCGTTTGGAGATGCAGCGGATCCCCAACAATGGGAGCGATCTCATCGACCTGTTGCGCTCCCGCCATGCCGTGTTGCTCGAAGGTCGTCCGGAGAAGCTACCGGGAGTATTCAAAGAGCGATCGAACCGCGCAGGGGACACCCACTTCGTGGAACCACGCATGGTACGGGGCACGTTGAACGTGGGCTATGAACGTATGGCCATGCTCGACGACCCGGTGGCCCGCGCCTTGTACATGATGTTCCTTGTGAGCGAGGTGCATCCATTCAACGATGGCAATGGCCGCACCGCTCGGCTGATGATGAACGCCGAATTGGCGCACGCCCGCCAGACCAAGATCCTCATCCCCACAGCCTACCGGGAAGACTATCTACTTGCCTTGAGAAGACTCTCGCGCCAACATGATCCTGTGCCTTTTATCCGGATGATGGAACGCGCACATGCATGGAGCCATTGGCTGGAGCCAAGCTCTTACGATCGGCTGCATGTGCAAATGTTGGAAAGCAACGCCTACAAGGAGCCGGATACCGCCACGCTGCGTTGGCCGGATTGACGGCCCCTTTCACGGCTGGTTGCAATGCGATCTCATTGAGCTCGGTATAGCGAAGCACAATTGGTAAGGAAAACCCATAACCACCGAACCAATACGATCTTTGCAACCATGAGCACGACGATCTCCGAAACCAAAACCATTCGCATAGTCAACAAGAGCCGCCACCCATTACCGGAGTACGCCACAACCCACAGCGCCGGCATGGACTTGCGCGCCAACTTGGACAAGTCCATCATCCTCGAACCCGGCCAACGCGCATTGATCCCCACTGGCCTCTTCATCGAACTGCCCGAAGGCACCGAAGCCCAGATCCGTCCACGCAGTGGTTTGTCGTTCAAGTACGGCATCACCGTATTGAATTCACCGGGTACCATAGATGCCGACTACCGGGGCGAAGTAGGCGTACTGTTGATCAACTTGGGCGCGGCCGATTTTGAAGTGAAAGATGGCGAACGTGTAGCGCAAATGGTGATCGCAAACTATGTGCGTGTCGGTCTCGAGGAAGTTCCGGACCTTCGCGCCTCGGAACGCGGCGCAGGGGGCTTTGGCCATACCGGTGTCCGCTAAGGAATAAACTGCATGAAGATCATTGTACCCATGGCCGGTATGGGCAAGCGGATGCGTCCGCACACCCACACCACCGCCAAGCCATTGCTGCCCATTGCGGGCAAGCCCATTGTTCAACGTCTCGTGGAGGACCTTGCCGCCGTGGCTGGTGAGCCTGTGGAAGAAGTCGCCTTTGTGACCAACCCTGCTTTCGGGAAGAAAGTGGAGGATGAATTGATCGCCATAGCCAAGGCGATCGGAGCCAAGGGAACGATCCATTACCAAGAGACCGCCTTGGGCACTGCCCATGCGATACTGTGTGCGCAAAGTGCATTGAGCGGTCGTGTCATCGTTGCCTTTGCTGATACGCTCTTCCGCGCCCAGTTGAAATTGGACACCGATTGCGACGGCGTGATCTGGGTGAACAAGGTGGAAGATCCGAAACCATTCGGCGTGGTGAAGCTGGACGATAAAGGCATCATCACTGAGTTCATCGAAAAGCCGCAGACCTTCGTTAGTGATCTTGCCATTATCGGCATCTACTACTTCGCGGACGGTGAGTACTTGCGGAAGGAAATGCAGTTCTTGATCGACAACGACATCAAGGACAAGGGCGAATACCAGCTTACCAATGCCATGGAGAACATGAAGCAGAAGGGTGCTCGCTTCAAGGCCGGTAGTGTGGATGTGTGGATGGACTGCGGCAACAAGAACGCCATGGTGGACACGAATACCAAGGTGCTCGGCTTTCTGAAGGATGATAAGGGCCTGGTAAGCAAGTCCCTGAAAAGCACCAATAGCGTGGTGATACCGCCCTGCTTTATCGGCGAGAACGTAACGCTGGTGAACAGCATCGTCGGTCCGAACGTTTCCATAGAGAGCGGGGCGGCGATCACCGGTAGCGTGGTGCGTAATTCGATCCTTCGTGGCAGTACGCGTGTACAGGATTGCGTGATGGACAACAGCATGATCGGCGAACGAGCCATGGTTACCGGCACGGCGTTGGATGTGAGCATGAGCGACGACAGCACATTGGGATGATCATAGGCAGGAAGAGTAAGCAGTTGGCAGGAGCAGGTGACAACCGGCCGAATGCAGGAGCAGTTTGCAGGTTGCAGGAGCAGGTTGCAATAGCGCTTGCCAAGACCCATTGCCACCTGCCCATTGCCACCCGCCGACTGCCGTTTGCCACCTGTCACTTGCCCCTGCTTCCTGCCCTTTGCCTCCTGCTCGTACTCTTCGTAACAGCATGCGGTGGGTCCAAACAGGCAACTACATCCGTTCCTGCGCATACCGAACCCGGCAGTGAGGTCCCTGCGGACGCTTCAGGCGATAAGAACGCTCAGACCATGCGGCTCTTCATGGAAGCGACCCAAGCGCGGCTCGGCGGAAAGATCCCCCAAGCCGTACAGCTCTACCAACAATGCCTCCGAGTGGATCCGAACAACAGCGCAAGCATGTTCGAATTGGCAAAGCTCTATCACCAGAACCAGAATTTCCCGCAAGCCTTGGAAATGGGGAAAAAGGCAACAGCAATAGACAAGGAGAACATCTGGTACCGCTTCCTGCTCGCCGACCTGTACCAACAGAACGGCAATTCGACAGAGGCTGTCGAGGTGTACAAAGGCATCGTTCAGAAATGGCCCGACCGGTACGAGACCTACTTCGACTTGGCAAACACCTTGGCCTATGGTGGGAATGTTGATGAAGCGATCAAGGTCTATGCGGACATTGAAAAGAAGTTCGGGCTGAATGAGGAAGTGATCATGCAGGAATTCAGCATGCTTTCCAGTGCCGGCAAAATGCCCGAAGCACAAGCGCTTGTTGAGCGCGCGATTGCGAACAACCCGGACGAGCCGCGCTACCAAGGGCTCTTGGCCGAACTCTACGACCAACAAGGCGAACACGAAAAGGCCTTGGAACAGTACAAGAAGACCTTGGCACTGGACCCCGGGAATAGCATGTTGCGCATCGCCTTGGCCGAGCACTATTACGCCAATGGCAAGATGGACGAGGCGTACAACGAATTGGGAGAAGCCTTCCTGGATCCCGATCTGGACATCGATGCCAAGATGCAAGTGTTGATCGGCTTCTTTGAAATGACCGATCGCGAAGGGGAAAAGCCCGGTGACCGTCCGGACCTGATCCGTCGATCCTACGACCTGATCGAGAGTTTGGAAAAAGCACATCCCGAAAGCGGAAAACCGCATACCATACACGGCGATTTTCTGCTGCGCGATGGAAAATTCGACGAGGCGCGAGAACAGTTCCGTACGGCCTTGGTCACTGAGAAGGATCGCTTCCCTATTCACATGCAACTGTTGCAACTGGACCTCCAACTGAACGACCACGCGGCTTTGCACACCGATGCCGAAGAGACCATGAGCCTGTTCCCAACCGTGCCGGAGCCTTACCTCTACAATGGCATCGCACTTTCCCAATTGGGCAAGCACGATGAGGCGATCGAAACCTTGGTCTTAGGCCGTGATCTGGTCGTGGACAATCCCCAACTCCTTTCCCAATTCTGGAGCAGCTTGGGCGATGCCTACAATACGGCGAAACAGTTTTCCGAATCGGACAAGGCCTACGATAAGGTCTTGGCCATGGATGCTGACAACAGCAGCACCTTGAACAACTACGCCTACTACTTGAGCGAAAGGAACGAGCAATTGGACAAGGCCGAACGCATGAGCAAGCGCTCCTTGGAGCTCACTCCGAATGCAGCAACCTACATGGATACCTACGCATGGATCCTCTTCCGCCAGAAGAAGTACAGCGAAGCGCGCATCTGGATCGAAAAGGCCTTGGCGGCCGGTCCACCGGATGGCGTTGTGGTGGAGCATTACGGCGACATCCTCTTCGAATTGGGCGATACGGCCGGGGCCTTGGAGCAGTGGAACAAAGCGAAGACCCTTGGCGGCGGCGGCCCCCTGTTGGACCGAAAGATCAGCGAAGGGCTGCGGGTGGAATGAACACCGGGAGCGCAGCGGTCCTGGTGCTCACGTTGCTCGCCGTTGCGGGCTGCAAGTCCCAAAGACCATTGGCGGACCTGAACAGGGACATCCCTGTTCGTTCTCCGGAGAAGTTGGTGGAGCGTCTGGTTGCGAGTGATACGCTAGCAGGTCATTTCTATTCGGCCAAGGCCAATGTCCAGTTGGCATTACCGGCTGGCAATAAAAGCTTCAAGGCACAAGTGCGTTCGGTGCGCGATAGTGCGGCATGGATCAGCGTGATCCCAGCATTGGGCATAGAAATGGCACGCGTATTACTCACCACCGACAGCTTGAAGATGCTGGACAAACTTCACGACACTTACTTTGTCGGGGATACCTTGGAGGCTGAGCGGAAATTCGGATTGCAACCTGACCTTTCGCTTTTGCAGGATGCACTCTTTGGAAGAGCCATCGGATTGCAGCCCAACGAGAAGTACAGGAGCGATCGTGAGAACGGCCAGTATGTGCTCACCAGCAAGGAGAAGCGCAAATTTGTAAGGGCCGCGGAGGATATTAGTCCGGGCGATACCTTGGCGAGCGATCGCGACATGAAGGAACGTCGGTTGGAACGCACACTGCGCAAGGCTGAAGAACGACAGTCGATCGTACTGCGCTATTGGATAGAGCCGGATGCGTTCCGGGTAACCCGTGTGCAGATCGCCGATCTTATGAACGACCGGACCGCTGATGTACGATACGAAGAGTGGGGCGGGGCCGAAGAACATTTCCTGCCAACACGGATCTCCATCACCCTAAGCGAACCGACCAGACAAGCCACGGGCACCATGGAGTTGTCGCGGATCAACCTGGAAGGTCCCATGTCCTTGAACTTCAGCGTTCCGGAGAAGTACACCCCTATGCCATGAACAAGATGGACCTTGGATCGATCGGACCGCATCAAGTTCGCATCAATGCGGCTTTGCCCTCGGTACATCTATATCTTTTACGCTTTCCCCTTTCCACTCTGCGCGCCTCTGCTCCTCTGCGTCTCTGCGTTTTGCTTCTCTTTTCCCTCATTCTTCACTCCGCATTCTCCCAATCCCGCAAAGACCTTGAGAAGAAGCGCGCTTCACTGGACCAACAGATCCGCACCACGACGGCGTTGATCGACAAGGCCAAGAAGGACCAAAGCGTAACGCAGGAGCAATTACAGTTGCTCGAGAGCCAGATCCGTACACGGGAACAACTCATCCATACCATGAGCAGCGAGTTGCACCGGGTGGACCAGCACATCACCGAAGATGAGGACATGGTGGCTTCGTTGCAGAACGATCTGGTGGTACTGAAGGAAGAGTACGGTCGCATGTTGCAATTCGCCTATCGCAACCGCAGTGCCTATGACCGGATGAGCTACCTGTTCGCCGCGGAAAGTTTCCAGCAAGCCTATAGACGCTCTCGTTATATGGCACAGATCGCGGAACAACGCACCCGGCAAGCAGCACTGATCGAAGAGACCCGTGCCACCATTGATGCACGTTTGGAAGCGCTCAAGGAACAACGTACCGAGAAAAGCAAATTGGTGGGCCAGCAACAGGCCGAACGACAGAAGTTGAGCAGCGATAGGAGTGGGCAAGAATCGGCATTGAAGACCTTGAAGAAAGAAGAAGGCCGGTTACGGGAAACCCAAAAGAAGCAAGAGAAACAGCGGCGCGATATCGACAGTGCCATCCGAAAGGCCATCGAGGCTGAACTGAAGCCGAAAACCACGGCCGCCGGTTCGTCAAAAGGCAAATTGGACCTGACCCTCACACCCGAGGCCAAGGAGTTGAACGCTGACTTCGAGAAGAACAAGGGCAAATTGCCGTGGCCCGTGGAGAAAGGGGTGATCACCAGTAGATTCGGAAAACAAGCACATCCGGTATTGCCCGGAATCGTGATCGAGAACAACGGCGTGGACATCACCACAGAGAAGGGCAGTAGCGTACGGGCCTTGTTCCGGGGCGAAGTGAGCAGCGTGATCGTGATACCTGGCGCAGGCAAAGCGGTCATCCTCAGTCACGGGGTGTACCGCACGGTATACAGCAACCTGCGTGAGACCAACGTAAGCAAAGGCGACAAGGTCGATACCAAACAGACCTTGGGCACTGTGCTCAATGACGATAACGGCTCCGTTGCCCACATCGAACTTTGGAAGATCACGGCGGACGGGTTGGTGAAGGTTGATCCAGGGCCGTGGTTGTTCCGGTGAAAATTCAGACATCCGAACTGATCTTGACCCCAGTGGGGTTCGTACAACATTGAATTTCCTGCGTTCGGATATGCTCTTCGGCCCCTGTGGGTTCGCACAAAAGATCTCGATCATCCAGCGATCAACTACCTTTGGCGCAAACACCACCTCATGCACGCATTCCCTCTTTCCATTCTCCTCGGCGTTATCGGCCCATGGCAGATCGTGCTCGTGGTGGTCGTGTTGTTGCTCCTGTTCGGCGGCAAGAAGATCCCTGAGCTCATGCGCGGCCTGGGCCAAGGCATGAAGGAGTTCAAAGACGCCAGCAAGGACGAGGGTAAAGCCAAGGACGAGTCCAAGCCTTAGTTCTTTCGTCGTGTCCGCACCCAAGACCTTTTCCGAGGCCCGTACCGCCCTTGCTGAAGGAGGAAGTGTGCGCAGTGCTACAGAAGCAGCTCTTGCTTCCGCCGAAGCGCACAAGGACCTCAACGCTTTTCTGGAGCTCTTCCCCGACACCGCATTGGCGCAGGCCGCCCGTGTGGATGCCGCTCTTACTGCGGGCACTGCAGGACCATTGGCCGGTATGGTCATCAGTATCAAGGACAACCTGTGCTACAAGGGCCATAAAGTCACCGCAGCCTCCAAGATCCTGGAAGGCTTCACCTCACTTTACACCGCCACTGCCTTGGAGCGCTTGCTCGCTGCCGATGCCGTGATCCTGGGCCGCACCAATTGCGATGAGTTCGCCATGGGCAGCAGCAACGAGAACAGCGCCTATGGGAACGTGAAGAACCCGGTGGACCCCACCAAGGTGCCCGGCGGCAGCAGCGGCGGTGCAGCGGCGAGCGTGGCAGCAGGCATTGTGCAGGTAGCCCTCGGCAGCGATACAGGCGGAAGTATCCGACAACCGGCATCCTTCACCGGAACGATCGGGTTCAAGCCCACGTATGGTCGCATCAGCAGGTATGGGTTGATCGCCTTCGCCAGCAGCTTCGACCAGATCGGCCCGTTCGCGCACACCGTTGAGGACATCGCCACGGTCTATCAGGTCATGGCCGGGCACGACCCGAAGGACAGCACCACCAGTAACAAGCCCGTGGAGCCGGTCACCTTGGCACATCCGGGTAAACTCCGGATCGGCTATTTCCGCGAAGGGTTGGAACGCGCAGGCATGGACCCCGAAGTGGTGGCCCACCTGCAAGCGCACATCGATCGCCTGAAAGCCGAAGGCCACATCGTGGAACCCGTTGAGGTCCCGTTGATCGATCATCAAGTGCCCACCTACTACATCCTCGCCACGGCCGAGGCCAGCAGCAACCTCGCCCGCTTCGATGGCATCCGCTACGGACACCGCAGCACGAAAGCGAAGGGCGTGGACGAGACCTACCGACTAAGCCGCAGCGAAGGCTTCGGACCCGAAGTGAAGCGCCGGATCCTGTTGGGCACCTTCGTGCTCAGCGCGGGGTACTACGATGCGTACTACGGACAAGCACAGCGTGTGCGTCGCATCATCCGTGACCGCACCTTGGAGGCGTGCAGCAACTATGACCTGCTCTTGGGTCCCACATGCCCCGGCACGGCTTTCGGGCACGGTGCCGTAACGGACCCGATCGCTATGTACTTGCAGGATATTTTCACCGTGCAAGCAAACCTGGCTGGTGTGCCTGCGATAAGCCTTCCCACCGGTACGCACAGCAACGGTCTGCCCTTCGGCATACAACTCACCACGGCGCCCTTCGCGGAAGCGAAGTTGTTGGCAGCGGCGAAGGGGTTGTTCTGAGCGTTCAAGCGGCACTTTGAGGAACGCGCTACCTTCGCCGTAATGGAAGCCGACGCTCTGGATCTTACGAGCTTAATGAATGCCGTATCCCGGTTGGAAGAGGCGTTCGCAGAACCGCCGGCGAACGAATTGGAGCGCGACGGGTGCATCCAGCGTTTCGAATACACATATGAGCTGTGCTGGAAAATGATGCGACGCCAGTTGGTGCTTATGGAAGCCGGAGATGCCGACCTGTTGGGTCGAAGGGAATTGTTCCGTGAAGCGGCACGCCGTGGGTTGATCACCGATCCCGAAATGTGGTTCACCTTTCAGAAAGCGCGAAACCTCACAAGCCACAACTACGATCCCGAAAAGGCCGAAGAGACCTACCAAGCAGCCTTGCTTTTCGTGCCACAGGCACGAGGGTTGTTGAACGCACTTCTCGATCGTCATGCTTGATCTGGACCCCCGCTACCTCGCCATGCTATTTCCGATCCTGGATAAGCACGTCCCCGGGGCACGCGTATGGGCATTCGGGAGTCGGGTAAAAGGGACAGCAACGAAGTTCAGCGACCTGGACTTGGCCATCGAAGCAAGCGAACCTTTGGACCTTCGCACCCTCGCGCTATTGGATCAGGACATCTCGGACAGCGACCTGCCGATCAAGGTGGATGTGCTGGACCTGGCTGGTCTAACGGCCTCTTTCCGGAAATTGGTGGAGGCACAACGGGTGGTGTTGCGTTAACTGCGGGCGTAAGCCATCGCAGTCTCCCCTCCACACAACAAACCACTACCGTCTCTCGTAGTAGAACTTAGATATCAGCACATTAGATTTGTCGCCATGCGAATGAACCGCGCTTTCCTGTTGCTCACCTTGGTGCCTTCGGCGCTGTTGGCGCAGCCTACGGAGCCGTTGCCGATCTATGCCGATGATGAGGTGTCCAAGCGTTTGGATGATTTGGCCGCTGTACCATGGATCCAGAACTCCCCTTTGCTGGCCGATACGGTGGCGCTGAACGTACATGGCTTTCCGGCCGGGTATGTGCCGGCGTGGCCAGAAAGCACCTACTTGGCCCGCTTGGAAGCGTTGGATGGCCAAACGCCGTTCGAACTCACGTACAACAGCGCAGTGCAATCGTACATCGATCTGTATGCAACTCGCAAGCGAGAAATGACCTCGCGCATGTTGGGTTTGGCGGATCTGTACTTCCCTGTTTTCGAGGAATACCTTGATCGCGCAGGAATGCCCCTCGAGATGAAATACCTCGCCGTGGTGGAAAGTGCGTTGAACCCTTCGGCACGTTCGCGGGCCGGAGCGGTAGGTCTATGGCAGTTCATGATGCCCACTGGGAAGATGTTCGGACTGGACGTGACCAGCTATGTGGACGAACGGCATGACGTGTACCAGAGCACTGAAGCAGCTTGCAAATACCTCAAATACCTCTATGGCCTCTACGACAATTGGGAGCTCGCCTTGGCCGCGTACAATTGCGGGCCGGGCAATGTGAACAAGGCCATTCGCCGCAGCGGTGGGGTGAAGGACTATTGGAAGATCTACGATCACCTGCCACGTGAAACTCGGGGTTATGTGCCCGCCTTCATTGCGGTGAACTACATCTACGCCCATGCTGCTGAACACAACCTGTATCCGGTGGCACCAGTCTATTGCTTACACCAAGTAGATACCATTCAGGTCTGCTATCCATTGGATCTGGCCGGCTTGGCACGGTTGACCGGCGCGGAGCCGCAAGAGGTACTGGCTCTTAACCCCACTTTCAAATTGGGTGTTGTTCCACCGGTGAAGGAACCCGTAACGCTCTATCTCCCAAAAGCCGCCGCTGGCATTTTCGTAAGCAATGAGGACAGCTTGAAGGTTGCCTTGTTGGAGAAGAAGGGTTCCACCACGGAAGAAGTGAACGAGGTTGAGGCAGTTGCAACGACCTCTCTCGAACGCACTATTTCCTCGCCTAAATACCACACGGTGCGCAGTGGTGAGTCATTGGGGTCCATTGCGACGAAGTACCGCACAAGTGTTTCGGCCTTGAAGAGCATGAACAGTATACGCGGTACACTCATCCGTGCTGGTCAACGATTGAAGGTGGGCACCACCACTAAGACGGTAACGGCGCATGCACCAACGGAAGTGCAACGTGCTGATGCATTCTTGTACTACGAAGTGCAGGCGGGGGATACCTTGAACAACATCGCGGACAAGCATCCAGGTGTCACAGTGGATGACCTACGCCGGTTGAATGCCGATCTGAAGGACGGGGAATTGGAGCCCGGTCGCAAGATCAAGGTGGGCGTGGAGAAAGGTTGATCCATGCGCGTGTTGTTGCACACGTTGTTGTTCGCGCTCCTGTTCACAGCATGTGCGGGTGGCGAACGGCACCTCCCGAATTCTTCTGGTGCACAGGGTGAAGTTTTGGTGGTGATGTCCAAGGGGCATTGGGAAAGCGAACCCGGGGCGTTGGTCCGTGGCATATTGGAACAGCCCTTGGTGAACCTTCCGCAACGCGAACCCCGCTTCAAGGTGGTCCAGTGTGCGCCGAAGGATTTCGGATCCCTATTGCAAACGCACCATACCGTTCTACTGGCCAGCATCGGTGATAGCGACACCGCTACGACACGTCCATTGATCGATCGGTATGCTCGTGGCCAGTTGGTGATGCAGATCGCGGCATCCAACGCAACTGCGTGGAACCGTGTCTTTGCTTCCGATGCCGACGCGATCGTATCTGCGTTTGAACGGCACCAATTGGAACGCGTAGCGAAGAGACTGAAAAAGGAGCGCGACGCGGAGTTGGCGAACAAGATCGAAGCCTACCACGGGATCACCATGGACATTCCCGGTGGTTACAAAGTGATGGAGCAAGCGCACAACACCACATGGTTGCAACGCGACCGGTTGATGTCCGGCGCGGGCCTGGAGCACAACACGATCGAAGGGCTGTTGATCCATCACCACCTGTACCATGGCAAAACGGACTTCAGCGTATTGAACTTGGTGGACCTGCGCGATTCAGTTACGCGCGTTACGGTGGAAGGCCCGGTGCCCGGATCATACATGATCGTGCAACGCAGCTTCGAGACCTTGGACCTAATGCCACAGGGCAAAGCAGTGCAACTGAACGGCAACTACGCGTACCTCATGCACGGCTTGTTCGGTATGGAGGGTGCGAAGATGGGAGGTCCGTTCGTGAGCTTAAGCACGGTATGTGAGCGTGAAGGAAGGTTGATCACTGTAGAAGGCTTTGTGTACGCACCGCAGTTCAACAAGCGGGAGTACATCCGTGAATTGGAAGCGATACTTTTTTCGATGCGTTTATCTCCGCGGTGCATTCCGCTGAAGGCCAACTGATAGAAGCGTAATCGGTCGAAGTTATCCACACCTTCGCCGATGTCTGTTGATAATTCAACGAAGGAAAGGGCGACGGGATCATCTAATTTGGGTGTGCCGTTGAGACAGGATTTACGTCGATCCGGCCTTCGCCATGGAACTCTCCAACATTCGCCCATACGCCCATAAGCACTGTCGTTTCAAGTTACGCAATGGTCGGGAAGTGTTCGGCGTGATCTGGGAAGTGGAGACCGACGAAGTCCCAACCGGAGACACGGCGGACAAGCATTTATTCTTCGCCAGCATCGGCGATTACGAGCGTTTGCAGCACGAGCCGCAACGGCCTGTAAGCGTGATCGACATGCCGCCGGAAGAGATCCTTCACGTGGAGAGTCTCGCAAGCTGAACGAGTGCGCTGAGCGAACCGATCCGCTGTGTTTGCTGAAATTCCGAAGGCCTCTAGTTCAACAAAATATGCCCTGAAAGAGCGAAATAGCACAGCGATGGTCCCGCAGTACTGCGGGATTGACCCGTTGATTCGTAGCTATGCGGGAATTCCAAGCCCTGAAAGGGCGAAACATTCCAATCCGTCCCGCTTTTCTCTGATCAAGTTCGATCTTGACCACTGGTTCGGTGCCCATAAGACGGCCATCAACGACCCTTGATCAACTACTTCATCTTTCCCGCGCGCCACAACAAGAACGCGTAGTTGCGTGCGACTTCCTTCAACGCCTCGAACCGTCCGGAGTTGCCACCATGACCGGCGTCCATGTTGATGTGCATCAGGATCGGCTCCTTGCCTTCTTGGTGTTCGCGTACACGCTGTACCCATTTTGCCGGTTCCCAGTACTGCACTTGGCCATCATGGAAACCCGTTCCCACGAGCATGGCGGGGTAGGCCTGATCGCGCACGTTGTCGTACGGCGAATAGCTTAGCATGCGGTCGTAAGCCTCCTTTTCTTTAGGGTCGCCCCACTCTTCGAATTCGCCGGTGGTAAGCGGTATGCTCTCATCCAGCATGGTGGTCACCACATCCACGAAGGGTACTTCGGCGATGATCCCGTTCCATAGATCAGGTCGCATGTTGACTACAGCGCCCATGAGCAAGCCTCCAGCGCTTCCGCCCCAAGCGTAGACCTGTTCCTTCGCGGCATACTTCCGCTTTACCAGATCTTCCGCACAATCGATGAAATCCGTGAAGGTGTTCATCTTGTGTTCCATCTTCCCTTCCTCGTACCACTCGCGACCCAGGTCCTCGCCGCCGCGGATATGGGCGATCGCAAAAACGAAACCACGGTCAAGTAAGGATACGCGTGCACTGCTGAATCGCGGTTCCACCGTAATGCCGTAACTACCGTATCCATAAAGAAGCAATGGAGCACTACCGTCCAGTGCAGTGCCTTTGTGGTACACCATCGAAACAGGGACCAATGCGCCATCGCGCGCTTTTACCCGTATCCGTTCGCTCGCATAATCCTGCGGGTTGAAGGTTCCGATCACCTCCTGCTGTTTCAAGAGCTTGTCTGCCCTGGTGTTCAGGTCATGCTCGAAGATGCTCTGCGGCGTGGTCAACGAAGTGTAGCCGTATCGGAGTTTGTCGCTGTCCCATTCCGGATTGGTACCTGCGTTACACACGTAGGCCGGATCGTTGAAGTTGATGGTGTGCTCAACACCATCGCTGTAGCGTCGCACTACCATGTGCGTTAGCCCTTCGCGCCTTTCGGTCACTACTAAATGGTTCTTGAAGGTCTCGATATCCTCCAAGAGCACATCGTCACGATGAGGGATCACCTCCTTCCAATTGCCCTTATCGGCTGTTCCGTTCTCAGGGCATTCCATCAAGCGGAAGTTGAGCGCGTCCCAATTGGTGATGATGTACCATTTTCCCGGTGCTCCCGGCTCGTGCATCACCGTGTGTTCATGCTCCTCCTCGCGCTGCAGGAATATTTTGAATGTTCCGTCCGGGTCATTCACCGGCAACATGCGGTATTCGCTGCTGGTGCTGCTTTCCGTAACGATCATCACGTAGCTGTTGGATCTGCTCCGGTACACATCGCAACTGAAGGCGGGGTCGGTCTCCTCGAAGACCACTACATCCGTTTCGGGGTCGGTGCCCAAGGTGTGTCGGTAGATCCTGTAGCTCCGCAACACTTCATCCTGTCTTGGGTAGAACACGGTCTTGTCATCGGCCCATGCACAACCCCCTGCGGTGTTCGCGATCACATCGGGGAGTTCCTTTCCGGTGAATAAATTCCGGAATCGAAGTTCGTACTGCCTGCGCCCCACCTTGTCCTCGCTGTACCCGGCATATTCGTTCCCCGGCGCAATGTCGTAATCGGCCAGGTCGTAATAGCTCGATCCCTCGGCCATCAGGTTCTCGTTGAAGATGTCCACCTCCTGCGCTCCGGCCACATCTTGTTTGCGCACATGGACGGGGTACTCCTTGCCTTCCTCGTAGCGGTGGTGGTACCAGTACCCGTTCTCGCGATAGGGAATGCTCACATCCTCTTCCTTGATACGTGCCTTGATCTCGGTATAGAGCTCTTCGCGCAGTTGTTCCACCGGCTCCAACATGGCTTCGCAATACGCGTTCTCTGCATCCAAATGGGCCACCACTTCCTTGGTGTGGGCATCGGGTACCGTTTCGTTGCGTTGGTCCTCGGTCAGCTGCAGCCAATAGTATTCGTCCAAGCGCTCCTGTCCGTGGGCCTTTATGGTGTGCGTTCGTTTTGGGGCTAGGGGCGGTGCTACCGTCGCGGTGTTGTCCATGGATACTTGGTCGTTGCTACAGCCCTGACCTAAGAGCACGAGAAGTGGCAAATAGGGCAGGACGTTGCGCATAGCGGAAAAGGAGGCGCAAGTTAGCGCTGGTCCGTGGGGGATCAATTGAAGACCTGATGAAGGACGGCAGGCGAACGTAATTCGCCGAGGCCTTCGAGGTGCATGCGGTAGTAGAGCAATAGGTGGTCCAAGAGGTCCCGGCGTTCGCTAGCGGGCATGCGCCTTGGTATGGTCGCATCGAATTCCTCGGTCAACAAATGGGCAAGGTGCTCTGAGAGTACGATCCCCAACGTGTGGCCATGGGCCGCAGCACCTCGTATGAACTCACCTTCCTTCAGGTCGAAACGGTCTTCACCCGGTGCCGGTGGCGAGGGCCGGAACCCCAGTTCGCCGCTTAGTTTAATCAGGAAAAGGACAGGGTAGTTGCGCATATCCGGCACCGTATCCAAGGCTTCCAAGGCATGTTCCAGAAAGTTGTACAGGTCCGGATCGTTCGCTTCACCACGCAACACGTTGTACAATACTTCTTGAGCGAAGATCGCCAGTGTACCACGCACAGCATCGTACGGGACGTTCGCATAGGGCCGGTCCACACGCATTTCCCGCATATGCTGGATCTCCCGCTCAGGGTGCTCGTCCACCACCATCTCTACGCGGTTCAATGGCTGCAGGGCGGCAGCAGCCACCCCGGTCTTTCCACCTACGCGCACCATGTAGGATCGCATTCCGAAGACTTCGGTAAAGACTTTCAGCACCACCGTACGGTCGCCGTGCTTGATGGTCTTGATCACGAAGGCACGTGTGGTATGGAGCATGGTATGCCCGTGCTACCGCGCCAGGAGCAACTTCGTGTTGCACTTGTAGGAACCGCTTGGATCACTGACCAGGACAAGATAAACGCCGGTACTGGCACGGTTCCCGTTCATGTCGTTACCATTCCATATGGCTTGGCCGCCAGTTGATGTGGTGCGATAGACCAAGTTCCCGCTCACGTCGGTTATCTTCACTTCGCTGGTGCGCACAAGGCCGGTAATTGCAATGGGCCCGGTATAGGTCTCTCGCACCGGATTCGGGAATACCGTTGCGCAGGTGTTGTCGTTCTCCCCTGTAGTGGCATCACTTCGGTAGCTCATTATGCCACTTTCGGTGGCCATGTATACTTCACCCGTGGACCCATCGATCGCGATGTTGGTGATGGTGTTGCTTGGGAGCGGACTGTTCGCATCCGTAAAGTGGTGTATCTGGTCCCGGCCATCTGCGGAGATCAAGTAGACACCACTTCCTTGGGTCCCTATCCATTTGCGGTTGGCTCCGTCCACGGCAATGCTGATAACGGATTCTGTTTCCAAGAGGATCTGCACATTACCATCCTGTTCGATCAGGATCTGCTGGGCGTCGTAATCGGTACCGTTGAAGATGGCATCGGGGCTATAGAAGATGGCGACACCTTGTGCCGTTCCCACCCACATTTGTCCGTCGAGGTCTTCAGCCAAGCAATAAACATCGTTGGTGGGCAGCCCTCCGGTCCCGGTTTGTGCGTTCAGGAGCTTGTATTGGTCATCTCCGGTATCGGCGATGGTATTGCCATTATTGTACACCAAGATGCCGTTCCCACGAGGCCGTACCATCCACTTGTAGCCATTCTGTGCAGCGACCATATCCCCCAGCAAAAGGTTGCTGCCCAGCAGGTTGCCGGGTGAGAAATGCAGCCATTCACCATTGGTCGTTAGGACCACCACGGGATCGTTGCAACGTGGATTGGTGATCCATAGGTTCCCGGCATCATCGTAATCAAGACCGGATACGAAGAGCGCACCTTGGTAAGGGTTCACATCCTCGCTCAGAGCGCTATTGGTGTGGTTATAGATCTGCACCGGCGCGCCGTCCTTGATCTCAATTAAGCCTTCATCCCAACTTCCTACGAATGCGTGAGTAGGGTCATTGGGGTCAATGGCGACACAAATGGGGTCGTTGACGGACCCGCCGAATTCGTTGGCCCCAAGGTCCAGTAATGTTGATGTGCTCCGGTCCATGGTGGACCACTGTCCGTTCTTTCGCATGTGGATGCCGTCCTTCTGGAATCGACTATCCCAAATGCCGGACACCGCGCCCGTGGCCACGTATAGTGTACCATTGTCCGCTGCCATACGCCACGCACTTGCCGTTTTGGGTCCATTCGGTACGATGGAGGACCCGACTTCCGTGTCTTGTGCGCGGATCAGGCCTTGCTCGGCATCGGCGATCCAGACGAACCCTTCGGCATCACGAATGGCCTGTTGGGGTTTGGTGAATTTGCCGTTGATGCTGTAGATAAGCGTTTGTGGGTTGAGCTGCTGGTCCAAGACCCGAATGTCCGTTATGTGCGACAGGACCACATATTGCCCATCCGCCGTAACGGTCATATCCTTGATCACTTGGCCAAAACTGGAGGTCTCGCGTGACCAGGTATTGTCCTGACCAAGGACCAGCAAGGTATCGCCACCTGTGCCGGGGATAACGACGCTCAAGAGAAGTCGGTCTCCCAGGCGAACCACCTCAGAGAAGGGTCCATCATCCAGAGCGGTACCCATATCCACCCGTTTGTGCCAATTCGTGAAGGAGGCCAGATTGGAAGAAAAGCGGTTCGCTACGAAAAGACCGGAAGCAGTTGCGGCGTAGATCGAATCAGGGGTCATCGTGATTGCGTTCACCTGCACTTTGGAACCGGATGGGCCGATGAACCAGGTCTCCCGGATCTCCTCGTTGGCAAGGTCCAAGACGACTATTCCAAATCCGCAAGCCAAGTACGCGATGGTCCCGTCCATGTATGCATTGTAGACCCCTTTATCGCCGATGACCGAACTGCGTTTGATATCGCCGATGTTCACGCTCGTGTTGTTCTTCAGCAGGTCGATGTTGCCGTTCTGGTAGTACACGACCATGGTGGCCAGTGCTTCATTCCAGGCAAGCCCCTGTATGCCTACATCATTCAAGGCATTGGTCTTGTTCAGGTTGGTGAGCTCTCCGGTAGAGGCGCCATACTGGAACATGGCGGTGGAAGAAGCCGCATAGATCTGACCTCCGCCCTGGGCCACGGCCAAAAGGTTCTGGTACGGGAAATGATCACGCCATTGGCCGATGCCCACCTCTTGGGCCGAAGCAGTAAGGCCGTTGAACAAGCAGGAAAGGGCTAAAAGGGCACAGTTAAGGGTAGGGGTCCGACGCATGAACAGGGTTAACAACAAAGCAGACAACGCGGAACGGGCATGATCCGTATGGGCCAAGGTACGGATGGCCGCGAAATGGGTTCTTCCGATCGGGTTACCGAAACACAAAAGCCTTGAAAAACGGCGACCGCCCCGTGGAATGGGGCGGTCGGTAGAGGTCGCGTGCGGATTCGAACCGCAGTAGCAGCTTTTGCAGAGCTGTGCCTAGCCACTCGGCCACGCGACCGTGAATGGGGCGGCGAAGATACGGGAATGCACGTTCACGGGAAAATGAAGTCGGATAAAGCCCTCAAAGCCCTTCCTTCAGCCCTTCATTGTATACACTGCTTCTTCCACATTGCCGTGTATGGGCGGGCGTTCCTTCACCACCCGTACCTGCCAGTGCCGGTGTTGCGGCCATTGTTCCTTCAGGGCCACCATGATGTGCTTGCACACGTGTTCGATCAGTTTACGTCGAATGGCCATTTGCTCCCGCACGATCGCGGCTACTTTGCCATAGTCAACGGTGTCTTCAAGCTGGTCGGTCGCCTCTGCCCTTGAGAAATCCCCTTCCACGGAAACGTCCACACGGTAGTTCCCACCGATCCGGCCTTCTTCTTCCAAACAGCCGTGGAAGGCCTGCACTCGGATCCCGTTCACCTCGATCAGGCCCATTCGCGGCAGAGATCAAGACCGGCCTTCAAGCGGACCGCCACTTCAGTACTGCCCAACAGCGCACTTACATCGAACATCCCGGGTCCTTGCATGGTGCCTGCCACAAACAGCCGGTAAAGGGGCATCACTTGGCCGATCTTCATGCCTTTTTCTTGCAAGAGATCTTCAAAGATCGCTTGGAATTCGGCATTGGTACCAGGCTGCTTCGCTTCAAGCCGGGAAACGAATTCCTCGATCACTGGTGCTACCTCTGTTTTCCAACGCTTCTTCAATTCCACCTTTGCCGGGACATTATCCGGCAACGGCGAACCATGGGTGAAGAGGTATGTCCCTTCCAGCATATCCTCCACGAAAGTGGCCCTTTCCTTCAGCAGGGCAGCTGCTTGTGAAGCGCGTTCCAGCGTAGTATCAATGCCTTGTACCTTGAGTTTTTCCAGCAACTGGGCGCCCAGTTCGGCGTCGGGTCGCATCCTCAGGTACTGCTGGTTGAACCAGTTGGTCTTGTCCGGGTCGAATTTTGCGCCGCCCTTGTGTACTCGGTCCAGATCGAAAAGTCGGCAGAGTTCGTCCATGCTCATGATCTCCTGGTCGGTACCAGGATTCCAGCCGAGCAGTGCAAGCATGTTGATGAAGGCTTCCGGGTAGTAGCCCTTTTCGCGATAGCCGCTGCTTTTCTCGCCCGTGGTCGGGTCGGTCCAGTCCAACGAGAACACGGGGAAGCCCAAGCGGTCGCCATCGCGCTTGCTCAATTTTCCATTGCCGTCGGGTTTCAGGATCAACGGTAAATGGGCGAACGCGGGACGCTCCCAACCGAACGCTTCGTAGATCAGTACGTGGACCGGCGCGCTAGGCAACCACTCTTCTCCACGGATCACGTGTGTGATGCGCATCAAGTGGTCATCCACGATGTTCGCCAAGTGGTAGGTGGGCATGCCATCGCTCTTGAAAAGCACTTTGTCATCGATGTTCGCACTGTGGACCACTACCCAGCCACGGATCACATCCTCGAAACGCACTTCCGAATGGCGTGGCACTTTCAGGCGGATCACGTGCTCGTCACCGCGCGCCAACCGCTCTTTGGTCTCGTCGGCACTCAAGGTGAGACTGTTCTTCATGTGCTCGCGCGTAACGGCATTGTAAGCCGGTGCGGCAACACCAGCGGCCTTAAGGCGTTCGCGCATGGCATCGAGCTCTTCGCTGGTGTCGAAGGCATAGTAGGCCTTGTCCTTTTCGATCAGCTCGTCCGCATATTGCTTGTACAGTTCTTTACGGTCGCTCTGGCGATATGGTCCGTCGGGGCCTCCTTTCCAAGGGCTTTCATCGGGGACCATGCCGCACCATTCCAAGCTTTCCTTGATGTAGTCCTCGGCGCCGGGAACAAAACGTGTACGGTCGGTATCCTCGATCCGTAGAAGGAATTGGCCACCATGTTTCTTGGCGAACAGGTAATTGTACAAGGCGGTGCGCACACCTCCCATGTGCAATGGGCCAGTGGGGCTAGGAGCAAAACGGACTCTTACGGACATGTTGATCGTTCACAGGATAAACCATAGCAGGTGAAGAAGTTCGGAACTACCACACCGCTGGAAAATTGGAGTGCGAAGGTAGCGGGGGATGAAGAAAGATGAGCCAGCGCTGTTCTAAATGGAGATCCGTGGGGTGAACTCCCCATTGTGGATGTGATCGTGGAATGATCGCCACGGCTCTGCTTTTGGTTACTACGCAGAAGTGCCGTCGATCGCGGTCCATGCGCTGTTTGGATGGGTCGGCATGGTGCGTGCATTCATTGATCCGATACCAATTCACACTCACTTAAAAACAAAAACGATGAGCACCGCAACAGCAGATAAACTGAAAGGCAACTGGAACGAATTGAAAGGAAAACTGAAGCAGAAGTATGCGCAGCTGACCGATGACGATCTCACTTATGCCGAAGGCAAGGAAGATGAGTTGTACGGCAAGATGCAACAGCGCTTGGGCCAGACCAAAGATCAGGTCCGTGACTTGGTGCAAGATGTGCGTACCGAATTCGAGAACAGCCAGAAGAAGAGCTAGTCCAGAATGCAATTTGAAGACGATGGCGGGAGCGGGAGCTTGCCGCCATCGTTACGTTCAGGCGTATCTGTTATCTTATTGGAATGAGAGCAACCCTTTTCTGAATTCGTTCCGCCATGCGATGAACAAGAAAAGCCCTAGTGCAACGGATCGGATCACATAGCCAACGGTTCCTTCGAACCCTGAGCTTTCCACAGCCCACCACAACACCACCGCCCCGGCCATGTATAGCAGCACGCGGCTCACGTTGTACGGGATCGGGTAGTGCTTTTGTCCCCAAGCGTAGCTGATCATTGCCATGCCGGCGTAGCAAGCAAGTGTGGCCCACGCGCTGCCCATGTATCCGATAATTGGGATCAGCGCAAAGTTGACCGCGATGGTGATACCGGCCCCGATCAAGGCGATGGTGCCGCCGGTACGCGTGCGGTCCGTCAACTTGTACCACACGCTTTGATTGTAGTAGATCCCGAGGAACACATTGGCGAGCATCAGGATAGGCACAACACGCAATCCTTCGTGGTATGCGGGGTTTGGGATGAACCATTTGAAGAGGTCGATGAAGAGCATTACCACGAGGAATGCGGACATACACACCGCAACGAAAATGTTCATGATGGTTGCGAATGTTTCGCGGCTGTTCTTCTCCTTTGCATGACTGAAGAAGAACGGTTCGGCGCCCATTCTGAAGGCTTGTATGAAGAGCGTGATAAGTACGGCCAGTTTGTAGCATGCACCGTAGATCCCGATCTGCGCATCGGCGATGTCTTCGGGTAACAAATATTTCAGGATGATCCGGTCGGCGGTCTCGTTCACCATGCCTGCCAATCCAGCGACCATCAGTGGTGCTCCGAAGGCGAGCAAAGTGCGCAACAAGGTTTTACTGAATGCTTTGAAGGGAGGCCATTCAGGTAAGAGTATTACCAACTTCACACCCGTGCTGATCAAGTTGATCAAGAACACGTAGCCCAGGCCGAATGAAGGGTCGTATACCGCATCGATCACGGCATTCGTTTCGCCCGCGTTGAACTTCTTCATGCAATAGAGGAAGATGAACAAGTTGAGCACCACGTTCACTAACACGCTCAGGATATTGATCGTCGCAAAGCGCCACGCACGTCCTTGTTGCCGCAGCCGCGCCATGGGCACCGTGGTAAGCGCATCAATGCCGATGATGATCACCAACAGCAACACCGAAGTGCCATACGCTGGGAATCCGATGCCTTGTGCAATGCTTCCGGTAAAGCCAGAACCCAACAGCATAAATGCCACGGAAGAGAATAGAAGTGCGTAGGCTGAAGTGGTGAACACCGCACCCCCTTTCTCGTTCGCGAGCGCTACGTTCTCGTGATTGGAAAAGCGGAAGAACGTGGTCTCCATCCCGAAAGTGAGCACCACATTCAGGAAGGCCGTCCATGCGTAGAGTGAAGTGACCACACCGTATTCAGCAGGTTCAAAAACGCCTTTGCTCGTGTAGAGCGGCACTAGCAAATAATTGAGGAAGCGCGCACCGATGCTGCTGGCACCGTAGATGGCCGTTTGACCGGCAAGGTTTCGTAGGGCGCTCAAAAGAAATGAATTGTTGAACGCTGATGACGCTGATCTCTATGATCTAGACCTGATAGAGGCATGCTAATAGTGGAGCTTCGGCAGCAAACTGTGCATCCACTTTCTTGTTCAAAGGAACGCTGAAAAAGGAGAATGCATAATTGATCGATAGAGTTGAAAAGGATCGTCAGTTCAGATCTTACCTTATCATACGGATCAGCGTCATCAGCGTTCTACCCTCCCTTGAACTCCGCCTTCCGTTTCTCCACGAAAGCATTGGTCCCTTCTACGAAATCCGGAGTCCCGAAACACTTCCCGAATTCTTCGATCTCGCGTTCCATTCCGTTCGCATCGTGTTGATAACCGGCGTTCACGGCACGTATGGCAGCGGCCAATGCGGTGGGACTGTTGCGAGCGATCTTACCCGCTAGCTCCATGCACGTGCTCAACAGTTGTTCGGCGGGCACAACTTGGTTCACTAGTCCCCATTGCAAAGCATCGGCGGCGTTGATCATACCACCGGTGAAGATCATTTCCATGGCCTTTCCCTTCCCTACCAATTGCGGCAAACGTTGTGTGCCACCATAACCGGGGATCACACCCAAGGTCACTTCCGGAAGTCCCATGCGTGCGGTGTCGCTTGCAATCCGGAAGTGGCAGCTCATGGCCAGTTCCAATCCTCCGCCCAAAGCGAAACCGTTCACGGCAGCGATCACTGGTTTACTCATGCGCTCCACATGGGTGAAGAGCTTGGCATGTCCATCGGCGCTCAATGCTTTGCCATCGGCGGTGCTGAAGTCGGCGAACTCCTTGATGTCCGCACCGGCAACAAATGCTTTTGCACCGCTTCC
>Ga0209063_1000578_pt1 | contig 23517 bp, 17 predicted proteins | sample KloWWTmeKNB19Kit_FD_187177 | JGI IMG/M metagenome (GOLD analysis project Ga0209063, IMG submission 187177) | Active sludge microbial communities from Klosterneuburg, Austria, studying microevolution and ecology of nitrifiers - Klosterneuburg... | ecosystem: Engineered > WWTP > Aerobic digester >... | reverse complement strand
TTGTTCGTCGGTAATTTGTAATTATTCAGGTTAACGCTGATTGCCTAACATCTTTGAGCCAAAATCGCCGTATTCTCACCCGAAATTTGTAAGGCGATCATGGTTAATCTGAATAGTAATTCAGCGCGCTTGTGCATTATGGCGAACCGCAATCGGCTGCATGTCGCAAAAGACCGATGGGATCCTTTATCCTTCATCCTTCATCCTTGAACTTAGATCTTCCGCAAACAAACCCAACTCGATCATCGCCTCGGTCACTTTTTGAATTGCCCCACTTTTGACGATAACCGCCGTTGGACTTAATACCTCGCCCAAATATTTCGCCGCTTTCGATTTACGCATCTCTTCCAACACTTCGGGCTGACTCACCCGTAGGATGGTTTGAGTCTCAGCCCGAGCCTCTGTCCCTCGCGCCTCCCACCGTTTGAGCGCCTTCACCAGCGGCGGCGGGACTTTGCCATCCGTGTGTTTAACCAACAGCGAAAGAAGTTGCTCGGCTTTCAGTCCTTGCTCTTTGGCGTGCTTCAACGATTGGGCAGTGAGGTGATATTTGAATTCATCTTTCTTTGGCTCATCCCATTCACAAAAACGCGCAACTTGATAACGAACCACGCGTGGCGCATCTCTCGAGATGGAAATTTTTCCATTGGATGAAACACCTATCTTCCCATTTTCGTCGAAGGTCAAAGGTCGAAGGTCTGACTTTTGACTTTCAACCTTTGACATGATTCTGAAAGCCGTTGCCTCTGTTGCTCTCTCCCCAACCGCAAGATCAACCTGTCCCAGCCAATGAAGCGTATTGATGATGAATCGAATCAACGCGCCGTCTACCTCATTCCACGAATCGAAGCCGCGCAGATATTGCCCATCGGAGGCGCGTTTGATGAACCACGAGTCATAGTCGCCAGCGGGGCGTTGGAAGTCGGGCTGTTTTTGTTTGATCGCCTGGACGAAACTTGATATGCTCCACCACTTGTTCGAAGGGACGGAATTGATAAAACCAAGTATCGTCTTTCGCGTGTCGAGCGGTGAGTTCATCCACTCGCCTTCACAAATAATACTCGGCATGAGTTTGAGTTCGTTGAATGTGTCGCTTTTGAGCCATGAGTCGTAAAGCATCTTCAAAGCGTCTTTGCGTGAGGATTCAAGAAAAGTTTTCACAGGCTCGGCTTGGATGTTGTTGTTTGTGATGAGGTTTGTGGAGGCGAGTAATGCGCCAAGTCGTAGGTCAAATTGCCAATTTGACCTACCCATGCGTAGCGCGGCGAGCATCGTTGTGGCGTCATCCAAAATAAAATCATCCGCGAGAATCTCTGTCCCTTTTTCGGCGGGGGAGGCAGGGCGACCAAGCGGCTCAGAATTATTAACCGCTAAGTCCGCGAAGTTCGCTAAGTTCTTTCTTCTTTCTTCTATCATTAATTCAAACATATCATTGGGAATATACGCAAATTCCTGCGAGCCTTTGTCTGTCTCAAAGAATGCGCGCGCCAATAAGCCGCGATAAAAAAGAATCTCTGCTGTTGATATCGGATTGCGATGCGGATGTTCCCTGTCGCGTTTGCCTGCGCCCATCTCGCGGATGTCGCCGAATTGGCGCGTGAATGTTGCCCAGGCGATCCGTCCATTGGAGTTTATGAGGGCGGCGATCGCGGAATCCGCTTCGGGGGTGAGAGAGTCTAAATGGTCGGCGAGCAGGTTGAAGTCGAGGAGAGAAGCGGATAGTTCATCCCGCGCTGAATCTGAATCCGTTGAGTCCAAATCGAGTCCCCATAAATCCGCGATGATGCGGAGGTGTCCGATATCTTGGTTGAGGAGTGAGTGAATTAAGTCGGGCATGGGTGAAAGTAAACAGGTAAACAGGTAAACAAGTAGACAAGTAAACAAGTAGACAAGTAGACAAGTAAACAAGTAGACAAGTAGACAAGTAAACAAGTAAACAAGAAAACACGTACACAAGTATTGTACCTGTCTACTTGTGTACGTGTCTACCTGTTTCCGTGTCTACCTGTTTCCGTGTGTGCCTGTTTACCCCCTGACAACCGCCAACGCATTCGGAAGTATCTCAAACGAAACCCTGCGAACGTCGGTGCCGAGACCTGAAAAGATTTCGCCGTCGGCGTGGATGTACAGGGGGCGGTCTGCCGTGAGCGAGAATTTTTTGCACGTGCCCATTTTGACTTCTTTGAATTTCCCGTGCGTGCCTTTCATTACTTCGGGCAAAATACGGAACATCATGGCGCGGCTCACGTCGGTGATCATGGCGTAGTGGAGGATGCCGTCGTCAATCTTTGCGTCGGGCGCGATGAGGAATCCGCCGCCCTCGCGCGGACCGTTGCACAGCACGAGGTAGATGACTTTCTGCTCCCATGTTTCGGTGTCGGTTTCGATTTGCATCGTGATCGGGTTATGATCGATTACGATCGTTTGGATCACGGAGGCGAGGTACATGAGGAAGCCGCGCAACAGGGGCAAACGATGTGACCGAATCGTCACCATTGCGCCGAAGCCGACACCGAGCGTGTTATCGAAATATTCCTTGCGCCCGTTGCCGTCGGTCATCAAGGCGAGGTCAACAGTAGACGCTTCACCGTCGAGCGCGCGGCGCAGGGCTTTGTCTGATTGTTTCGTCGCGCCGATGCCGTGCGCAAAATCATTACCAGAGCCGACGGGCACAACGCCAAGGATTGGACGTTTGTTTTCGGGAGCCTGCATGATTCCGTTCACTACTTCATGCACTGTGCCGTCGCCGCCCATGGCGATGACTCGCTCATAGCCTTCCTCGCTCGCTTCACGCGCCAGATCAATCGCGTGACCCGGGTACACGGTTCCACTCCATGTGACGTTGCCGTGTTGCTCAGTAATGGAGCGCAGGTCGCGCGCGACGCGCCAGGCGTTGCCCATATCTGCCATGGGGTTGAGGATGATTTTGATTTTGGGTGGCATGAAGAGTCCTCCGATAATGCGCGACAGTCACTTTCAAAGTATCGGTCGCTTTTCGTTCGCAGATTATAACCCTCGTGATGAAGCAGGGACGCTTATTCGGGAAGTTTGATCTTCGAGAGTGGGGCGGTAACGCCGCGCGCGATCTGAAACGTGCCGCGCTCGTATTTTTTTGCCTGGTAGAGCGCCGCATCCGCCGCGCGTAAAAGGTCTGAACCGGTGCGCCCGTGTGTGGGGTAGAGCGCGATGCCGCCTGAAATCCCGAGTTTGAGGTTTTTTTCATCGGGCAATTTGAACTTCAATTTTTGCATGCTTTCGGTGATCTTTTCGGCTACGATGCGCGCGGAAGAAAGGTCCGACTGAGTGAGGATCAGGGTCAACTCATCGCCGCCATAACGCGCCAGAAAATCGGTGTTACGGACGCCTTGCGCCAGGAAATTAAAAACATAGCGTAATACCTCGTCCCCGATGCTGTGCCCGTAGGTATCGTTAACTTCCTTGAATCCGTCGAGGTCCATCATGATGACAGCGAAGGAGTAACTGTTCCTGCGCGCGGCGGAGGCTTCGTCTTCGAGTCGTTCGTCGAGCGCGCGCCGGTTGGGCAACCCTGTGACAGTGTCGCTGTACGCCTGGCGGCTGATCATCAAGTGCAGGCTGGCGTTCGAGATGGCGACCGCCGCCTGGTCGGCGAGCAGGCTTAACAGGCGTAACTCGGCGTGTGAAAATTTTCCCACGGTAACGCGGGAGAGATTCATCACGCCTACCACCTTTTTTCCTACTTTAAGGGGAATCCCGATGACGGACCCCGCCCAATTATCTTTAATGTCTTTAAAGAGGGGATGGGCGCGCGTGTTTTCAACGATGATCATCTCGCCGCTGTACGCCACCGTATAGGTCAACCCATTTCCTCTCGGCTTGGTGAACGGTTTGTTACGCATACCCTCCGAATCGAGAGCGGCGCCGAACGAGAGTTTTTGGTCGTTGTAGAGAAAAATGCTGACGTCGCGCGCATTGGTCACCAGGCGTATCGCCTCGGTGACCACGGCATCGAGCACATCCGGCAGTTCGAGGCTGGAGGTAAGATTGATACTCAATTTCTTGAGCGCGTCCAGTTCATCGGTCTGCTGTTTGAGCATCATCAGCATGGCGCGCTGATCGATCAACTGGAATGCCAATCTTTTGGATTCTTCGGGATTGCCCTGTGAATATTTTTCCAACGCGGTGGAAAGCACATCCAATAGTTTGAGCAGGTATTCCCGCGCAATCGGGGATTCGCCCTGAGTTTCCAGCACCTGATAGGCGTCTTCTAGAATTTTGGATCGGATATCATCGTCCATAAGTTCACACAAGGTCTAGCATTTAATCACGATCCCGGCGCAATGGGCTAACTCATTTGTCCTATTCGACCATGACAGCGCAAATTATAACCAGCATGGGCGATTGAGTGGGATTACATACCCATTACAACCCTGCCCAAACTGATATGCTACAATGGATATAACACCGCTTGGAGATTACCGTGTCTGAACAATCCACACCTATCGGGTCGACTCAGGGCAAGCCTGCCCCAGCCACCCCACTGAATCCACGCCGGCGCGGGCTGATCATCGGCGCATCCGCGGGTTTGGGCGCGGAACTTGCCCGCAAACTTGCCCGGGAAGGATATTCCCTCGCCTTGCTCGCCCGTGGCAAAGATAAACTGGATGCGCTTTGTCTGGAAATCAATTCGCAAGGCGGGAATGCCCATTCATACGCGCACAACGTAACGGATTTTGACAAAGTTCCAGCCCTGTTACAAACCATCGTTGCCAATCTCGGCGGGCTGGACCTGGTCATCTACGTCGCCAGCGTTAACAACCCACCTGGGGGCATCGATAAATTCAACTTCGAGAATGATCGCGCCATGATCGAAGTTAACCTGATCGGCGCCATGGCGTGGTTGACCCCGGTTGCCGAAATGTTCCAATCGGCAAAAGCGGGACAGATCGTCGGCATCTCATCCGTTGCGGGTGATCGCGGCAGAGTCGGCAACCCCGGCTACAACACATCCAAAGCCGGGCTGACGACATATCTTGAGGCGTTGCGAAACAGGCTGACCCGTCACGGCGTGAACGTGTTGACGGTGAAACCCGGTTTCATGAAAACTGAAATGCTCAAAGCCACATCCGGTCCAACCCCATTTGCCATCGAGCCGTCTGTGGCGGCGGATCATATTTTGAAAGCCATGAAGAAACGCAAGCAAGTCATCTACACCGCGCCCATCTGGCGGTGGATCATGCTGGTTATTCAACACGTACCGTCGTTTATTTTTAGAAGACTGTCATTCTAAAAGCAGAGACTGGAGACTGGAGATTAGCCTCCAATCTCTAATCTCTAATCTCTAATCTCCAGTCTCTAATCTCCAGTCTCTCTTCTTTCCAATGTCTCTGAATCTCAACACTACCTTCACCCAACTCGAAAATTTCGGTCATTCTCTCAGGGCATCATCCTATCGAATTCCAATAAAAAAAACAGACGATATTTACGAAGCGTTTCAACTCGCGAAGAAACTCGGGTTGAAAGTGACCGCGCGCGGCACGGGCATCAGTTATAACGACGCGTCGCTTAACGGCGGCGGCATCGTCTTGGACATGCGGGGGATGAATCAGATCGTCGAATGGGACCCAGCCTCAGGCGTGGTGCGATGCGAGTCGGGAGTCACGCTCGAGCAGTTGTGGCAGAGAGTCGAGCCTGCTGGTTGGTGGCCCCCCGTCGTCTCTGGCACGATGAAAACAACATTGGGTGGATGTCTCGCGGCGAACATTCACGGAAAAAATAATTTCCAAGCAGGTCCCATCGGCGAGCATGTGATCGAGTTTACGGCGATGTTGCCCACCGGCGCGTTGGTCACGTGCGCTCCCAGGAAAAATGCGGATTTGTTTTACGCAATGATCAGCGGACTGGGAATGCTGGGAGTCTTTACATCCATCACGTTAAAGATGAAACGCATCTTTTCGGGACTGATTGCTGTAGACGCCTGGCCCGTGCCGACTCTCAGCCGACACTTAAACGACCTGCGCGAACACGCGCCAACCCATGATTACATCGTCGGCTGGCTCGACGCGTTCGCAAGCGGAAACAGTTTGGGACGCGGACAAATTCACGGCGCGCGTCAACTTAAAGAAGGCGAAGACCCGAACCCGAAAAACACCGAAAGCCTTTCGAATCAACAATTGCCCGATCGCTTTTTCGGCGTTGTGCCGAAATCCATGTTGCATTTTTTCATGAAACCGCTGATGAATAATGTTGGAATGGGTTTCGTCAATATTGGCAGGTACTTGCTGGCGCTGCGCGCGCATACGTTTCGACAATCGCACGATGAATTTCATTTTCTGTTGGATTATGCGCCCGGTTGGGAGCGTTCATTCGGACGGGGCGGGTTGATCCAATATCAATCGTTCGTGCCGAAGGAAACAGCGGAAGACGCCTGGCGGGAAATGATTCAACTTTCGCAGAGAAATAATCTGCCATCTTATCTCGGCGTGACCAAACGTCACCGCCCGGATAAATTTTTACTGACTCACGGCGTGGATGGTTTCTCCCTCGCGCTCGATTTCAAAGTGACCGATTCGAATCGCGCCAAGATGTCTACGATGTTGCAGGAATTTGATCGTATCGCGTTGGAGGCGGGCGGGCGATTTTATTTTGCCAAGAACAGCGAAACGTCGGCTGAATCAACTCGCAGGTTTTTGGGCGATGCGGCAATCGCCAAGTTCAAGAAACTCAAAAAGCGATGCGACCCACAGGGATTGTTGGAATCTGATTTGTATCGGAGGTTGTTTACGTAAGATGCTGCCTGTGCGCGTGTTCGCGCTTAATCCCCATGCTTAACTTAATTATCGAAGATCTCGGCTTGATCGAATACGAATCCGCGTGGAAGTTGCAGGATACATACGCGGCGGAGATCGCGGAAGGCAAACGCCCGCCGACTCTTCTGCTTCTCGAACATCCGCACGTGTACACGTTTGGGCGGCGCGGCAAGCAGGAAAATTTATTGTGGGGCGAATCGCAACTCAAAGAAAAAGGCATCGCCATCCACTGGGTAGATCGCGGCGGCGATGTCACTTATCATGGGCCCGGTCAGTTGGTTGGGTATCCGTTGTTGCCATTAAGACCTGTCAGGTCTTCGGAGAACATTGCCATTCTGAATCCCGTGTCCGCGCGCGCGTCAAACTCGACACACAACTCGATGAGACCTGACAGGTCTGACTCGCGCATCCCTCAAGCCGATTACGTCGGCTACGTCCGCAACCTCGAAAAAGTCATCATCACCGCGCTTGCGAATCTCGGTCTCGCGGCGGGACAACGCCCCGGATTAACCGGCGTGTGGATTCAAGCCGACGTACATTCGCGTTGTCCGCGCTGTTCATCCGAAGATAAAAAGAAACCAGCCAAGATCGCGGCGATCGGCGTCAAGGTGGATGCGCGGGGCGTGTCACGTCACGGCTTTGCGCTGAATGTGAATCCCGACATGGAATATTGGGACGGCATCATCGCCTGCGGATTGCAAGATGAACCGATCGTGTCGCTGGCTGATTTATTTCCCGAACTGCCCTCGATGGCGCTCGTGAAAGAAGAAGTGGTGAAGGCGTTTAAAGAAGTATTCGCAGACCTGTGAGGTCTTGAAGACCTCACAGGTCTATCGCTACCGATGGGTGATTTCAAAGGTGGAAAGTGATTTGATAAACTTCCGCATTGTTTCAACGAGGAGATGTATAAATGCTTCAACAAAAATCCAAAATGAATCGCCGCGATTTCTTGAAATTAATGGGAACATTCGCTGGCGCGACGGTGGCAGTCGCGGCTTGTGCGCCGGAGCAGGTTCCAGGTCCGGACCCGACGCGGGTTGTTCCAGTCAATCCAACCGGCGCGCCGCCTGAACCGATCTTGCCGCCCGTCTCGTTGGGAATCATCGCATTGAGTCGCATGGCGTACGGAGCGCGTCCCGGCGACCTTGAGGCGTTCAACGCATTGGGATCAACAGACGATGAACGCTTGCTGAATTTTGTGTCGCAACAGTTGAATCCCGATACGATTGACGACAGCGAGTTCGAAGCGCGTTATGCCGCGGCGGGATTCGAGACGTTGCATAAAACGCAAGACGAATTGTATTTCGATCACATCGCCAGCAATCCGTATGATTCAAACGACGAATCATATTGGGACTGGTATTCCAAGCCCGCGTATGAATTAGTTGATGTTACGTTTTTGCGCGCGGTGTATAGCAAAAAACAACTCGTGGAAGTTCTTGCCGATTTTTGGCATAACCATTTCAACGTCTATTTCTGGCAGGATGATGGCGTGCCTTTGCTGGTTTCGTACAACCGCGATGTGTTGCGCGCGCACATGCTTGGCAACTTCAGGCAAATGCTCGAAGCGGTTGCCACGCATCCCTCGATGTTGTATTACTTGAATCAAAATAATTCATCCGATGCGGGACCGAACGAAAATTTTGCGCGCGAACTTTTCGAACTGCACACGCTTGGGGCGGAGAATTATTTCGGCGTGCAAGACCCGAACTCCATTGCGAAAGACGCGAACGGCATCACCATCGGTTATGTGGATAATGACGTGTATGAATCCGCGCGCGCCCTCACCGGCTGGCGCGTGGACGACGACATTTACGAATACGAAGACGGCGTCGAGAAGACGGGACGATTTTTATATTACAAGTCGTGGCATGACCGCTTCAACAAATTAATTCTCGGAAAGTATATTCCCGCCGATCAAGAAGATATGAAGGATGGGCGCGACGTGCTGGACTTGCTCGCCTATCACCCCGGCACCGCGCGATTTATCTCGCGCAAACTTGCTCGCCGCTTCATTTCGGATAATCCGCCTGATTCAGTTGTGGCAGCCGCGGCTCAAACCTTCATGGATTTCCGCTCCGCGCCCGATCAACTCAAGCGCGTGGTCGAAACGATTTTGCTTTCCCCCGAATTCAAACAAACGTGGGGCGCGAAGATCAAACGCCCCATCGAAGCCGCCATCTCGATGATGCGCGCCGTCAACACGGATTTCACCAAAATCCCCAGCGGAATCGCGTGGATGTGCGGGATGATGGGACAAGCCATGTTCGAGCGGCGTCCGCCTGACGGCTACCCCGATGTAAAAGAAGCGTGGGCAAACACGATGTCACTTTTGTACCGTTGGAATTTCGCCGTCGGCATCACTGAAAACTGGATGGACGAAGAGGAACAGCAACGCTTTGCCCGCACAGAGATTGTCGCCCAAACATCCGCCGAACTCCGCACCGCCGAATTGCTCGCCGACTTTTGGATACCGCGCATCTTGAATCGCCCCATGTCCGACGCGGATCGTCAGGCAGTGATCGCGGTCATGGCGCAGGAATACGGTACTCAGGATGAACTTCCGCAAGATCACATTGATTATGTGTTACCCGCGATGGTCGAAGTGATTCTGATGAGTCCCGATTTTCAATGGAAATAAATAACTTGGTGGTTGAGTAGTCTCGCGTGCACTTCGCGGGACGTATCGAAACCACCAGTAAGCAGAGGACTTTTTGTTGCAAGAGTAATCTTGATTACATGTTGGTTTCGATACGGCGGACGAGCGCCGCCTATTCAACCAACGACATATTGAGGATAAATAATGCCAACACAAAAATACTCACGTCGAAACTTTTTACAAGGATGCTCCGCCGCCATTGCCGAACTGGCTGGCGCGCGGCTTACCAATGTTGCGTTCAGGCAGGATGACTCTTCAGCCGACACACTTGTCGTCGTCTTTTTACGCGGCGGCTGGGACGCGCTCAACGTTGTCCCGCCGATGGCTGGCGATGATCGCGGCTTCTACGAATTGGCACGCCCAAATATCAAGATCAGCAACCTTCTGCCGTTGAACGATCAATTCGGTTTGCATCCCGCGCTCGCGCCGTTGCATGGACTCTACCAGCAAGGCAAGATGGCAGTCGTTCATGCTGTTGGATTGAACTACGACACGCGCAGTCACTTCGACGCGATGGAATATATCGAACTTGGCACACCTGGACAGAAAAGCACAACCTCAGGTTGGATCACACGCCATTTGCAAACACAAGGCGTCTCGTCCATTTTGCCCGCGCTTTCAACTTCTGGCGCGCCATCGTCGCTGTTGAATTTTGTCCCCACGGTGAATCTCAATGATCCCTCCGAATTTTCGCAATGGGATAACGGACTCGCCGCGTCGCAACAGGTCGCGTTGCGGCAGATGTACAGCGGAGAAACACTTTTGCACCGCGCGGGAATCCGCACACTTGATTCGCTCAATATTGTCAGCCCAATTGTAGAGGGCGATTATCAACCCTCGAATGGCGCGAGTTACAACGACGATGAACTCAGTCAACAACTCAAAACCGTCGCGCGCATGATCAAACTTGGAACAGGTCTGCGCGTTGCAACCGTTGATTACGGCGGCTGGGACACACACGAGTACGAAAACGATGGCAACGGCGGCTACATCGCGGACTTGCTTGGCAATCTCGCCAGTGGACTATCCAACTTTTATCTCGATCTCGATTCTGGATACACCGATAAACTATCCGTCGTTGTCATCAGCGAGTTCGGGCGCAGGCTCGTGCAGAACGAATCCTACGGCACCGATCATGGTCATGGCAATGTGATGTTCGCGCTTGGCGGCGGAGTCAACGGCGGGCAGGTCTACGGCGCGTGGCCCGGCTTGCACAACGATCAACTCTACGATCACGCCGACCTCGCCATCACCACCGATTATCGCCAAGTGTTGAGCGAAATGCTCGCGCGGCGTTTAGGCAACGCGGATGTCGCGTCGGTGTTCCCCGGCTATGTTCCAACAGGTGAGATGGGGATTTTTAGTTAGCGCATGTCACTCTGAGCGATAGCGAAGAGTCTCGTATGCCATGTTGGAGATTCTTCGCCGCAAAAAACAAGAGCGCGGCTCAGAATGACATGCCGTATGACAAAAACAGGCTCCGCGTCTTTCCGACGAGGAGCCTGTTTCGCAAGTGGGGAAAAGAGTCTACGCTGGCGACTCAGCCGTCACCGTGGAGGGAGCCGTGGTCTCACATCGTCTCCGCAAAAGGTTGACGATCACACATCTATAATTTTCCCTATTTCGAGTAAAGTAGTCAGGTTGCCGATGTTATAATGCCTTGCGCTGGAGTTATCCAGATATTGGTTTGATACTCTGTTTCACCTCAAGTGAGACATTTCGATTTGTGGAGATGATTCGATGGCGACACCCGCAATGCAACGCTATGCGGCGGAGATTTACAGGTTACAGCAGGATTCGCATTATGTGGCGCTGACTGAACTTTCGGAACATGCCCACGCGTCTGCGCAAGCCACTTCGCGCATGGTCGGGCGGATGAAGGGGTCGGGCTACCTCGAGCACGAACTCTATCGCGGCGTGCGGCTGACCACAAAAGGGGAAACGATCGCCATGCCCGCCTTGCGACGTCACCGGCTGGTGGAAGTATTCCTTGTGAAGGTGATGAAATACGGCTGGGATGAGGCGCACGAGATTTCGGATTCGTTCGCGTTGGGGGTTAACGATCCAATCGAAGATCGCATCGATGAAATTACAGAACACCCTACGCGTTGCCCGCATGGCGAACCGATTCCGTCCAAGGATGGCGTGATGCCGCTGGTGAAGGATATCAATTTATTGGAAGTCCTATCCGGGTCTGATTGTGTTATCTCTCGCGTGCGCACTCACGATGGCGATAAGCTCCGCTACTTTGCCGATTTGGGCTTGGTGCCCGGGGTGACGTTTCACCTGTTCAGTTGCGCGCCGTTCAAAGGTCCGCTTAATTTGCAGGTCAAGCCGAACAATCATTTGATCGGGTATGAGTTGGCGGGTTCGTTATGGGTGGAGGTGACAAAGTTGGGGGAGGGGAATAAACTGCCGCCGCAGACAAAATAAATTTTGCCGCGCGATAAACCGCGCGGCGTCAGTTATTCGGTAGTGGCGCTGAATCACTGATCAGAATATCGTAGTGACGACTGTTGCTCTATTCCAAATTAATCGTAACTACTCAGGCATGTCGTTGCGAGGAGGCTTTTGCTCGCCTGCCCCGATATTTTTCGGGGTCCCGACGCCTGTCCTGAGCCTGTCGAAGGGAAGCAATCTCCCGGCGTTGGGGGACTGCTTCGGCAAAACCAAGAGCGCCTCGCAGCGACATGTTCCCAGGCTGAGTAGTTACTTAAATTCTTAATCTGCAATAGTTGTCTTTTCTCGGCACAGAAGCGACTGAAGTCGCTTCTACAAAAACCCATCCTATATTTCAGTCTATGACCAGTTATTCATCGTCCGCGCACCGAAAGCCGATGCGTGGGGAAAAATCGCCGAGGTAGGTTTTGGAGCCCGGGGCGGAATTCATGCTCGATCCTCTCACCGACGAACGCTTCGATACGCGGATATTGATCTCCGCATCGCCCAAACTTCCGCCGCGCACCACGCGATTCAGGCTCGAACTCGATTCGGGTCCAAGCGGATTTGCCAGCGGTGACGTCAGATAAAAATCGAAATCGTAAAAATCGTTCGTCCACTCTGCAACATTGCCTGCCATATCCAGCGCGCCGAACGGGCTGGCTCCCATGGCATAACTTCCAACACGCGAAGTGTCGGTCACGAGCATGTTGAAGTTGGCGAAGCGCCAGTCGGGTTTGTCTTCGCCCCAGGGGAAGGAGCGCATATCGTCTCCGCGCGCGGCGCGTTCCCATTCCGCTTCGGCGGGGAGTCTGCGGTTTGCCCATTCGCAATACGTTTTTGCCTGTCCCCACGTGACGTAGATCACAGGATAGTCTTTGAACTCAGGGTTGCCAAAATAGTTGGCTATTCTCGCCGTGCCCGGATTCTGCGGCAGGTCGCACGCGCCCGCGCTCACACACAACGCATACATTGCGGTGGTCACTTCAAGTTGATCCATCCAAAACGCGTCGATTGCGACCTCATGCGCGGGGAATTCATCCGGCGCGGCGCGCGCATCGTATCCGCCCATGTGCAGGATGCCGGCAGGGATGTAGACTTGCGGCATCCCATCAGCGGATGAGAAGCGGAAGGTCTGCGCTTCAAGCGTGGACGTGGGGCTGGGCGCGGCTACCTCGGCAGTGTTCGCAGGGACGGAGGTCGGCGCGCTTGTGGCGGGGGAGGGGGGCGAAGCCGGCGCAACGGTGGGAAGAGGCGTTGCAGTGGAACATGCGGCGAGGAGGGCAAGGAGAATTGGGAGAATTTTTTTCATGAGGTAATCTCGTAATGCAAAGTTTATTTTTCGCCCATATTTTTGCAAGGGCGTAGTTGTGCGAGTACAACGGTTTTTGTAAGCACAAACGCAAATTGAAGTTTGCCGTACTATGGCGTTGAGCCGACGAAATTTAACGCGTATAGGGCGTCTTCGTAAGCGGGTCGGATGGATAACGCCTTGCGCCATGCCTTGATCGCTCCATTGAGGTCGCCGTTACGATACAGCGCCCAGCCGCGCCAGAGCCAGGTTTCTTCGGACATTTCGGTGCGTTGGAGGGCGTACTCCGTTAGAGCGAGCAGGTCATCGTTGCGGTTCGCGTGGAAGTTAGCGAGGAACGCGCCGAACTGATAGCGGAACATCCGCTGGGGCAAGCCGAGTTCGCGCGATTTGTCGTACGCGGCGTTGGCTTCATCGTAGCGTTCGAAGTAGACGAGATTGCTCCCCACGTTGAACCACGCGAACGCGTCGGAGGGATCCGCGGCTGTGGCGGCTTGGGCGAGTTCCAGCGTCCGCTGGCGATTCAGGTCGGCGTCCCAGTTGGAGCCGAGGATCGTCTTGATCTCCTCTTCCTGTTCTGGCAGATAAACGATCATGTACAAATAGTTGAACGGCTTCCATTCCGATTCGAGTTGGTTGTAGGGAATTTTCTTGTCGGGTCCGCGATACGTATCCTGCGCGGTAAAGGTTTGCGTGGCGTCGTCGTAGCCGGTGAGCAAAAGATAATGCGCCGCCCAGAGATCATCGTCTGCCCAGCCCGAGTCTTGAGGGTTGAGCGCGGTGGTGGATTCGACGATGACGGGGTATGCCGCGGCGAGGAGGCGTTTGAGGGTGTCGAGGTCGCCGCCGACACGGTATTCGATGCGGAGCCAGCCCGCGTAATTGCGCGCCCAGAACGCCATCTCTTCAGGGTTGACGTTGCGGTCGCCGTTGACAGGCTTGATAACATCGGAAATATCTTTTTGCGAGCCGCTCCAGCCAAACATGTGAAGCATCATCGAAAGCGCGGCGGGGCCGCAATTGTTGGCGGTCTGTTTTTCGTAGGGAGGCGAGTTGAGCAGAGCCTGCGCGGGAGGCGGAGCGAGTGTTGGCGTCGGCGGAATCTCGGTCGTGACGATTCCGCTTGCGCCCTGTGGGTCAGTTGTCGGAGTTGGTTGAATAGCGGATGTCGGTGTGACGGGCTTTGTCGGTTGCGGGATCGCGGTGGGCACATCCCCGACAGGGTGGATCACATTTTTTACATACGTCCGCGCCACTTCAAACCGCCACGACAAGCGGCTGTTGATGGCGGGGATTTGATAGAGCAGAAGGGCAAGCAGAATGAACCCCGCGCCGCCGAATGCGATATTTTTTTTCGTCATGCGAAAAAGTGTACCAGAGGCGGATGAGTCGAGATTAATCCGCAGATTTTACAGAGCACGCGGATTAAAGAAAAATCTGTGAAATCTGCGTACTCTGCGGATGTCTTTATTGATGCCCCAACAACCCCAACGCCGCTTTGATGGAAGGGTCGGTCTCGAAGGTGATCGTATCCCATTCGGCGAAGGCTTCCACATCGGGGATGATTCCCGATAATTCAAAATTCGTTTCGGAGGTGGCGGAGTAAAACGTTTCAGAGGCGATCCACACTTGTGAGTTGTCGTCGAAGTTGTAGCCATGCAACACTTCCACGTTGCCGAGGCTGGTCTGCCCGACGACTTTGGCGCGGCCGAGGTCTTTCAACACCCCGGCGAAGATCTCGCCATAACTGACGGTATCCTCGCTCACGATGACGATAATGGGCACAGTCTGCGAGTTGTGAATCGGGTCTGCTTTCACTTGGAGCGCCCGCGAGTCGTTTCGGCTGACGAATTTGCCCAGTGTCCCATCTACGAATAGTTTGAAGATCGGGTCTACCACAGAACTGCTCCCGCCGCCGTTCAAGCGCACGTCGAGGATCAACCCATCCAGCGGACCGAACGCCTCCAGCGCGTCATCGATCTGCGGGGGAATCGTTTCATCGAAAAAGGTGGGGATGAAAATATAGCCGATCTTCGAGCCGTCGGTGGTGGGCACAAGTTGTGAAACGATGTTCAGGTTTCCCTGGATCGAAGTGCGGATCAGCATAATGTCGCGCGGCGCCTCGCCCGGCGTTTGCACCGTGAGCGTCACCGCCGAACATTTCGGTCCGCGAATTTGACGCGTGGCATCGGCATCGAATTGCAGGGGAACGCCATCCACGCCGATGATCTTGTCGTGCGGTTTGATGCCCGCGTGTTCGGCAGGCGAGTTGGGAAAGGTGGAAATGATCGAGATGATCTGCCGCTCGGGGTCGGGCAGGGAGAAAATACCCACGCCAACATAATCGTTCTCGCCGCGTAATTCTGCTTCGGAGGCTTTCACCTCGAGAGGCGAAAGATAGAACGAATGCTCATCGCCCAGTTCGTTGATCAAGGTCTGCATTTCGAGGTAAAACATTTCGGTCTCCAGCCCCGCTTCGATCTTGGCGCGATACCGCGCTTTGATCTCCTTCCAATCTTTGCCGTTGAAATCGGGGTACACATACACGGCGTCCACTTTTTTGGCGAGCTCGTCGAACACATCCAATTGCAAGTCTTTGGAAATTTCGGGATTCGGCTCGAAGGTGACGGTGGGTTGCGCCAGCGCAAGCTCCGGCGGGATCGTGGCGAACGGCGCGGATGCCTGACACTCCGGCGGGATATATGACGGAACAAGCGGAGACGGGAAAGAGGCGAGGGTGGCAATCGGCGTTGTGATTGGCGCCGATGTGGCGGTCGCGGGGACGAGCATCCGCGTGACAAAATTGCATGAAAGCATGGATAAAACCAGCAACCCCAAACCGACGTGTTTTAATTTCATAGGGTATGTTCCTTTATACGTTCGAATAATTCAGCGACGGGTTTCAGATCGACCACGGATACCGCGAGATTTTTTACGCGCGTCTTTTCATACTGAAACACGCGCGCCCCTTCATAGACGGGCGTTGCGCGGCGGTTGAACTCCTCGCGCGAAAGAAAACCAGCCAGCACGATCTCCATGCCGTAGACCCAGATATTACCCCAATCGAACGCGCCGATCATATGCGCTTCGTTTTCGCTCATGTTTCGGATGCCGATGCGCGCATTCGGCGGCGCTTTGCTGTGGATGCGCGCCAGCGAAAAGAATTCATTGGGGATTTCGACTCGCTTGCGCGGCGGAATCTCCACCTCAAGCAGACGCGTCTCTCGCCCTTCATCTTGCCCGCCCAACTCAAGCGTGATCGCCTCCTCCGCCTCCGACTTGACGACCAGCGCGCCGAGCGGATTCCACGCGGCGGGTCTCATCCACGAATCGGGCAGAACATGAACCAAATAATGCGGCTGGTTCGCGGCGACGACTTTCCTCATCTCCTCCTGCGACGCGGCAACCAACCCCGGCAAAAACGCGAAGAGGTAAATGTCGCGGTCTGAATGTCCCTCCGCCGCGTTCTGGTCGGAGGGGACAAGCGCGGGCGCGTTCAAGATCACCTGCGGGTTGCGCTTCATCTCCGAAATTTGTTCGCGATGCGAAATGAGAAACGATTGGATGTCGCATCTTCGCCCGCCCAATGAAACATCATAGCGATCAGGGTTCGTGAACGGCGCCGCGCCCTTCACATCGAAGGGAATGTTCCGCTCAGAAAGATAGCGCCGGAACGCCAACTCCACCGCCACGCCGGCGACGGTTCGTCTCAACCGGCTGTACGGCGAACCTCCCGCGCGATGGTACGTGTGAGGCAATGCCCTCAGCGCGTACGCAATCCCCGCCTCGGTCAAGTCGCGGGTGTAGGGGAGGTGGAGGAGGCTGGAGGGGGTGAGCATAATGAATTTAGTTTACGCAATACGCAGTACGGAATATGGCGATTACAGCATGTTGCAAACCGCGTATTTTGGTTACTCATTCCTAAACTGCAAACAATAGTGATGGAACGTATTACTCACCCACGCGGAGCCCATCCCGAACGGCGCGAGGGACTGGTTATCCTGTAACCAAATTTTTTCATCCTTCAACGTGTACGTCTTTCCCAATTCTCTCGCAAGATCCCACGCCAGCGGATAAATCTTCCCGCCCTTCTTCACATTCTTGACGATGATCGTGAGATATGCCTTCTCGCGTAGTAACGGCTTCAGTCGTTTGTAAATATCAATCAACCCCTCCAGAAATTTTTCATAATCTTCGATATTTCCCAAGTCGTTCGGGTCGTCCGAATAGTGGACGTCCAACTCGTCCGAGTCGCGGCGCTTCTTTTGAGTCTCCGCGCCTTTTGCTTTCAACATATCCCAATAGGGAGGCGAAGTTAAAACATAGTCGAAGGTCACAAGTCCAAGGTCAAGCGCGTTTGCGGCATCACCATTGATGACCTTCGACGTTAGACCTTCGACCTTTTCACCCAACACGTTTCTTTCCTCATCAATAATTTTCGCCGCAATCTTCGCGTATTTGGGATTCAACTCGATGCCGTAACTGTTCCGCCCTGCGCGTAACGCGGCGACGAGAGTGGACCCTGTCCCTGCCATGGGGTCGAGAATGGTTTCGCCCTCCTTGGTGAAGAACTCGATGAACTCCTGCGCCATCGTCTCTGGGTATTTGGCGGGATGGACCAAAACGCCCTTCTTACGCGGCGGAGGGTTATGGATGAACCACGACTTCTGGAATTTCAACCATTCCTTGTTGGTGAGGTTGTTGAGTTTATTTTTCATGGTATGTCATGCTAAGCGGGGCGAAGCATCTCCAATCCCGTAGTGAGACCCTCCGCTACACTCAGAGAGTGTTTCTTAAGTCTGTGTCATCTTCTTTTTGTACACGGAGTGCGCGGAAAACACGGAGAAGAGCCTCTTTTTTGATGGTTTTCCGTGCAACTCCGTGAAATCTGTGGCGTCTGTGTCCAAAAAAGTCTTTAAGAAACAGTCTCTCAGGGGGACATGGTTATGCAGTGCGCAATACGCGGCAAAAATACTCCGTACTGCGTATCACGGGCTTGGCGTCCTCGTCGGGAACTCATACCCCACATCATACACAATTAAATCTGAAAACGTAACCGTGACCGGGGTATCGCCAGTCGAACGCGCGTATACGCCGAAACCGCCGTTGGGAAAACTTTTATCGACAATGCTGAATTGAAAACGGTCGTTGAGAAAAACCCGCATCTCGGCGTCGACCGCCCAAATTCCGATGCGCGCTTCGCCCGGCGCGCCCGGCGGAGCGTCTCCGCTGGCGACCGGCTCGAAGATGGTGAGCCGCGTGCCGGTTTTGATTCGCTCCACGAAGACGGAGCCATTGCAGGCGAGAGCAAAGCGGTAGAACGAATTCCCGGCGGCGCGGATGATGAGTCCGTAATTGTCTTCGCCTCGGCAAGTGCTCGTCCGCGCGGTGATCTCGGCGTAGAAGTTGCCGACGGCGAGTTCATGCCTCATGCTGGCGAGATAAATGCCGGGTTGCACGACGATGGTCAAACGGTTGCGGCTGATGGCGGCGCTCCCCTGGTCGGATAGGGCAGTGTCCCATGAGGCGAAGTCTGAGAAATCATCATCGAGGATCAACGCGCCGATGCCGGGGCTCATCTCCGGTGTGGAGGTGGCGGTAACGATCTCCGGCAGGGTTGGCGTGGCGGACGGGGGGAACCAGATCACACTCGGCGTTGGAAGCGGAGTCTCCGAGGGAGGGAGAGTCGAGGCGGCGGGAATCGCATCCGCTGGCGAGCAGGCGGTGAGGAGGAATCCCATCAAGAAAATTTTGAATATAGTTCGCATGAAGTACAATATCGTCGTTCGACATTCTAGCATACAAGGAGATTGTATGACTGATACGAAGGCGCTCGTGACAGGCGCGTGCGGTGAAATTGGTCAGGCTCTTGTGCAGGCATTGGCGATGCGCGGCGGATATCAAATCACAACGTCGGACCTGGCGCCGTTGCCCGATAGCATCAGGAAAATTTCGGCAGAGCATGTGCAGGGGGATTTGGTTTATAAGATCAAAACGTTTTACGATTACGATTTCGATGTGATCTTTCATCTCGCGGCGTCGCTGTCTTCCAAAGCCGAGGCGGCAAGCGAGGAGGCGCATCGCATCAATGTGGAGGGCACGATGCAATTGCTCATGCTTGCCGCGTATCGTTCGGAGAAACATCACAAGTCGGTAAAATTTTTATTCCCAAGTTCGATCGCCGCGTACGGGATGGGGAGTCTTGCGGTGAAAAGGTCGGCGGGGCGCGTGAAGGAAAATGAATACAACTCGCCGCAGACGATGTATGGATGCAATAAACTGTATTGTGAAAAATTGGGAATTTATTACGGCAAGTTTTTCGGGCAAAAACATTTGGATGACAACCCGCCTCATTTCCTGGACTTTCGGTCGATTCGGTTCCCCGGCTTGATCTCAGCCTTGACCCTGCCCAGCAGCGGCACCAGCGACTATGGACCGGAGATGCTCCATGCGGCGGCGCAAGGGAAAGACTACGCGTGTTTCGTGCGCGAAGATTCGAAAATTTCGTTCATGGCAATGCCCGACGCGATCCGCTCGCTGTTGATGTTGATGGACGCGCCGCGCGCGAATTTGAATCACCAGGTGTATAACATCGCCGCCTTCGCGCTTACCGCTGGCGAATTCCGTGACCGCGCCTTGAGAGCCTTCCCCGGCGCGAATATCTCGTTCGAGCCGAGCCCGCGCCGGCAGGGAATCGTCGATTCGTGGCCCCAGGATGTGGATGATTCGCTGGCGCGCGCCGAATGGGGCTGGCTACCGGAATATGACGCGGATCGATTCTTCGACGATTACTTTTTGCCTGAGATCAGGAAGAGATATAACGCTTAAGACAACTGATTGTTACCGCTCAGAACGCCAGGAGCGTGAAGAAAAAATTATCTTTGCGCTCACACTAGAAATCAATTAACCACGAGGTTACAGAGACTTCGAGATTCATCTCCGCGTTTCCTGTGGCGACAAAAACCGGGTCAACGGTGGAGGCGCCTCGTTTCTACGCCAAATCACGAGACGCGGAAAAATATAGATGAACGTAACTGCTCAGGCATGTCGTTGCGAGGAGGCTCTTGCTCGCCTGCCCCAATGTTTTTCGGGGTCCCGACGAAGCAATCTCCCGGCGTTGGGAGACTGCTTCGGCAAAACCAAGAGCGCCTCGCAGCGACATGTTCCCAGGCTGAGTAGTTACAGATGAACGCTGATTTTTCAACAAGCAGGCGAAAAAAGTTTTTTATCAGCGTTTGCAACGTCCTAAAAGGAAAGTGTCAGGTGGTTAGTTGTAGACTAGCCAGTGGATTAGAGACTGTTTCTTAAAGACTTTTTTGAACACGGACGCCGCGGATTTCGCTGAGTTTCACGGAAAAAACCATCAAAAAGAGGCTCTTTTTCCGCGCTTTCCGTGCAATCCGTGTACAAAAAGAAGATGACACAGACTTAAGAAGCACTCTTTTAGGCAGGTTCCTAAAACCCCTCCGCCACGTACTCGCCCCATACCAGTCTCAGCGCATTACAAATCTCTCCGAGTGTGACATCATTCTCGACACACTCAATAAACAACGGCATCAGGTTATCGGAACCTCCCGCCACGGACTTCAATTTGCCGAGCAACTCGCCAACTCTTTCCTTCTTTCTTCTTTCCCTTAATTCCCTCAACCTTTCCCTCTGTCCCAACTCAATGGCGGGGTCAACTTTCAGGCGTTCCAAAGTCACTTCCTCGTCAACAGCAAATTGATTCACGCCCACTACCACCTGCTCTCCTCTTTCGATGGCTTGTTGCGCGGCGTACGCGGCATTTTGGATCTCGCTTTGCATGAATCCTTTTTCAATGGATTGCAATGCGCCGCCCATATCGTCAATTTTGGAGATGTATTCCTGCGCGCCTTTTTCCATCTCGTCGGTGAGATATTCGATCAGGTACGACCCCGCCAGCGGATCAACCGAGTCTGCCACGCCCGACTCATACGCGAGAATCTGTTGTGTGCGGAGCGCGACACGCACGGCTTTTTCGGTGGGAAGCCACAACGCCTCGTCCATGCTGTTGGTGTGCAGGGACTGCGTCCCGCCGAGAATGGCAGACAATGCTTGCACAGTCACTCTCACAACATTGTTCTCCGGCTGTTGCGCGGTGAGGGTCGAGCCTGCGGTCTGTGTGTGGAAGCGTAACTGCCACGAGGATGGCTTCTGCGCTTTGAACCGTTCGCGCATAATTTTTGCCCATAACCTGCGCGCGGCGCGGAACTTTGCCACTTCTTCTAAAAAGTTGTTGTGCGCGTTGAAAAAGAAGGAGAGTTGACCGGCAAACTCGTCCACGTTCAAGCCAGCCTGCAACGCCGCTTCCACGTAGGCGATTCCGTTCGCCAGCGTGAACGCGACCTCCTGCGCCGAAGTCGAGCCTGCCTCGCGGATGTGATAGCCTGAGATCGAGATCGTGTTCCAGTTCGGAACTTCTTTCTCGCAGAATTGAAAAATATTGGTAATGAGTCGCATCGAGGGGGCAGGCGGAAAAATATACGTGCCGCGCGCGACGTATTCTTTGAGGATGTCGTTTTGAATCGTGCCGCGCAGTTTTTTCACGTCTGCGCCCTGGCGTTTGGCGACTGCGATATACATCGCCAACAAAACTCCCGCAGGCGCGTTGATCGTCATGGATGTGGAAACTTTATCGAGCGGGATCTGGTCGAACAACTGCTCCATATCGTGTACGGAGGAAATCGAAACGCCTACTTTGCCAACTTCGCCTTGCGCGATCGGGTCGTCCGCATCGTAGCCAATTTGAGTTGGCAGGTCAAAGGCGACGGATAAGCCAGTTTGCCCATTTTGTAATAGGTAAAGATATCGTTTATTGGTCTCTTCCGCGGTGGAGAAGCCCGCATATTGGCGCATGGTCCAAAAACGGGAGCGATACATCGTGGGTTGGACGCCGCGTGTGAAGGGGTATTCGCCGGGGAAGCCGAGTCGCTCGGAGTAAACTGGATCAGCCTCCCCCGGAAGAGCGAGGCGGGGCAGTTCGATTCCAGAGGAAGTTTCGAAGCGTTCGCGCCGCTCTTTGAATTTATCCAATGATTTTTTCAGGACGTTTTCCTGCCATTTTTTGTATTGATCCTGAAGTGTCATCGCGCCTCCATAAAAACATTTTCTACGCTAGTATACAGCAAATAAAGGCGGCTGAATTGTATCTGCTCAGGCATGTCGTTGCGAGGAGGGCTCTTGCTCGCCTGCCCCGGTGTTTTTTCGGGGTCCCGCCGCCTGTCCTGAGCCTGTCGAAGGGAAGCAATCTCCCGGTATGGGGAGACTGCTTCGGCAAAACCAGGAGCGCCTCGCAGCGACATGTTCCGAGGCTGAGCAGTTACGCTGAATTAATATCGGCTCTCTGGGAATTGCCGTGATTGTTACGCCAGCAGTTGCACGGCTGGCGGGCGGCAGTGCAACTGCCGCCGGAACTGGCGGTTCATCACGGCAACTCGTAAAGACCCTTAATATCAAAACTCTGATGTGCTTCTAACTATCTGACACTTTCCTTTTTTTTGGACGCAGATGAACGCTGAAAACGCTGATAAAAACTTTTTTCGCCTGTTTTTTTATTGTTTTTCTCCGTGTTTCCGTGATTCCGTGGTTAGGGTTTTCCGCCTGTGGTGAAACCCATCTACATACTTTTAGCGCGCCCGGTTCATTTGAGTTACTCCTGATTTCCAAAACGATGGCGCCTCAAAATCAAAATAGATGAACAGTATGAAGTGTAATGCCTGAAACGGCGCCACCTACTCCCAAGCCTACAACGCGGAAACTTGTGTTGAGCTTGTCAAAACAATAGAATCTCCGCCATCACCAATCGGATGGGCGGCTGCACAAGGGGAACGATCCTCGAATCGTGGTCGTTTGCCGGAGCCATGCCCTGAGTGATAGCGAAGGGATGGGGACGGAGTCCGTGTTAGCACAGCGCGCGTCACCGGCGCGAGCGGAGCGCCCGGACTCGACCACTCACAAATTAAAAACAAACTCCCCATGCCATGAAAGCAGGGGAGTGGGAGAACATTTGTGGGAAATGCTACACAGCGGCGGGGCGGAACTTATAGCCATACACGATCAATCCTCGCTCATCGCCGTCGTTGCGCATTTTGCGGGTGACCATCTCAACGGGCATGCCGATCTCCACTGCGCCGTTATCAACGTCCGTTAATTGCGCCGTGAGCATCGGACCCTCTTCCAACTTGACCAATGCCACTGTGTAGGGCGCGTTGGCATCATAACCCGCAGGGGCTTCATACACGGTCGTGAACGAATACACTTCACCCTTGCCGCTAAAGGTGTAAAGAGTCTTGGCTTCG
>Ga0209063_1000575_pt1 | contig 23640 bp, 12 predicted proteins | sample KloWWTmeKNB19Kit_FD_187177 | JGI IMG/M metagenome (GOLD analysis project Ga0209063, IMG submission 187177) | Active sludge microbial communities from Klosterneuburg, Austria, studying microevolution and ecology of nitrifiers - Klosterneuburg... | ecosystem: Engineered > WWTP > Aerobic digester >... | reverse complement strand
CAAAATAAAATCATTATCCTTACCAAAATAAAATCATTATCCTTACCAAAATAAAATCATTATCCTTACCAAAATAAAATCATTATCCTTACCAAAATAAAATCATTATCCTTACCAAAATAAAATTATTAAGTTTTTTGAAATCCGCCTAAAATTAATCGATCAGATGATTTTGTTAATAAAAATCGTGAAGTAGCAAGTCGTCTACTAGGCACGCTAAAACTATAATGAAACAAACACTGTAATTTGTTTTGAGAAAGATAAAATCTTCTATCTGAATTATAGTTTTTATATTTTCATGAAAGGGAATGTCTTATTATTGGTTTTACCTTTAAATTTTTTTGCCAGCTATTTATAAAAATATTAGTTATGACCTCTTCTTTTCAATTAAAATATCGAATAACTTTATAAAATTGATGTTTATGTCGAAACAAACTTAAAAGTATTAAAGTAGAAATAAAATAAGAGACAAACTTAAACATAAAATGCTTACAAGTCTTAAAGAGTAAAAATTAAAGATATTAGTATTTAGGAATTTAATCTTAAAAGTTTTAGTTTTAAGGAAAAAATGCATAGAATCTAATACTGGATAATTTAAAAAAAGACTTTTTTTGAAAAAAAATAAGTTAAAATTAAATTTATGTGATGGCCTTAATAATAGGTTATTATAGAAATTTTTTAAAAGAAGCAACCACCTAAATTTTTATTAAAAATTTAAGAATTAATCAAATCTGTATCGTCAGTTTTGTAAGGTTAAAACGGAACTATACGTCATCTTATACTCTAAATCATGTGATAAGCTCATTAGATCGTAGATCAAAGCTAACGCATTTATGGAGCTATCTCTCGCAAGGGTAGAACCTAAAAATTTATAACCCATAGGCAATTTTTTAAAAATTTTAGGTATTTTTTTTATATTTGGCTTATTAAAAATATTTTTAGATCTAAAAGCTTTATAAGCAGATTTTTTACCCCTTGATATAATTTTCTTAAAAACATTTGATTTTGTTAATCTATTTCTAAGAGTATCGGGTTTAATAAAAGTCGGTAACTCGATTATATCTCCTTTTTTTAAACTTGTATGTTGTTTACAAAATTTTCCATTAACAACAACTAGGTTAAAGGAAAGTAAAAGTAAAACTTGACGTCAGGATAACGTTTTATATAAAGTTCTGAATAGTATATGTACTAACATTTGTTTTGAAAAATCTTTCACTAAATGACCCAACTCATAAGATAAAAGTTTGTTATATCGCCATTCGTTTAATTTCCCAGTTGTTCTGTAACCCCAGTGAGCGTACCTTGATTTTCTCATTTTTCACAAAAGTTTTTTATATAAATTAACAAAAAAAAGAGATTTTTTTTGTGATGGCTTTAACAAATAAGTTAATTGCAGGTTTAGATTTTTTTTATCATTATTAAAGGTATATTTTGATTTAGCATACAAAAATTTTCAAATGTTTTTATTTAGGTTTTTTGATGTTAAAAAATAACGCTGTCTTAATAAAAATGTTGGTTTTACTTTTTTTGGTACATGGAAGTGCAACTCTGCATATCTTTTTAAAAAAAAAGCATTAATAACTTTTTTTGAAACTCTAAGTTTTAATCGAATACGATTACTATCTGTTCGCCTAGAATTATTTAGTCTTGCTCATTTTCGTCGAGAGTTACCAAGTTTACCATGTAACAAAAGAGTAGAAAATGAATTATAATTACTATTTTTTCAAAGAGAAGATAATTGTAGATAATTAGTATTTTTAAAAAATTTTTTACGTTTAAAAATAAACTTTCGTAGTCGTCATCTAGTCGGTAAAGGACTTAAAAATAATGAAACACGTTGTAGTAAAGTAAAATAAGTGTTTAAAGTATTTAAGTAAAAAAAGTTAAAAAGAAAAAAATTATTTGAAAACGTACGTTTATGATTTAACAAAATAAGAAAAGTTAAAAAATCTTTATTTATGTTAATATTATTATATTGAACCACGTAATTGTAAAACTAATGAAGACTAGAAATATGTTGAGAAATTTTTCCAAACCTTCTAATAATAGGTTGTTTTCGTAAGCGCAAACCTCGCATTGTGTAGCAATTATAAAATCTAATAAAAGGTATTAATCTTTTGAAAAATAAAAAATCTTTTAAAAAAAAAGAATAGACGGTATAATTTTGCCTTCTTCTTTTGTAAAAAGATCAATTATCTAAAAGTTTTAATTTTGTTCAATGTGAATACCCCAAATTGAAAGTAAACTTATTGACCCGGCAAAAATTTCTAATTCGGTAACTTTTACCTCGGAAACCTAAATGACATCACTGGAAAAGAAAAAAGTACGACAATACACTAGGCGTGAAATGTTCATTTGCGAAGTTGGTTTTTTTAAATCCCGTAACGTGCGCATTTATTATATCAAATTTATCAGTTTTTGAGCCGACTAATAAGATGTTGGCATTATTTGCTTCGAAGAACCACAGCTTATTTAAAGATTTAGCGTGATTGCCGACAAAAGACGCTGTATTTAAATAATTAAATATTGAGTTAGATTGAACCAAAATTTATTTTCTTTAACGGGTAAAACTTTTAATTTATCAAAAAAGTTGTTTTTATATCTTCTTGAAGAGTATACTGCAATAGTAGTGTATTTATTATTAAATTGATAAATATAAACCCCCAAGATGAGACTATCGGGGGAAGGAGATGTATATAAATAAACGTAACGATAAGACTTAAAGACACCACCTTTAGATAAAAAGAAATTTTTAATATTTAAAGTGTTGGTGTTTCATTTTTTTTTTAACGAAAATTTTTTTTTTAAGATTAAACTTGCAAATAACTTATTCATTATAAGAAGTTTGGGGCTTGCTCATTGCTCATCTTGGGAAAAAAATGAACTCTCCCAAGTCATAGTTGTATTTATTTTTTCTAAACGAGGTAAACTTATTTGACCCAATTTAATTTCTTAACCCCCAAATAAGCAAATAGCGTATACTGCTGAAAAACAGAATAAGTGAAAATATTCACCTAAATAGAATAATGCAAAAAAAAAACCACTATATTCTGTAGAGTAACCAGCTACTAACTCTGACTCGGCTTCAGCAAAATCAAAGGGTAATCTACCAGTTTCCATTAAAAAGGTAGCAATCATAATAGGGCAGAGAGGTAAAAATAACAAAATACCAACAGCCCCCATACTTTGACCCCTAACATGAACAGAAAAACTTAAGTTTTCTGCTAATAACGCCACAATAATTATTAAAAAAGTTATTAAAACCTCTAAAGTTAATCCCACCATGATAACCCTAGCAGATGATAAAGAAGCATATTTATTTCTAGAGCTAAATCCTACAACAGCTATTAAAATAGAGTAAATACTAGACATTAACCCTATCAAAACTAGATTATACTCAACCTCTAGTAGACCTTGACTCGGTCCCCAAAGAATATTACTTCAAAATAAATAAATAACTGTACATACCAAAACTGGAGCCATAATAAACAATAGTCTATTAGCTTTACTTAAAACGGTAATATGTTTTAAAAGCATTTTTAAGGCATCCGCAATAAATTGAAGTCGCCCTTTATAACCAATATAGTTTGGACCTACTCGTCTTTGTGTTAATGATAATATTTTTCGCTCAATAAGGGTTACACTTGCTATAACTATTGTTAGAATTAAAAAAAGAATTAAAAATTTTAAAAAAGCTACAACATATGTTGCGGCTCAAGCATACAAATTGTGAATAAATTTAAAAAAAAGCGAAAAATCAAAAATAGAGTCATCTGACAAATCATAAATATAATTATCATTAAAAGAATACTTCTTTACCAAATTAACAGATTTATTATTAACACCCATAATTAAATTCAAGCAACTGCTTTTCTACAAAGAAGAGTAGGGTAAAACTCAGATAATTTTTTATTTAAGTAAAACTCTATTTCTTTTGCGATATAGTATAAAGGCCTTTTACTTAATCTAGGGACTAGACTAACTAATGAAGCGCTTAATTTTTTCTCTAATTTGGAGTCTAATAACATAAAATAAAAAGCTAAAGCACCAATCATAGTCACTAAATGACCAACAGTTGACATGCTTTGTCATCCCATATAAATTGCAGGGAAATCGTGTAACCTTCTTGGAAGACCCGAAAAACCGACTCAAAACATAGGAATAAAAGTTAATCACTGTCCTGCGCTGTACATAGTAATGTGGACATAACCAAAAGTTCTTGAAAACTTTGTTTGGAAAAAATTAAAAAAATAAAAATAAAAACCAGTAAATATACCTAACATAACAGCACCAGAAAGCATTAAATGAAAGTGCGCTACAACGTATAGCGTATCATGCATGGAAATATTAAGGCTAACGTGTGACAGTCACATTCCTGTAAACCCAGCAACTAAAAAAAATAAAATAAAAGAAATAACAGAAAAAAAAATTAAATCGTTGCGTAATGAACCACTAACCAAAGTAAAGGTTCAGTTAACTACCTTAATAGTAGCGGGCATAGATATCATAATAGTGATAGTACTGTACAATGCACGACTTCTGTGATCTAGGCCGATTAGATACATATGATGTCCCCAAACTAAAAAACCCATATAATTCATAATATAGATAGCTCAAATTAAATGATGTTTTGAAGCAATTCTTCTAAAATTAATTGCAGGTAAAACAGAATTAATAACACCAAATGCTGGTATAATTAAAACATAAACTTCAGGGTGACCGAAAAATCAAAAAAGATGATGAAAAAAAATAGGGTCCCCCCCATAAGCAAAATCAAAAAAAGATGTTTGTCAATGCCTATCAAGTTCAAGCATTAACATAGCAGAACCTAAAACAGGTGTAATAACAAACAAAGCACGTAACATCAAAAGAACAGTAATTGTGATAAAAGGAAGTAAAATTCTTCTATTTCTAAGGCCGGGAATTGAGAGATTTCTTCTTGTTGACAATAAATTAAATATTGATATTGTTGTGCTAATACCAGCGTAGTATACACCTAAGATTAACATATCTTGTATACCAGGACCTGTGTATTTTAACTTAGATGAGAATGGTGTAATAAAGGTTCAACCAGCGACAGTTTGAGTAGCAGAAGAACATTTTACTATGTGTCGTTTTCTACTTTTTATTTTTTTTGAATTTGTAACTAAAAAATAAAAAGCATCAGGTATATTATGAATATATTTTCAAAAAAATAGTTTTCAAGAGTTATTTTTATCTAATGCAACAGTACCATAAGAATAATCTGGTGAAAATAATTGTGTAACACTTTTAATGGATTTAGAAAATAAAGTGTAATTTGGAGTATCTAAACGTCCAACTTTTTGTTTTAAAGCTCACATGTCTTTATCATCTTTTGTAACAAATTGGAATTCTCTTAGTTTATCTTCAGGGACTTGAACATAATTCAAAAACTCGTTAGAACGAATCTCGTTAGATTCCATAAAACTATCAAATTTAGTAGATTTATTGATGCTATAAAAATTTGTTTGATTTTCATAGTTTTTTCAACACATAGTTCTTAAAAAACCAATTTTAGCGATTAATAAATAACCACAAGGCTGAATTCAAAAACCTAAACTGTTTAGGCGCGGATAGGCAACATCCTTACTACCAACATGAGATGGTAATAAATAATTAGCAAACCCCCCAAAAAAAATTGGCACCACGACAAAAAAAATCATAATTAATGCGTGAGCAGTAATGACTTGTAAATATCGCAAAGAGTCTCCTCCAAAAAACGGACTCCCTGGATATGCCATCTCAAACCTAATGGCGGTAGCCAGTAGGGCTCCAGACATGGCGGTTATTAGGGAAAAATAAAAATAATTTAACCCTAATCGGCGGTGATTTATTGTATATAAATATTTTTTAACTAGTTGGCGGGAAAAAATATAGGATTCTTTTAGAAATCGTATATGACGTGTCAGATTAAACAATGGAAAAACTTGAAAAAAAAGTAAATAATTCGTCTATTGCCACTTTAGAAGTTCAATAGTTAAAGTCTGCAAAAAATCAATAATAGCTTTCGTCATAATATCTTCTAGTAATCCATTTTAATCAATTAATGTTAAATAGTATATTTAACAAAAAAAGTAACATGTAATTTTGTATGTTTACACCTATTAATGTATAGCTAACTCGTTTGTTTTCATAAAATTTAAAAACCATAAACAATCAGGAAATAAAAATAAATAAAAAATGTCAATATTTAGCTATTAAGGCTAATGTTAAATACTGTTGTTTTGTTCTTATTCATGGAGATAATGTATCAACAGTTCAACTATTGCTCTCTTCTGAAAAATCCCACACTAATTCAAAAAAACCTGCAATAACATAATAAAATTGATAAGTTTCCAGTAAGAAACCATACAAAAAAAATACTGTAATAACTGTAAGGTGTAAAATTTGTTGCTTAAAGTTGAAGTTCGGTAAATTTAATAATAAATACACCGAATAAAAAATTAAAAACAATAATAAAATTGTAGAAAAGTAAAAACTACTCAGGTTAGTAACAAAGGATTGATTCAAATTAGCTTCGTCGACAAAATATAAAACGTCTTGAGAACTGTTTATGTAATAATAAAAAAACAGAGAAAATAAAAAACCCTCAACAATTCAAAAATAAGAATTAGTTCTTTTTCAAAAACGTTGAATAGCTCCTGTAAATTTACCAAATCGATATCTTTTTATAAAAAAGTTAAAACCACTAATCAATCAGAAGAATAAGATCCCGATAACAAATCAAATACCTAACTGACGGGTAAAGTTTATATTATAGAAATCAATCAATAATAAAATAATAGATAAAGTTAAGAGTAAAGGTAAAAAAAAGTTTTTAAATCCATTATAAAAACTACTATAAAAATTACGTAAATCCAAGTTTGAAAAGGCAATAATTTGAGAAGATTCTAAAGAAATTTTTATTTTATATACGGAATTTTTTTTTAAATTTTTAAAGGGGTAAAATCTTCAAAAAAATGTAATACAATGGTCGATTATTAAAAAAAATACACGAAAAAGACGATTTATAACCCTTAAGTTTACATCAATCAAAGAGTATAAATCCAGATTAACTGGACCAAAATATCATAAATTAAAAACTATAGCTTGCATTCATTTAAAACGTATATCTGAAATTGATTCATTTTTAGCTATGTGTTTTTCATAAAAAGAGTCTATTTCTCTATAGTTTACAAATAAATTTTTTTTAAAATTTGTTAAACTTAAAAGCTCCATGCAGACTACTGCAATATAATATCACTCTCTTCTTATTAAAGATAACTTAATATTTGGAAAATAACGACTGGGAACCAATGCCGAAACACTGTAAAATAAACTTTTAATAGCTGCGCTTAAAGTATTACTAATTTGGTGAGATTGATATTGACGAATCTATTAAAATGCTTATTTCTTTCTGGTATATGGAAGTCTAGAAAAATTAGGTGTTCATCTAATTAGAAATTTATAAACGAACTTTAAAAATGTAAATTTTATGCGCCTTTTTAAAAGTAATAAAATTGATTGTAAACGAATCCATTAGTAAAATTCAAACGAAGGAAGCAGGAATCGAACCCACGACAGCGGTTTTGAAGACCGCAGTTTTGCCACTAAACTATTCCTCCAATATTAAACATATCGTGCTAAAATAATAGTGAGGTAAGCGCGAAGTTTATTCTTACCAAAACCTAAACTAAATAATGTTAAAAAAATGTTTTCTCTATTTAGTAAATTTGAGTAAGAGTGTTTACTATTAAAAAAATGAGCGCTTAAATTATATATATCTAAAAGCCCTCATAAGCAAACAGTTGCTAATCATAAAAAAAAAAACGGAAAAGAAGTAAAGAAGGAGGAGAAGAAATCAAAAAAAGTCATATTATTAATAAAAGTATAAAAAGTTTAATATTAAATCATATTATTTTAAATAAATATTATTTATTCCACCCACAGATTCCTCTACGGGTACCTTGTGTCAACTTAACTCAAATCACCCATGACCTAGTCAGAAGCTTTTCTCTCTTAAGATATCGTGAACAATATCAAAGGTTTCACCGAAGCTAATCCCAACAGACTTATAGTCGCCTATAAGCCTTGAAAATTTTTAAATTTACACAGCAAGCTGTGGTCTACAAGACTTTAAAAAGAGAAAAAATACAGTACGACTTTACTAGACCATAAACTCTTCGAGTGTGATGGGCGGTGTGTGCAGGATTAGTGTTGTAATTCATCGCAGCATACTCATCTGCGACTACTAATGATTTCAGCTTTACTGTTTCAAGTTTCAGAAACAATTCCGCACTAAGATAATTTTTGGAGATCACTTCAGATTACTCTTTTGTTACTCTTTGTTTTTATCTTTGTAACACGTGTGTTGCCCAACCTATAAGGACCGTGAGGACTTGACTTCAGCTAGTTAGTATATTAGTAAACCATTGAATACCTAAAAGGTACAATAATTTAATAATATATGAGTACCACTATATAATGTTCAGTAATGTAACATTACGGAACATTTAAAGTTTTATAATTTAAAAAATTAATAAAACTACTACAGCGCAATCAGCTAAATTTTATAGCTAATTACCACAATCAATAAATCCATTTAAAAAAAAAATGGAATCGTTATATATGTCTACCTTACAGGGAAGAGTAGTGCATGTGTGAAGATAGACATACCACGTAATGCGAAATTATTCATATAGTTATGAATAATTATTACTTTTATAAAAACGCAATAAATTGAATGTGTTTGTATATATAGTACTAAATACAAATAATATAAAATATTATATTGTATAAATGTAGGTTGCGTTCGTTTTGGGAACTTAATCCTAGATTTCAAGACACGAACTGACGACAGCCATGCAATACCTGTTATGTCTTTTATAAACACAAACTTTCTTTTTAATATAAATACTAAGAAGAAATAAAAAAACATAATAAAGGTTGGTAAGATTCTACGTGGATTATCGCATTAAACCACATGTTCCACCATTCGTTCTAATCCCCGCCAATTCTGTTGACTTTGAGTCTTGCAACTATACTCACCAGGCGGATTACTTTACGTAAATATTAGTAATCATCATTTACGGTAAGGATTACCAGGGTCTCTAATCCTGATCACACCCCTTACTTTCATACCTCAGCGTCAGAGAATATTAGGTAGGCACATTAGTAAACCGGCAAGCAGTCGTGGGTTTTTACATTTTATCGTTACCCAGGACAACCCCCCACCTTAATATCCACTCAAGAGCTTTGCTAAAAAAAACTTTACAACTTTTATGAATCGATTTGGTTTTTTAAGCCCCGCCTACGTATCCTTTACGCCCAATCACGCCGAATAATGCTAATCACTCAGGTATTACCGCGGCTGCTGGCACCTGTATTAGCCGTGACTTCTTTTTGCACTTACCCTCATCTGCTCATGCACGTATAGACTTTACAGTTTAACCTTCTTCATCTCCGCTAAGTCAATAGGTCATGCTTTCGCACATTGCCTAACATTCTTCACTGCTGCCTTAGGGCGGGGTAGTTTCCATACCCCATGTGGTTGATCCTTCTCTCAAATCAACTAGAGATCATAGGCTCGACGTCTCGAATACCTAATCCCCTACGCAAAGACCCAATACTCACCGTCGCTCAGGAATTTAACCGAAGTATTGTTGTCCAGTACGTATTTACTCACCATGACGCTAGTTGTTTAATAGTTATAAATAACTTATTAAACCCCTTAACTTGCATGTGTTAGATACTTAGCTAGCATTCACTCCAAGCCAAGATCACACTCATAATATTAAATCAAAACCTTTAATAATAGTACTATCATTTATATCTAAAAGCGATATCATTGACATCGTAATTTTGGCCAGTTTTAGCAGCAGGAAGTCTGTGAAATCTTTTTAAACCTTTATGTTGTCATCAAACTAAAAACTGCTCAAAAGGTAATGCACATAATTTAATAGGCATGTGGTGGTGATATCTACCACAAATTTCAGCGCACTGTCCGTAATAAAAACCAATATTATCAATATAAAAGGAATGATGTGTAGAACGACCAGGTACACAATCCAACTTTAACCCTAACCCTGGGATAAATCAAGAGTGTACAACGTCACAAGAATTTGTGACAACAGTTATATTTACGTGAGCAGGTAAAACTAATGTTCTTTTTGTTCTTAATAATCTTCTAGCTAAGTTGACTGGAACTAGTTCACCCCTATGTCTGTTATATTTTACAGAAGTATGGTAACCTCATGCTACATCGGCAGCTCTTTCAATAGGTTGATTTATATCTCCACCCATTCATCCTTTGTAACCTGTTGAGCTATCAATTGTCATATTTGATTTTAAGATTAATGGATTTAACATGTTTAACTCATCAAGTTCAACTGTATCGTTTATATTCATAGGTTTTTCTAAATAAATTTCGGTACTTTTTACAAAGTCAGGATTATAATATTTTCTAGGTGTCATATTAAATGAGTTATATCTTGTATATTTTTTTTGTTTAAACCCTCAAAACAGGTGACTCATTTCTAATTTAGGCTCTACATTTCTGGAATTATCTCAAAATTTTAATACAAATAAAATTGGTTTATTAAAACTACTGTCTGAATTTTTTAAAATTTCTAAATTATGTTTATTTAAAACCCCTGAGACAAAAGATAAAGGTTTTTTTTTCATCCCTAAAACGACATTAGATTCGTAATTTGTTCTATTATCAACAGCATTTAAATTATAAAATGTACTTACAGGTGTTTCATTGAGTGTTTGATTAATACTGGTTTTTGAAGTATTAACATCAATATTTTCGGGGTTAATACTATGAGAGGAAGAAGTAGTAACGGGGTTATATACAGAAATCCCTTTACCAACAGAATTAAAGATAGTTTTTTTAGTAACACCCTCTCTTGTTAAAGTTTTATAAAAAAGGTTTTTAAACTCTAATTGCATACCTAGAGTTAAAGCTTGATAATAAGAATCTGAACAATAACTTTCATTAGCGTATGTAAAAAATCAACGATTATGACCAATGTTTTTTGGAGCAGACATAATGCTTGCCAATGCAGTTGAATCATATCTGTATTCTCAATATCATTGTCTCCCAATTACTCTTAATGTAAATAAAGACCCCTCATTTTGTCATTCAATCATACGTAGAATAAAATTGGAATTAACTAAAATATTACCACATCAGCTTAAAGGTATTAAAGCGACTAAAAAATCACCTCATTTACCATGACCTCTAATACTGGTATTTAAAACAGGGTTAAAATGAGCAACACGCCTATGTACAACTCTAATAATAATAAAAAAATACATGACTCAAAATAATGAAAATCAAAATCATCATCAATATTGTCATTGAGATAAGTGAATTAAAATATCTGATTTATGTGTTGAAAAACCAAAATTAAAATTAGTTAAAGAATTTGCTTCTGTCATTATATGACCTCACATGTTAAAAAAACAGTGTACTGAAAAAAAACAAAATTATTATAGAAAGACCTTCTATTAGATAAACTCTTTTTTTTCAACACATAACAAATGAACAAATCATACCTATAGTATAACATTCATATAAAAATAATAAATAATATTCGCATTCTTCGAAAAAATTTACGTATTTAATGTAATCGCTATCAAGAGGAGTTATAAATGGTTCCCACATAAATATACAAGTTGCGCAATGAACAAAATAAGCAGAGATTATCAAAGCGCACACGTATAAAAAAAAGACAGCTAATACTTGATTATAAGGTGCACTGCGATAATAAAAAAAGTATTTATGCTCAGAAGTTACTAAAAGTTGTTGTGCAGTTTCTTTTATAGATTTATTATAGTCAAAAACCACAAAATAAACTATTCTAATAAAATAAATTAAACTGCTCAGTAAACCAATAAAAAGTAAACCAAAAGATAATAAATTGACTGAGTTAGCAAAAAACATATTTATAAAAAAATATTTATTAGTAAAACCAACAGTAAAAGGCAATCCAGCTAAATTTGAGGAGCAAAGAATCAACAAAAAACTGTCCAATCGAGATTGAATATGAGCCTCACCCATTCACCTTGAGTCTTGTGTACCAAAAACTCTAATAAAAGCACCAGCGCAAAAAAAAGTCATAGCCTTAAATAACCCATGTAAATATAAATAAATTAGAATAGGATAACCTTGACCAACAGCTGCTAAAAATCATAAAAATCCAGAATGACTCATTGTCGAATAAGCTAATAATTTTTTTACATCAGTTTGTGACGCTGCAACAACACCCCCATAAGCGGCTGTAAATGCACCAACGGTAGCTAAAGCATCAACTAAATTAAATAAAGAAATTAAACTGTGAAATTTACATAATAAATAAATACCAGCAGAAACTAGTGTGGCAGAATGAATCAATGCAGAAGCTGGAACAGGAGCTTCCATAGAATCAGGAAGTCATAAGTGGCCAAACATTTGAACAGATTTAAAACCTGCGCTTAAAATCAAACAGATAAGACCATAATAAAGTTGACTATTGTCATCTAATGAATTAGTTGCAACGTATGAGAAAAAAGAAGTTAAATTAGTAGTAGATGAAACTTTATAAAATAGAACAAAAGCTGATAACAATAAAATATCGCTAACGAGGTTAAAAGAAAAAGCCTTAAAGCTAGACTTTAGAGTTCCTCTGCGAACAGATCAATAATTAATTAAAAAAAAAGAAGTAAGCCCTATCAGCTCTCAACCTAAAAAAATAGTATAAAAGTTGTTTGCACAAACTAATAAAACCATGCTGATAACAAATCAGTTTAGTGTAAAGATAAATTTTTTTTCACTTGCCTCGTCGGAAAAATAACGAATAATATATAAGTTTGTAGCACAACCAATCATCATAACTAATAAGCTAAAAAAAAAAGATAGCGGGGTTAAAGCGAAATTTAAAGATGGATCTATACTTTCTTGCAATGAATTATTCTCAGATCACATAAAAGTAATATGGGAGTACTCTAAAACAATATCAAATAAGCCAATAATACCAAAGAGAACGGCAACAAATAAAAAAAGAGCGTTTACAAAAGCATATCTGATAGGAGTTAATCAGAAAAATGCAACAGGGAATAAAATTTGAAATCCCAAAAAATACTTAAAAATTAACGTATATTCCTCGAGCACAATCGTTATGAAAATAAACACAATCATTATAACTGAGTTATTAAACTTTTTTTCAAAGTTTTTTGTAAAAACTTAACAGTCGTAGTCTTTCTTTAGTAGGGGAGTATATTTTTTTTCAAAATTTAAATCTAAAAGCCTTCTTAACAACTTTTCTTTTACTAACAAAAAAATTCTGTCGGTTTAATAAAAAATGAACCATTTATTATTAAATAGATTTTTTAAATAAAAAGTATTTTTCGTGAGTTTCTAAAATAAAGCTGGTATACAAAAAATAAAATAAATAAAATGATAATAGTGCATAATTAGCAAATTGAGCCATAAAAGTATAAGTCAAATGACCTCAATAATAAATTAATAATATTTGTGTTAACAAAATATCACTAAATCAATCGTATCAATAAGATGAATAAAATTGAGAATTTAAGTTTGAGTTAAAAGAAAATAATTGATTAATTAATGACGCGCCAGTAAAGTCACAATTTTGATAAATTACTTCAAATAATTCAAAAAAGGCTGTAAAAACTAAAACTAACCTAATATTCTGAATTAAAAAACGTGCTCACATAACCCCCAGTGCAATAAAATCAAAAAAGGTCTCTGCAAAAAAAGAAGTGGTTCTTCCAGCACCTCTAACATACATAGGGAATGACGCACCAAAACTGTACATAATATAACCAGGTGTTAAAACAGCTATTAAAAAAATAAGGTTTAATATTGCAAAAATTCATGCAGCGTTTGTTACAAAATACATACTAAACACAGTATACATGAAATATCAAGCAATAATAAGAGTAAAGACAACAAAATAAAAAAGTGCATCATCAAATGCTCCAATTTCATCATCGATATCTGTTAAATTAGTAAAAACATCTGTAAAAATATTGGTTGAATTTGCACCAAATGAAATAATTTTTAAGCCAGAAATAGAAAGATAAACAACTAATAATCCTAGAATAAATATAAACGGTAAACAAGTCACAAACATATCGACCACTAATAAATTAAATTTTGAGTGATAAACTGTGTTTACGCTTAACTTTAAATCAGGGTAATATAAATAATTTGATAACGCAGATCATCATGACTTTTGAATAAAGTCACTATAACCTATGTTTAAATGCTCTAAGTTTAAGTTTAAAAAATTAACAAAGTTAGTGTTTTTGTTTAATATTTCTAACATTCTTACTAAATTTTAAAAAATTTTTAAAACAGTAAATCCGTAAACTTTTGGTTTTCTTAAATTTGGGCAGCACAAATAGAAAAACAAGTAAACGTACACCATTAAAGAAACGTTATTTCCACCTAATCTGTTAAAGAATCGTCCATAAGGTAAGTATGAGAACGCATATCATAAACAAGTTAAGAAAACAGCAAAAGTTATCTGATAAAAAAAATTTTGCTCTGCAATAAAAGGCATAACTTTTACGACTTTCTTTGTTAATCTTTCTGATCTTCATCAAAGTCTTGCAATTAAAAGCTTAGCACCAGAATATTCTTTAAATTCGTTTGGTCTAACAATTGTAGGTTGGAAAAAAAATCCCACAAAAAATAAAATTAAACCAATTAAACCTAAGTAGTGGAATGGGCAAGCAACCAGTCAACCCATGTAAGGACGGAAATATCAATGTGGAGCAACACCAAAGTAACGAACGTCAACGGACATACCTACATCACCTCACATAAATAATTCATAATGTAAAGCTTCTGGCTCTGCGTATAGCATAAGACAAATAATAGCCACAATCATAATCATGTTAAATAATTGACAAACCTCATTAACTACAGCTTCGTCATATCAATCAAGCTCATGATACAAACCATCAAAATTTTCTTCTGTTTTTCAATTATAGTGCATATCTAAACCGTGATAAACACCAAAATAACCTAAAACAAATGCTAAAATATAATGAGCATAACCAAACCTAATAACAGTATCAACGTTTAGATCACCGTTAGGTGCAACCATTCAAGAAACCTTACCGATAAATAAACAGAAACTATTAAAAGCGTTTATAGCTATAGTTAAAGTAACGTCACTTAAGTGAGAACAACAAAGTACGAGACCTGTAAAAATAACTAACTGAGCTAACAAAAACAGTAACACACCACTTTTTCACGAAACCTCATGAGAAACAGTAACTGCGTTTATGTATAATTTTCGTAACATGTGTAAAAATAAAAATATAACCAAATAATCAACGCCTCTTTCATGTAAAAAGAAAAAATCATCTGTATAAATAGTCTCATGATCTTCAATTTCTCTAGATAAAGGGATATACATAGGTTCAGGAGATAAAGAGAAAGATAACATAATACCAGTAACTAATTGATTATAAATAGTTAAAAAAACACAAAATCCTAATACAGCAGGTAATTCATGAAACGCAATTTGTAACTTGACGAAGTATTTAACGAGTAAAGCCAATAAATATCGATGTTGCGTAATCATTTAGTGATGCCAATAAGGCTAATTTTAAAAACTTTAAAAAAAAAGTAAAACCCACCTACCAATATTGCAATTAAACGCAGAGTATATTTTTCCTAATATGTAGAGATGAAAATCTAAAAAACACCAAAAATAGTAATAAAGAGGGTACTAGGTGTTTGGAAGTTTGTGGTCACAACTAAAAACAACAACTCATTTTTTAATAACGTACTGGGTGAGATCTTAAATAAGCAAAACAACAAGTTATTCGTGATATCCGTATAGACGCGCACGGGGGGGGGCAATTAGATTTTGTTAGGGTTGAGCTATCATAGAATTTGTAAAAACTGTAAATGCCCTATATGGAGAAACAAGACACAAAGGTCACAAAACGAGACAAATTTTAGTGAATTAAACATAGACTAAGTTCACTGGGTCCACAAACAAACCTTGCATTACATACCCACAAATCGGCAATCCGTGGTGATTAAAATGAGAATTAACAAACCCTATAAGGAAGATGTTCGACAATATGTCAACCACGACCACAAAAAGGACCTAAAGTCCACCCAGTTTTACAAGGATTTTCATTACTGATTTTCTGCGCGGCTAACAATGAGGACAAAAAAAAATAACATCACACCGTGCTACAAACGTAGTAACAAAGCTTGCCCACAAAACTCACATTAATACAAACAAACCTTGTATTACATACCCACAAATCGGCAATCCATGGTGATTAAAATGAGAATTAACAAACCCTATAAGGAAGATGTTCGACAATATGTCAACCACGACCACAAAAAGGATCTAAAGTCCACCCAGTTTTACAAAGATTTTCATTGCTGATTTTCTGCGCGGATAACAATGAGGACAAAAAAAATAACATCACACCGTGCTACAAACGTAGTAACAAAGGTTCCCCACAATTCCCCACAAAACTCTCATTAATGGATATTTGCCTGCACATCCCTAGTAAATGGAAGGTCTTGAGTAAATCAGCAAAATACACAAAACGTATATAACCCCACCAAGCGCAAAACTTACGCCAATAAATATGTGTGCACACATTCTCTATAGAGGATAGTATTGAGTAAATCAAAAAAACATACAAAAAGTATATAATTTTAACAAGGGCAAAACAAAACCCATATCAATAAGCGTGTGGCATATCGTGACGTATGCAAGCCCATTTCTTAATGAAAGGTGTTGACCAGATCAATAAAGTGTACAAAAAGAATATACACGAGTACCAAACTAACAAACTAAACCACGCAGTAAACGATCACTCACAGACTGTAGGTTACGCGACATCCCTACATATTATAGCGGTGTTATTTATGTTATCTGTATAATATAAATAATAATATATATATACTACATAGTATAAATAATAATATATATATACTATATAATATAAATAATAATATATATATATACTATATAATATAAATAATAATATATATATATACTATATAATATAAATAATAATATATATATATACTATATAATATAAATAATAATATATATATATACTATATAATATAAATAATATATATATATATACTATATAATATATATAATATATATACATACACGCAAGAACTATTGTTAATGAGCTTCATACATTATATTATTAGGTTCGATGTTCATATAACATAATCTCTTTACTGTTTTTGTTTTTTGCCTTATTATTGACTTTTATAGTGTTAATGTATTAATTTCAACTATTACTTTAAGGTTTAAAGGGTGGGCGACCAGTTGCTGGGGTATGTTTTATTCTGGGTGTACCTGTATTTCTGTGAATTACTTTTTGCGTTATCATTGATTTTGCACGGCTATAGCTACCGTAGAGAGGGGGTTTACTTTTTAACCTATTTTTTTGGATAGCATTTTTTCAACGTCAGGTTGCTTTTTGTAGACGCTGGTGATTTTTCATTAACCTTTGACATGTTAAGTTCCCCTTTTTGTTCTTATATTTTGTGTCTTTTTCAGAAGTTTTGGAATCTTGCGTATACTACACCATTTTTGTAACTTCTGCTGATGTTTTGAAAGTTTATATCTATATAAATTATTTCTCTTTTTTGCTATTAAGTTTTTGTCCCTAAGCTTGTGTCTTTAGGGAAATTAGGTGTTAGCTCTTTTTGTTCGTATATTTTGTGTCTTTTTCAGAATTTTCGGAATCTTGTGTATACTACACCATTTTTGTAACTTCTGCTGATGTTTTGGAAGTTTTTATTTATATAAATTATTTCTACCTTTTAAACTTTAAACAAGTATAAATATTTACTGTGAGTCTAGTTTCTACGTCAGATTTTTAGAAGTCTTGTGCACGTTACACCATTTTTGTAATTTATGCTGATGTTTTGAAAGTTTTTATCTAACTAGATTTTACTCTTGCCTTTTTGTTATTAAGTTTTCTGTCCTTAAGCTGTTGTCTTTAGGACAATGGTCAGATGGTTACTGTATTGTTTTGTGGTTTTTGTTGACGTCTAGGTAAGTTATTTTTTTAAATTTTAAACAATGTACAGGCACTTATTATGTGTCTAGTTTCTATGTCTGTGAGTAGTTGTGTTGAAAACAACTAGTTAGTGGTGTGTTTAAGGTTTTTATTAACTCGTGCGTTGTGTAAGTGATTGTTGTTAAACACCAGCTAACCTAGCTTATCAACATATTTGATGTTTCGCGAAATTTTTTTGAGGAGTTCTAGTCGTTCAACGGTAGGACAACGGGCTTTCAACTCGTTAATCCAGGTTCAATTCCTGGCTAGAACGTGCAATATCTTGTGAATATAACGATTGTGTTCATTAAAACTTTTTTTATTTTTGTTTTAGGATTTTTCACCTCATCTAGTAAATTTTATTGTGCTAACTCTAACGTTTTACAGACAACCGACTTTACCCCTTCACTTTCTTCTTTTAAAAATTTTGCTAATTTCACCCCGGATTTATTGTCAAAAAACCTAACTCACGTAGTTTATAATCATTTTTCGGGGTTTTTTTCGCCAATTTTTAATAATCTTTTTGACTTTTATTTAACTGTTTGTAACTTTTCTAACATTTTTAGTTTTTTTTATATGTCTTTTTATGATATTTTTTTTATCTTTTTAATGAGTTTTTCTCTGTGGGGTCTTTTTCAAAGCTCAACAGTTAGAAAAAAATTAGTTTATTACTTGTGTTTATTAGGTAGCTTTTCATTTTGAGGATTCTACTTCTCTTTTGATGGTTTTGTTATGTTGCTTTTAACAACAGAATTCTTAATAGTTTCTTTATTTTTATTCATTATAATTACTAATGACCAAAAACGATATTCTAACCATACCTCTTTTCTTTCACTTAAGTATTTTGTCATCATTATGTTTGTTGTTTTTTTTTGCTCTTGTTTGTTATCATATAGTAATTTCTCTCATTTATATAAATTTATGTATCACGGTATATGAGATATTTTTGCAAGTGACTTGTTTATATTTTTTTATACTTTTTTTATGGCTTTTCCGCAATTTATTTTTTTTTTTACGTTAATTTTAAGTTTATTTACTATATTTTTTATTTTATTTTATTTTAGTATGAGAAAGGCTGCACAACGCACTGATGATAGTTTTGTAGGAGTTCAAGTTTTACGTAAGCAAAATAGAGTGAAACAAGAAAGGTTTTCGCCAATGGTTAGAACATTTTCAATAAAAAGCACAGGTTATTTTGAGGATTTAAATAGGCCTAGTACGGTTGCAATTAAACGTAAAGATGAAGAAGATAAAACCGAAAAAGAACTTTTGAGGTTTTTTAAAGATTTATTTGTTCCAAAAAGGAAGTTTTTCGATACCTAGTGATTCCAGTAAAGTTTTATTAGTAAAAGTCATCCAAACTAGGCGTTGTAGTACTAGACGACATGCTGATATAGGGAAGTTTTTACGTGTTGTTTTAAAATTAACAAAAACAAGACTTTCAAAAAGACGTAAAAGAAGGGTGAGGGCAGTAGTTATTCGTTCGCAAAGGTATTATTACAAAACTTTTGGCTTACACTACCAGTTTGAGAATAATAGCTTAGTTTTATTAAAAAAACGAATGAATACTATCGGGAAGGAATTGTATGGGCCGACGTCGAAAATGCTAAAAATAAGAAAATTTAGAATTGCATTTAAATATATTTATTAATCTGGTTAAATCCCAGTCGTCGGCAGTGTATATTAATATTCTTAATATAGTTTACTCTCAAAAAGTTGTAAAACTAGAAAAAAATAAGAATCTAGCGCAAAAAAACTCAAAAAGTAACATTTTTTTTCTTAGACTTTTTATTAAATTTTGTATTTTTTTATATTTTAGATTTCATTCTAGGCCCCGAACTAATTTTAAAAATTTGAATAAAAAACTGTTAGGCTCATTAGGTATTTATATTTGGGGTTTTTTTCAGACCTCGGTACCGTACACATCGTCTCACAAGAGATTTATCGATTTTATTTATATAATGTACCTTAATTTTGCTTTAAAATTTTTAGGGATATACTGTTAACCTATTTATTTACTATTTTTTTACATAAGTATGCCTAATGGCTGAAGTTGGGTGTTATCTCACTGCTGATTTTTTATCGAATTTGATAGCGAAGAGTACCGCGAGGGAAAGGTTAAATAATCAATTTTTATGAAAACTGAATTTTAATGCTGTAAATCAAATAATGCGTTATGTGTTATTGTACCTTTTGTATAATGGGTTGGCGAGTGGGTTTAATAAGCAAGCTAACGCTAAGAGAAATCATTTTAGTTTATTAAATCCGACCCGAAGCTAGGTGATCTAACAATGAGCAAGTGTTTCGACTGAACCCATAAATGTTGCAAAATTTTGGGATGACTTGTTGTTAGGGGTGAAAGGCTTATCAAACCTAGTGATAGCTGGTTCTCCACGAAATCTATCTAAGTAGAGTGATTTTTTATTGTTATTTAGGTACTTCTCTAACGGGGTGGTCGCTCTCCTTGTTAATGTCTGAATTAGATAACAAATATAAAATTAAGCAGACAGTTAGCGCTAAGGTTAATTGTCGAGAGGGAAACAGCCCAGAATACCTGCTAAAGTGACTAATTAAGTTTAATGTAAAAGGTTTAGCACTGTTTTGATGAAGAGGTAGGTTTGGAAACAGCCATCCTTTAAAGAAAGCGTAAAAGTTCAAGCATCAATACTAGTTTTAGAAAACTTAAACGACTGAGCCTATAAATTTTTGTCAAAAAAGCTTAAACTGAAGCAGTATCATATACAATTTGTATATGGGTAGTGGAGTGTACTTTATCTTGCAGAAGATAAATCGGAAGATTTATTGGAAAGATAAGTTTTAATTATGCCAACATGAGTAATAGACTATCTTTGTGAAAAAGATATGCCGAATGCCCACGTGGTTCTGTAGTTAAGATAATCTGACTACAAAAAAATCGAATACTAGGCCTTTAACCAACGTTATAGGTGATGTTTTTTAAGCAACGTATTATTATATATAAAATATGAACATTCATATTTTATATTTGATAATAATAGAAAAAACCTTAAATTTTATCGTACAAATACCAACACAGGTGGGTTTATTGAGTAAATTAAGGCAAAAGAGTGAATAATACTAAAGGAACTCGGCAAAATGTCTCTGTAACTTCGGGAGAAAGAGAACTATATGAGTATGATTAAAGAGGGGGTAGCGACTGTTTATTAAAAACATAAGACCTTGCAAAATAGAAATATGAGGTATAAGGTCTGACACCTGCCCGGTGCTGCAAGATGAATAAAAACTAGTTATCTAGTTTTATAAGTCCCAGTAAACGGCGGCCGTAACCCTGACGGTCCTAAGGTAGCAAAATCCCTTGACGGGTAAGTTCCGTCCTGCACGAATGGTGTAACGACTGCCCCGCTGTCTCTAGTATTATCTCTATGAACTTGAAATAGACGTGAAGATGCGTTAATGTACAGCTAGACGGAGAGACCCTATGCACCTTTACTGTTATCTAAGGTTAAAATATAAGATTTAATGAAATAGGTATGCAGTAATATAATACAATTGAAAAACTGCTTCTTAAATTTTATATTTTTGTTAAAATGATTATATATTTTATCTACTTTGAAAGACAGTTTGGCTGGGGCGGCAACCTCCTAAAAAGTAACGGAGGTGAATAAGCGGTTTAGGTTATGTATATAACAGAGAAGGATGAATAATATACCTAAGCTGGAATAGTTTACAAACACGTAAGCTATGGACTAACGTCTGTTATAATGACCCGATTTTTTTTATAGCAGAAAAAATCGATCAACGAATAAAAGGTACGCTAGGGATAACAGGCTGATAATTTCCTAGAGTTCCTATCGAAGAGATTGTTTGGCACCTCGATGTCGGCTCATCATATCCTGGTGGAGCATACGCTGCCAAGGGTTCGGCTGTTCGCCGAATAAAATGGTACGTGAGCTGGGTTTAAAACGTCGTGAGACAGTTTGGTCCCTATCTACTGTACACTTTAAAAAAAAGATTAGTTTTACTCCAGTACGAGAGGACCGGGGACAACAAGCCAATTGTAATAAGTTATTCATTGAACTGAGTAAGCTTAATAGCTACGCTTGATAATGTAACCATACGTTAATATGGGAACTTTGTAATCTTTTTTTTTAAATAGGCGGGTTGTAGACTACAACTTAATACTTAGGTACTGAAAATTAAGAGATTAATGGAGGTACTAATGGATCTTGCCTAAATGAGCTAAAATACAGATTTGTTTCAAATAATTGGGAGTGGTGGCTGAGTGGTTAAAGCGGCAGACTGTAAATCTGTTGGGTGACCGTCGTTGGTTCGAATCCAACCCACTTCATTTTAAAAGATTAGCTCTACAAATGCATTAGAAGGATGCCTAAAATTCGAAAAGCGACTAACAACTGATCTTTTAAGGGTTTTAATTATCTATTTAATATGATCATACATCGCAAATAATACCGAAGAAAAATATTTTAGTAGGTATAAATATAAAAATCAACAGAGATTTTAGTAAGGATGACTGAAAAAAAAGCAGAATTCGCCAGTTGATACGTAACTATTGTTAAAACCTTGGCAATATCGGTTATAGCCCAAAGTATCAGGCTTTTTGCGGCGCGGAGGTCCATTCAGGGCTCATCCCCCATGATTTGCTGGGTTCAATTCCCAGACGCCGCTTTGCTCGTATGGCGGAACTGGTAGACGCGTATGACTTAAAATCATATCCTACGGGGTGTTGGTTCGATTCCAGCTATGAGCAGTTGACTTTAGAATTATTAAGAAAATCAAGAGTTTTTAATAAGAGTAGGTACTCTAGAAATAGACAATTAGCTCGCGTAATTTTTTATTTTGGTTTATACATAAATATTTTAATTATTTATGGTATTTTTTATGTTATTTACGGCTTAAGTATATATCACGGAGTTTTTTATTTATTAGTATATTTGATGTATGCAAGTTTTGTAACTTCTTTTTATTTAAGGTCACTTAGTATTGCATAATGATTAGGTTTACAAAAAGTTTTTTTTTCATTTACTATAGATTTATAAAATCTGGATTTTTATTAGATTTTTTTGTTAAAAGATGGGTAATATCACTCTCTTTTATTTTTTTTTATGTGTTTAATGTAGTGTTTAACGAAAAATATTTTATTGAGAACATTTTTTTTAGGTTAGTAAGTGTAAATCGCTATTTGCGAAACTTTATTAGTGTTTTTTCCAATAATTTTTCGTATGTTGTGTTTCCTTTAATTATTATTTTTGTAGTTTTAAGCTTTTTCTTTTTATATTTGGTAACGTATGTGATTAAATAATATGAGTTTAATATCTCAAATGAGTGTACTTTATAATTATGTTAATATCTTTTCTCTGGGACTTTTTTTTTTTATGATAGCAATCTCAATGATAGTTAACTCTTTTATAACTAATCTTAGGTTTCTTTATTTTACTTCTTTTTTTTTTTGAACATTTTTGCTTTTAGTTTTAACTGTATGTATCTTTTCTTTTTATAAGTTTTATGTTTCTTATAATTTTTTTATTTTACCCTACTATAACTATTTTAACATAAATAATC
>Ga0209063_1000574_pt1 | contig 23651 bp, 34 predicted proteins | sample KloWWTmeKNB19Kit_FD_187177 | JGI IMG/M metagenome (GOLD analysis project Ga0209063, IMG submission 187177) | Active sludge microbial communities from Klosterneuburg, Austria, studying microevolution and ecology of nitrifiers - Klosterneuburg... | ecosystem: Engineered > WWTP > Aerobic digester >... | reverse complement strand
GTGTTACCATCACAGGTGGCGACCCGTACACGTACGACCAACCCAATGTTTTCCAAATTTACTACCCATACACATGAACATAACGAGCTACGAAGACCTGAAACATTGGTTTGATACCATCCAAAAGGAGGACAAACCCTACCCACATTGGACTTTGTGGAACAACGACGCAGGGCAAGCCCCCAAAGTGGCGCAGCGCAACGTCAGGGTAAACGACATTGGCCAAAGCTGGGACATGCTGTACAAAGCCGTGCGTATGTTCAACAACCCGCGTGGATCGCGTATGCGCCTTATTGTGTACGAGCCAGGCAAACAAAACAACTACGCGGGGGACATTAATCTTGAAATTTTGGGCGACACTTCGGCCACAGCCGCAGCACATAACATGCCTGTTGCCATCAGCGGTTTTCCCGGCATGTACGGCCCGGAAAACATGAAAGACGCCATCGACATGCACGTACGACTCGCCATGCTGGAAAAGGAAAACGAAGACCTGCAAGCAGCCATTGGCGCCCCATCATCGTCGTGGGAAAAGATTGTGGAAATGGTGGCCAACTCGCCACACCTTTCGGCCATCGTGAACAACATGGTGGCCGGTGTGATGAAAATACCACCACAGGCCATGCCAGCCATGCCCGCGCCGCCCATCAATGGCCACCCTACGACCGACGAAAGCGCACACGCCGAAGCCGACGCGCAACAGGTGTTTTCCAACAACATACACGCAGCCAGCAACACCCTTGGTGTGGACCCGGTGACGCTCGCCCAAAAGCTGAATGACCTGGTACAGCAAAACCCGGACATCGCCCGTCAACTTCTCAACGCTTAATCAGAAACATCCTATGAAACAGAAACGCGCCTTTGAACGCCTCATTCTTTTCCTGCTTGTAGCCGTGGCCCTGGTGGCCACCGTACAGTCGTGCAGCGCCCAACCAACGCAGCGTATCAAACTCACCCAGCTGGAAAAATCTACCACGCAGGAAGGCACCAAAGCAGGCCAAATAGGTCTAACCAACGCGGCGGGAGATCAGCGGTATGCGCAATTTACCGAGATACAAACCACGCCCATCAACTACGTGCCCACAGCTACCGGCAACCTTGCGAACATCAGCGAGTTTGTGGAGGACAGTCTTTCACGTATTTGGTACATCGACTGGCAAGGCAATGCCATATTGCTGAACGACCCTGAAACGTGTGATCAGGATTGGTTGCGGATCAGTGATAATGGTTGTCCCGAGGCGCTTACGGATAGTCTGTACAAATACAAATACGCCTCGATTGGCGCCCGGTATGTGTGGCCCAATGCCGAACTACTTGTAAGCGACAGTGTGGCAGTTGGCCAGGCGGTTATCAGCGGCGACCGAAATGCACGTGTTGTACTGCATGACAACCAGAACGGCACAGAAAGTGTATTGGACCAAGGCGGCAGCCAAACCACACAGTACATAGAAAGCACGGCCGAAGGTGGTGTGTACCAAATTGCAACCAGCACCGGCACACAGGGAACGCCTTTTATACAGACACGGCATGTAACTGTAAATGCATCAGATAGCACGTTTCAGTTGAACCAATACCCGAATACCCTAAACGATCCGGGAACGCCGGTGAACGTGCTTACCACTGCCACCAATGGTAAGGTGGAGAGCCACCCGGTGAGTGAGGTTATTAGTGCGGCCGGAGGAGTAACAGGCGCAGGGCTCACAAATCGTTTGGGCGTATGGCAGCCGGGAAATTACATGAGTTACGAAACAGATTTCCGCGTTGATACTATAAATAGTTTTTTGGGTATTGGTGTAGCGGCGGCAAATGCTAAACTTTCTGTAGGTGGAACGATTGGAAATAATTCGGCAATCTTGGTCAATAATCCAACAATTACCCCAACAGCGGCGGCATTAGGTGTTTATAATATGGTGAACTTTTCAGGATCGGCAACGGCAACAGCAAACAATCAGAATTTAAATGGAATGTATATTGGCTGGAATGCATCTTACGGAGCGTTTACGCCTTTCAGTACGGCTGCCGCTTTATCCATTAACGCCACTAATACTTCTGGAATAAGAATTGCAACTGTAAATCCAAGTTCTACTTCAATAGCTGATCAAAATCCAGTTTTTGAAACTGTGCAGTCAGGGGCAAACAATCAATCTACAAGCCTGTCGATAACAAAACAATCAAGTGCTACAGGCCCATTCGCCATATTCCGAAACACAAGACCCACAACAGCTACAGCAAAGCTTTTTACCTATAGGGAAGATGCTAACACTGTTAATGACATGGTAGAAGTTTTTAGGTTTCAACAAAATTCAGGCGGCGTTTTAAGTTATATGTATCAAAGGATTAATAACGGCGTTACATCAGCAGATGCAATAGTCAGCTACTTCTTTCTTCCTTACAGTTTTGCAGATGCGTCACACAGTCTTCAGCTTTACGGAAAAAGCGCGTCGTTGGGTGTTGCAAATGGCACAGCGCCAAAAGCTAAACTTGAAATAGTTTCAACAGGAACCACGTCATTAAGTTACGGCCTGCTCGTGACGAATGCAGGCGGCGCTACCTCGACAGCTTCGATATCCGTTCGCGATGACGGACTTGTCGGCATAGGCACAAACGCGCCGACGCAGGAATTAACTGTCGTCGGCGACATCGCAACCAACCACCTACAAGGCCGTGGATCCGCGCCAACCGTAACCGTAAACACAACCACGTGCGGCACTGGTGCAACCGCTACCGTAGCCGGGTACGATCTTGGTTTTGTGGTCACTGTCACTTTTGGCACTACGCCATCGGTCGCGGGTGGTGAATTGTTCCGGATAAACTACAATACCACGCTGCCAGGCGTTGGCATTCCTGTTATGTTCCCCGGCGACGATGCAGGCTTGGCAGCCGACCTGGTGCGCCTTGCCGGTGCTTATACAGCCAATGAGGACAACACGGATTTTGAACTTTGGAGCAATGGCGACCTATCGTCGTTCGATTCTGATGTGCTAAAATTCAACTTCCACGTCATCGCCCGGTAACCATGGCCACCATCATCAACATACCGCCCAACCACCGGCTGCCGCTTGTGCTGCTGCTGGCTTTGGTGTTGTGCTTTCTGGCTGTGGCAGCAATGGCACAGGACAGCACGGACAACCGGCCACTTTGGCCCGAACCCATTGTAGCACGCTCTTACGCGCCGCCACAATGGAAATGGAAAAAAGCCGCATGGGTGGCAGGTATCAGTTTCGCCGGTGGCACCATCAATGGCTCACACGAAATGTGGCACTACCACAAAGCCGATGCCCGGCGCATTTTCGGCAACCCACAAAAGTGGGACCCTGACGAAACATGGAGAAACAAGTGGAAAAACGGCGACCCGGACCAGGGCGAACGCTTCCCACTAAGCAGTACCACGTTGGTAATGTTTACCGACCCAAACCACGCCGCCAAATGGGGCAACCATACCGCTTTGTTTGCCACTGGTGTCATCATTGGCGTTGGCACTTTTGAGGGCTGGAAATACCGCACACGCCGCGAACGCTGGCAACAAGTAAAACACGCCATAGGTTACAGCGCCGTGGCGTACACATTCCGCGCCGCTGGCTTTCACACCGTTTACACACTGCTACCAACCGTAATCCGGTAGCAACACCATAACACATCATGCCCCCCGCAACATGGACTACCCGTATGCTCACAAAATCACAAATAGCCTGGGAGATTGTCAAAAAGTATGGCATGCCGTTTCTCCTTTTGGGCATTGCCGTGTACCACCTGCAAAGCCAGGTGAATAAGTTGGACGCCCGTACAGTGGACTGCCAACGCGAACAATTGCAACTGCTGCAAAGCGTGGTGAAAGAAAACACCGCCGTAATGCAGCGCCTTTTGGACAAAATAGAAGATGCCGAACAATGAACAACAAATTTATCATGGGCGCCATCATCGGCGCCGCCGCAATGTATCTGCTCACCAACATGGGCAAAGGCCAAACACCGGCCACTGATACGCCCATCAAAGTGCCGCCGATCAAAAAACAAATTCCATTGCCCAGCACGCAGCCAACCAATTCGGTGATCTTGCGCGGGTTCGTCGCCTAAGCCATGAGCCAACTCACCACATCGTTTTTTCAAGTTATCCTTACAATGGAAGGCGGCTACCAGGCCATGCCCGCCGATGTGGGAAACTACGCATGTGGTAATCTCGTAGGCACCAACATGGGTGTTTCAGCCGTGGCGTGGCAACAATGGCAGGGCCGATGCCCTACGGTATCGGATATGAAATACCTCACCACCGCCGATGCACTTGCCTTTTATCGGTGGTATTGGCAGTATTACAACATCGACGGCATAAACAACCAGGCGTTGGCTGAATTGGTGATGAACAACACCATGGGCGCCCCCAAACGCGCCGCCGAAGCCGAACAACGCGCCCTGCAACGCATGGGATACAGCAATGTGGCCGAAGACGGCGCACGCGGTCCCATCACCCTGGCAGCACTGAACGACGCAGCAAGTAAAGACCTGCAGCGCATTTACAACCTTGTACGTGAGGAATGGATAAACTACCTGAACACGATCAACAGCCAATTCCGCGCTGGATGGATCAACCGCATGAATCGCCACTTCCCTCCTATGGATGGGAATACACAAATGGCCGGTGGTGGTATAATTGGCATTATGTTGCTTATCGCAATCTTTTTCGCCACCAAAAAGTAACACATGAGCAAGAAAAACAACAACCTGCTTTGGTGGACCATGGGCGCCGCTGCCCTGTATGCACTTACCCGATCCGCTGCCAATGTTGGCAAGCTGTACGATTCTGAATACATACGGCCAAATGGCCGGATAGATCGGTATTGGGGAGGCGACACAGCCGTAATACGCCCAAGCCGGTACGGCGTGGAATCGTACGACCTCAAACAATACTACGATCCAAAGGCAGCCATAAAACATTTTAACCTCTACTCCATCGAGTTCGGCAACTGGATGAGCCAGGAAGACCGCGCAAATTTCATGTATGCCACATTGGTATCATTGCGCGACATCGCCACCGTTGCCGGTGTACCACAACGCGCCGTTGGTATGGGTGGTAAGTTGGCAATTGCTTTGGGCGCTCGTGGCAATGGTGGCCCAGCCGTAGCCTTTTATATTCCCCAACCCTACCATCTTATCAACCTAACCAAAACAGGTGGACGTGGTTCTTTTTGCCATGAGTTTGCCCATGCTGTTGATTGGCATTTTAAAATTGCATCAGGTGGAAGAAGCAACCGAAAACAACCGGACTACACAGGTTTGCGGCAAAATAGTGTTGCTTATTACTTTGAAAAAGCCATGGAGGCCATTTTGTGGAACGAAGACGGCACACCAAGTAATTACCATGAACGGTTGAAACGTGGTGGAAGCGAATACTACAACAGAAGGACAGAAATTTGGGCAAGGGCCAGTGAACACTGGTTTTTTCTTCAGTTCAAGAAAAAAGGAATCAAAAACACGTGGGGTGTTGAAAGCCAAGTAGGAAGCGATTGGCCCAATGCTAAGGAGATCGCACGAGCAAGCAAATGGATTGCCAAAATTTACAGCAGCTTATGATAATGCGTATCAATGCCATTTACCCCGAAGTGCCGGCCGTATTTGAATGCGAACACTACGCCTCGAATACGGACGCCTGGCACAGAAGAAAGCCGAAATAATAGAGTACAGCAAAAACGAACCCACCCTATTTGGTGGGATAAAAGGTATAGGCATGAAAGCAACAAAAATATGGATGCACGTCATCACCAAAAACCCGACCGCCGTTGGGCAATACGGTGATACCAATGCCATCCCATCCGACGATTCCCCACCATTTACCGCAGCAGAACAAACGGCCATACGCAAAGTGTGGGCCGCAGCAGAAAAATACGAGGCAACAAAACCTATTGGAGCACCTCCAATTAACTGGTACTGGGCCGATTTTTATAAAAACAGTTCGTTTGATAACGCTCCGGATATTGTTTTTATAGAGGGATGGAAGGTTACCAATTTCCCATCAATGGTTCTGCAAGCAGAATACCCGGATGGATCTAGAAAGTGGTTTAAACTTAATACGGACATCACCGATTTCAAAAACTACACGGCTGATGAAATTGCAACACGGCTGAACGTATTGGCTAAAGGCAAAGAACAGGAAGGCGGTGCAAGTAGCTGGTTGTGCGAATTATTCCCACCACTTTGCAGTGTGGGCAAATACGCCTGGCTTGGCCTAGTTGGCTTTGCTGCCTATAAAGCATTTACCGAGGAAAACAAAAACAAACGCCTTGTTTTCAGCGCCGCCGCCCTGGTGGCCGGGAATGAGTTCATTAGCCGCGGTGGCCTGAAGGCGTTAAATATTTCATCATCTCCACAACTTAAGCTATGAGCATCAAAAACATTCAAAACGATTGGCTTACCCAACTGTTGGCGGGCTTTATCGACAATTTCAAGACGAAAAGCCCCAAGGCGTTCGCCATCATCGCACTTGTGCTGTTGTCCATCAATTTCACGACCGACCAGGGCGCCGTACTTGGCGTTTTCGAGGTACCCGAAGTAGTGGCCTTCTGGATCGACAAGGTTACCACCCTGCTTGGCGTCATGTTGGGCGCCCACACCTTCAATTTTTTGCCCGAAAAGGCACAGGACGCCCGTCTTTCCCAATAGCGTTTAATGTTCATGGGATTATAAATTTGTTGTTTTGCCTCCGGTCACGTCCGGGGGCTTTTTTTATTCCATCAAATCGTTTGGCAGCGCCCGGTATTCAGCGTTCACCGGATCGGTGTGGTAGTACATCATCGTCATTTCTACTTCCGAGTGCCCCGCCTGGTCTTTTGTTCCCAACAACGATGTTTTTTTGGCGTGCAGGCTTATGCCGGTATCCTTCCAGCTGTACCAACTCAAACCGGAAATCGTGGACAACTCACCACGCGCCTGCAAGTCTTCCAAAATTTTACGGTGGCGTTTGTACATCCTATTTTCGTTGGCCGCTGTTGTGCTTGGCTCTATCCTTGCTTCATTGCCGTTTTTTTGCAAACCAAACACAAAGAAGTTGGCCGGGTAGCGTTCAAAGCGCCCATCGACAAAAAACGGCATGATGGCTGCCGGGATCGTAACACAACGCGCTTTCCACGTCTTCGCCTGGTATCCTTCCACGTGCAGCAGTCCCCTGGACAGGTCGAAGTTTTTAAACCGCAGCCGCGCCATTTCCACCGGCCGGATGTACAGGAAAAATTGCAGCAGCAGCCCGCGAAACATCCAATAGTCGTTTTCCTGAATGTACGAAGCAACCACGCGCCGTTCATCGGGTGTAAATGGGCGCCGCAGCTTTTCGCCGGTACTTTCTAAGTCGGGTACCTTGTTCTGTTTGGTCTGTCACTTTGGCGACATTTTTAGTATAACTTAAAAAATAAATCGAGTAGACAGGTTGTGTTTTAAAATTATACTCTTACATTTGTCCTAAAGTTATCAATCTTACTAAACATGGACACTATTTATCAGCAACTTTCTGCATACGGCCTCATCGGTGAGCTACACAAGCGTGTGGCCACCAAACGGCCGAAGGTGAGCCGCAACACCATACATCTGGCTTTTGACGACGCCACCACCCCGCTTCGCAAAATGATTGTCCAGCTTGCCGAGCAGCTTTTGGCTGAGCACCAAGACAAAATGCCTGTGGAAGCGGAATAAAGAAATTTTGGGTGCGAGCCTGTGCATTTGACTACGCCCCGGAAAAGTCCGGGGCACCTTTTACGAACTTCAATGGCGAGAAGCCTACACGATGATAGTAGTACGCTCCTGTGTGGTCCCGAGCATGTGGTCGGGGCATTTTTTCAGCCACTTTTCAATTCAACGATATGAGAGCGATCCAGCCCAAACATTCAAAGTCCGCGTCGATTTTAGCCATGGCCATGGCCATGGGCGCTGCAATGCAGCCAAATGATCCGATTGTGATTCAAAACCACTATAAAGGTATTCCACCTTTTGACCTACCTCCTAAATCACGTTTGGGTGGGTACAGCGAAGGCCGCGAGCTTACCGGAAAACAACGCCGCGCCCGAGCCGCCACCAAAAGCCAACGCAAAGCCAGGCAACGACAGGCCAAACAGCGGTAACCCATTTTACTCCACCCTTCTACACTCCAACAATATGTCCTCCATAGCCATTCCTTTGGAAAACATTCCAACCGACGACCTTTTACAAGAACTTAAAAAACGTAAGCGTGAGGTCTTGAGCAGATTTTCTACTGAGTCGCTCGCATCTGAATTTTATGGCCGCCCTAATTGCGGACAGCATTTTGATCCGCATTATTTGGCATACATGATTGAAAACCCGGAACACATACCGGTTTGCTACCTGTTGCTGAAAGCTGAAAATCTGCACGAGCAACAGGTACTCCAAGACCTGCACGAAACTTTTAAAATGATGACAGTTTAACCCGCATTTTCCCACCTTCTACACTTTCCCACATCATGGAAAACAATTTAAAAAACGAAGTATTCAGTTCCTACCGCGACGAAGTTTTTGAACGCATCCAAGACTACCGCGACAACGGAACCCAAGCCGATGAGTTTTTACGCATGTTCAAAGTGCTTTTTCTGCTTTCCATGGTGTTCACCGTGGGCTACGGCATTGCCCTGCACTACAACCTTACCCTTCCCTACCTGGGCAAAACAGGCGCGGCAGCCTTTGCCGTTTTTTTTACGGCCTTTATTGAGGTTGGCAAATACATGATTGGCAAATGGACAATCAGAAACATCTTTTTTGGCATCTTCAAACAAGGCATACCCAGCGCATTCATCACCTTTTGCGGTTTGGTTATTACCGTGGGCGCGTTTTGGTGGAGTTTTTACAACAGTACCGAAGGTGTGCAGTACATCACATCACATCTTGCTGAAAAACACGTGGAGCGTCCCGTGGTAGATATGGCAGCTACCACCGCCGATGTGGACGCCAGACAAAGCGAAGTTGGCAAAATGGCCAAACAAGGATTATCCATTCAATGGAAAGGAAACGTAACACGCTCCGGCCAACGCATTGCTGAACGCGCCGCACTGGCCAATGTGGAACAGGAAAAACAACGTACCATTTTAATAACCAAAGCCGCTGAGGAACAAGCACGTTTGGACAGCCATCGAAACACATTTATATCCAAAGTGTCTGATCTACTGGCCATGCTCGGTGGTAAAATGGAATGGTTTCAGGTTATCATCCTGTTGGGCATGATCGGCGCCGAAAAAACACTGTACGACCGCGCCGACAAAAAAGGTGAATACAACGACCTGAAAACAGCCCCAAAAATGGGCGCATCCTTCCGGGCGCACAACGTCCCCCCTACCCCAAACGCCGAAGGCCCTGCATTTACAAAGTCCACCATGTGGGAAAACCGCGCCAACCCCATCGGTTTCAACGTGAAAAACGATGGCAATGTGCGTTCTACCATCAACGGAACGCCTTCTGCCTCCGTGGGTCACAGCGTGACACAATCGCAGGGGCCACAAAACTACTTAAGCAGCGATCACACGCTAAAACACCTGCTTACGCGCATAAAACGCGACGTGGCGAACCTCACCAACGAGAACGGCACACCGCGTACCGTATGCGGCCGTATTGATAGTTGCATCAACGAAGCAGGGCAGGCCATGCGAAGCCGCGACTTTCAGCCATCGCCAAAAGTGGCCACCGACTTTTATAAATACATGGAACGTACCGTGTTCCCGCTACTGGAAGAAAACCGACGCCCGTACGAGTACGCCGAACAGTTTTTACGCGACTTATACACACACGTGGATGAGCACGAATTACAGGAAGCATAAGCATCACCACCGCGCCGGGTAGGGTAGTGGGAAAACCCGCCCGGCGCTACTTACACACCCTACATCATGGATTTTGATACAGCATACCGTAAGGCAATGGCCTTGCTTCGGTACGATTACCGCTTTGCCGATGTGGAACCGTTTCCACTTTCAACACTCCGATTTTTCATTATTAAACGATTGATGCAGCCATGAAAGTTACTATTCCAAGAATCCAACAACATGCTGGCGATCCTGGCAATTTGATAACAGTAGAAATATCTGACAAATGCCCAAAATGTGGTGCACCAAGAGGTGTGCAACGGTGGGAAGGGCTTTCGTATGACGGAAGTAGAAGGCTAAACGTAGACTGCTGGAAAAATGAATGTGGCCATACAGACCTTTATAAAGATGTCATAGAAGAAGCATTTAAAACCAATGGATAACAAACCTGAATCCTACCTATTTGCCGCACGTGTTACGCTCACCTGCTTTGTGCTCATAATCCTACTCCTTGCATTTTGCCACAGATAACGTATTGCAACCATGATAAGTCAGGACACCATAGATAAGTGCATCGAAGCCGCCAGGGTAGAGGACGTTGTGGGCGATTTTGTGGACCTCAAAAAAGCGGGCAGCAGTTACAAAGCCTGTTGCCCGTTCCATGGGGAAAAAACGCCGTCGTTCAATGTTTCCCCCAGCCGTGGCCTTTGGAAATGCTTCGGGTGCAACCGTGGCGGCGACGCCGTGGCCTACCTACGTGAAACCGGCATGAGTTTTCCCGACGCCATTGTACACCTCGCCCGAAAATACAGCATCGAGGTGGTGTACACCACGCAGGAACCCGATCCGCTGCACGACAAACGCCAACAGATACGCGCCACACTCATGGCCGTACAAGCCCACCTTGCCGCCAAAGAAGACAACCCCGGCCGTAAATACTGGAAGGACCGAGCCTACACCGACGAAACATTGGACGCCTACGGCATTGGATACGCAGAAAGTGCCGTGGTACCCCTGGTGGAAGGCGACGCCCTGCAAGCTGCCGGCATCGGCAACGACAAAGGAAACCTTTCGTGCTACAAGCGCACAACAATACCTTTACACGACTACCGTGGCAACATTGTGTCGTTGTGCGGCCGCACCATCACCAACGAGGCCGGCACAGCCAAGTACATCAATGGCCGCGAGGTAACCGGCGTGTACGAGAAAGGCAAATACCTGTTTAACCTGCACCGCGCCGACAAAGCCATACGCGAAAAAGGGGAGGTTTGGTTGGTGGAAGGCTACGCCGACAGTATGGCACTTACCCAAATGAAAGTGGCCAACAACCTGGCACTTTCGGGCAAGGAAGTAACCGAAAACCACGTGGCCGCACTTCGCCGGTACAGCGAAAAGCAGCAAATGACGTTCGTCATTGGTATAGACGCTGAAACCGATCCGGCACAAAGCAACTACAACCCAAGTACCGCCCGTTCGTTGTGGGCCGCTGTACAGGCGTTGTTGCCGCTGGGGGAGGTTAAGTTGGCACAATGGCCACGCCCCTGCAAAGACGCGGGCGACATGCTACCCAAAGGCATGGGCATAGACAGTGTAAAGCTGGTGGACGCCATACAACACCTGGTACTTAACACGTGTACCGAAACATGGCAAACCACAAGCAGCCCGGTGCAAAAGGCGATGTTTCAGGACCAAATAGCCCAAATGATTGCCGCCGTACGAAAGGACAACGTACGCGATGTGTATATCAATGAATCGTGCAACCTGCTGCAAATCAAACCCAAAAAGATGGAGGAATTGGTGAAGCAATTCCAGGCGGCAGGCACCCAAACCGAGGAAAAGAAAAGGGTAGGGGGCGACTACGATTTTATTGTAGTCCGTGATGACTACTTTCAGCGACTACGCAAGCCTAATAGTGGTATAGATGGTGATATGGTTATCTATGTCCCCAGGCGTGTGGCTGAATTGAAATTAGAAAAAGGATTGGAGTTTGTAAAACGTATAGAACGTTTTCACGATTGGATTATAGAACCAAGCCATACCAATTACCGCCGTGTGGTTAAACACTTTGTAACGACAGAGGGTAACGTTTTTTCCTACTTCAACCGCTACCACCCGCTGCCCGTGGAACCAAAGCCGTTTACCCTGCCTGATGGGTTTATAAACGACCCAAAGGAGTACGACTACGAGCAAATAAAGGAGATAGCCAACACCGCCCGGTTTATGAAGCACATATTTGGCCACCGGCAGCACGGCAACCGTTGGGTGTCGTTGGCGTGGGACTGGCTTACCATTCTGTACCTCATGCCTCGCCAACGCATACCGGCCATGGCACTGGTGAGCAGCGCCGAGGGCACCGGCAAAAGCACGTTCATAAATTTGTGTCTGAAAATGTTTGGTGAAAATGCCGCCAAAACCGATGCAAGCCGCATAAATGCCAACTTCAACGGTATGATGTCGGGCAAAGTTTTTGTAGGCGTTGAGGAAACCAAGGACGAAAAGGGGTCGATTGAAAATAAGTTAAAAGATTTAATCACAGGCTTTGAAATGGTGGTGGAACGCAAACACCAGGAGGCCACCGTGGAAGAATCGTTTGCAAAGTTCTGCTTTGCCTCAAACCACGAAGACAGCTTTATGAAGGTGGGAACCGCAACCACACGTTTTTTTGTGGTGAAGGTGGAACCCATACCGGCCGAGGACTACGATCCGAATTTTGAGGAAAAACTATACCGTGAAATCCCGTACGTATTCAATTTCATGCAAACGCGCAAAGTGTTGTACAACGGTGGCAAGCCGCTGAACCGCCTGTTTTTCGACCCCAACGACCTCGAAAACGAGGCGCTGTTGAAGTTACGCGAAGCAAGCAAGGACATTGTGCAACAGAACCTCGAAAGCCTGATAAACAACGTGTTTTTGAGGTGTGAGTACCCGCAACCCATTGTCAAGTTCGACAGCGCATACATCAAACAGGTTATGCACTATTGGGGTGGTAAGTTGTACGAGCAAAAGACGCCAAACTACTTCCTGAAGGTGTGCACCAATGACATGAAATGTGTGTATGTGGACAAAACCGCACGGTTTGAAACCATACAACTGAATGGAATTGCAAGCCTCGAATGGCCAAACCATTCGATGTGGGAATACGATTCAAAACCCAGCCGTGGCCGCAGCATCGAGTTTCCCGTTTGGAAATTTTGCCAACCCCGCGAAATGACCGAAAACTACGGCCACAACAACCTCAACCAACTGGTGGCCAACATGGAAAAACAAATGACCGCACTCACAGCGGTTTACGGCGATGCACCGGCCATTTGGCTGGATACCCTGAAAGCTATTGTTTCACCCGCGCCTGTTGTTTTGCAGGTGGACTTACCGTTTTAAAATGATTGCTTTTGCTTATTTCGGCGGGAAACAACAGCTATTAAAGCAACTGTTACCCATTTTGCCAGCTACCAGCTCGTACTGCGAGCCTTTTGCTGGAAGCGCTGCGGTACTTATAAACAGGGATGCTTCACCCATTGAAGTACTGAACGATTTAAATGGGGATATCGTCAACTTTTTCAAAGTCTTACGGCAAGATCCAGAGAAGTTGGTGTATGCCTTAAACATGACACCATACAGCCTGCAGGAGTTTAATGATGCATGGGAAAACACAGAATGCCCGGTTGAAAATGCCCGTAGGTTTTATGTGCGCGTACAAATGGACATTGCTAAAGCTGGAGCGCGCAAAGACCGGAGCTGGTCTACCAATCGGACCTATGTAAACGGCAATCATTCATACTGTGTAAAAAACTTCTTTAAAAAACAGCCGGGTTTATTGGCCGTAGCGGATAGGCTGCGTAATTGCCAAATTGACAATAGACCAGCATTGAAGTGTATTGAAAAATTTGACAGCAAAGACACGCTGTTTTACTGCGATCCACCATACATGCCAAAGACAAGATCCAGCGCCAACGACTACAAATTTGAACTGAATGAGGAAGGCCATTACACGCTTTCAGCATTGTTGAACAAGGTAAAAGGCAAAGTAGCATTGTCGGGTTACGATCATCCACTTATGAATGAGTGGTACCCAGCTGGGCAATGGCATAAAACATTATTCAAAAGCCGCAGGCCATCAATGTCGAAAGGTTCAGGACTTGTAAGGCAAGAATGCTTGTGGACCAACTACATACCCGGTCATGCAGTTCAGGGCCGATTTTTTGAAAAATAAAAAACAAACCATGGATCACAACAACCTCTTTTACGCCTGGCTCATGGGCGCCGTGTGGATGTACCAAACGCTTTGCTTTGTAGTACCTGAATGGGTATGGGTAGTGGTAGCCCTTGCGTACGGTACCAACCTGCTTTTTTGGTTCGCCTGGATGTTTCTGCACCTCATTTTTTGGGGTGAACCCGAGCGCCGGGAAATTGTGCTGAATTTGATAGTACCGTTTAGAATTGTTTTTAAATGAGTACCACGTACTACATACCGGCCGAACGACGAAAAGACCAGGAAGCCATTACCCTGGAAAAGTTTTTTCAAAAACGCGACCAGCGGCGCCGACGTGTAGCCAAACGACTGTACAAACGCTTTCCACTGTTTGCAGTAGAAATGATGCAGGAAGAATTTCCGGGATACACACAGGAAATGTTTTTGGACGATGTATTGAGGAAAGGACGGAAAGGAACAACGTACAGGCGTCCTAAATCGCCACTGAAACGGCAGGGTAGATATGTTTTGTACGAGCAAGCAATGAGTAGGTATTTTGATACACAAGATGTTGCGTATTTACAGGAAGCCCAACGATTACGCAACAGATTGTATTTGCCTTTTGAATTGGTATGGAGGGTGCAAGGCGTACAACGGTGGCTCACGTTACCATCCACAACATCCGTAAAACTTGTGCACGAACTGTCACAAATCAAAGTTGAAACCATTCAACAGCTTGATGAAATTTTGGCCGAAAAACTTAAATACGTACACCTCACATGAGCAACCAAACCTTACTCACACTCCTGCAAGCAGAAGCATCCCGCATGCTGGAAGCATACCCGTCCGAAATTGCAAGCGGCAAAACCGCCCAGGCGTACGCCAACGAGAACTACATGGCCATTGAAACCGCCATCATGCACGCCGGTGGCCCGGCGCCGCACCCGAGCCACATACAGCCCAATGGGGTAGTGGTGCGGGTAATGAATGGCTTTGCCTACCAACGTATGTTGGTGGATGCTGACCCGGAAATTTTGGAAACGATAAACGAGTTTATAAAATCGCTGCAAGACTGATTTTCTTACCTTTGTAAAAACAACCACCGCCATGAAATTTTCGCACCTACTAACACTTCTTTTTATTGGACTTAAATTAACTGGTTACATTGATTGGAATTGGTTTTGGGTTTTAAGCCCATATCTTTTTGACTTCATTTTGTATGGACTTAAATACGGCCTATACCTATACGTTAAAAAATTTTACCCATCGCTTTTGTTTAAATGGGAACTTGAGAAGTTAATCAGGAATGCAAATAAAAATTGAAACAAACAACCACCGCCATGAGATACACCCACCTGGATCAAATCGTTGAACTGTACCGCGACGCCTTCCACCTTATCGATTACAACCCACGTGTAACAAACCACACGCACGTACTTGATGTACGCCACGAATCGTTCACACGTGTGGCTGATGTATGCGACTGGAAAATGATTATGGTTACCATTGAGGATGAAAAATACACCTGCTTTGCAAATGAGATGAACGACCAACTGCACATCGTACACGAACCCAGCGAACACTACGACCCGATGAAACCGTACGATGCACCACCTTTGGAAGAGCAGGTAAACACCCTTATTGCCAAATCAAAGAAGTAAGTACTACCAACACTACCACCCACAGCCCCGGCACACTCGTCGGGGCTTTTTTTGTGCCTTCTACGCCGAAAGCAGGGTAGGGGATATAAGTACGAAACGTTTCGTAACTCTTCACAATGGAGGTACAAAACGATGGTCTTTTAGGGTCAAAAAAAAAATTATAAAATAATTTAGGGTAAAAAAAGTGTGAAAGTGTGACAAATCAAAAAAAAACCTTGCAACGTTCTGTTTTTCAGTGGCTTGCAGTTGTCACACTTTTTGTCACACTTTTTAAAATGGCCTAAAAAGTGTGACAAAAGTGTGACAACTTTTGCCTGTTTCGGCCGATTTTGCCCAGGTGGAGCCTGAAATGTCACACTTTTTTTGTCACACTTTTTTTTTGTCACACTTTTGAAAAAAAAGTGTGACAAAATTAAGTAGTTGAATTTCAGCGCGTTACAAAGGTTTTTTTGCATTTGTCACACTGTCACACTTTTTTTCAGAAAGTTTGGTGACACGCGCAAAAAACACCCACCACAACGGTATGTTTTTGTAATGCGTTTGCGGGTTGCTCTTCACAATGCCGTTTCACAACCACAATTTTTTTCACAACTGCACCCAGTAGGGTAGGGTACGATTTTTGAATCAAAGTATTTGGGATTTATCCCACATCTTTTTACCTTTATATCCGAAAACAAGGGGAACGGCGTCGAACACCATGCCTTTATTGAGCGGGGCTGCCGGATTCCTGTCCTTGCGAGGACGCAGAGCGACACGGTCAACCTGGAATCCCCCTTGCTTTTTATAATCCTTCCCCCCAATATAGACACACCGTAATTGCCTAAGTGAACGCACAGTCATCGTGCAGCCATTTAGGCAGTAAATCGACAGTCAAACCAATTAATCCTTGCTACATGACACCACTCATTTTTACCAAGAAATGGTTGTGCTGCCGCTTTGGGTACAGCATACGAAGCAACACCCGAAGCAAAAGATTGCGAAAAAACGTGTTCACCGATTCCGTGTTGGAAAAAATAGGCCTCACGGAAGAAGAATACACCAAGCGCCGCAGCTTCACGGCTGAAGAATCCCAGCGGATAAAAGAGGTATTGTGTCTGTGATCGTCGCCACCGGCTTCGAAGCCTGCCTGTTGTGGCGTGGCCGTGTGTACAAAGGCCGTGGGCGCTACGCTGGCATGCTTGCCGCCGAGGCTGCCGTACAGGCCTGGTGCAACGTGTGGGCAGCAGTGCACGGCGGTCCGGTGAGCATTGTGTACATCAAGCCCCAAAAATGAACGAATCATTTTTTAGTATTAGGACTGTTTGTTGGGCCACCGGCGCCGCAAGGTTGCCGGTGCTTTTCAAACGCAAACCAAGAACCATGCTACTCGAACTCAAACCCATTGAAGAAACACCCAACAGTACCGTAAGCAGCCTGTATGTGGATGGGGTGTTTTGTTGTTTCATTTTGGAAGACGGATACCGCGCCATAAAGGTGGCCGGTGAAACACGGATACCCGCAGGCGTGTACACCATTGAGGAACGAAAGGAGGGGAAATTCTTCAACCGTTACTCCAAAAAATTCGGCCATACGTTTGTTCCGGAAATCATTGGTGTGCTCAACTTCCTGTACATTCTGTTTCACATGGGCAATACCACAAAGGACACTCGTGGTTGCCTGCTGTGCGGCATGGCCATTGAGTACGACGAGGCCACCGGCAATTACTTTATCCCAGCTGGGCGCAGTACATCTGCATACCTGAAGCTGTACCGGCTGTTGTCGGCGGCATTCAATAGGGGCGAAGCGGTGCAAATTGTGGTGGAGAGGAAAGAAAAAATTGCGGCGTAGGTTGCGGTTTGTCCTAAACTTCCTAACTTTGTCCCGCTTACTCATCTACCGCAGGCCATTCCCTGCAACTTTTTTTGTTTCAATATGCTCGCAAGGGCTCCCTGGTGCCATTCTTTTCGCTTTGCTGCGGATGATGGGTAAGCCACCAGGGTTTTTTTTCACATTTTAAACCTTAATCGTCATGCTTACTGACGCTCGCACCAAAATCAACATCGTTTACAAACCCATTGGCCAACCGCTTACTGCCTGGGATGTTTTGGAATACGATGTACAGAAAACACAATTCCTTTTTACCCAAATCATGTGTATGAATACCGCGATAAGAAACGCGGTGTACAACATTTTCACAAACGACGGTGATGTACAGGACCTGCACGACATATCCGTAGTACTGGCTGTAAATGGGGATCTGATTGGTAAATACTTTGAGCAACTTGAAATGTTGTTGAAACGAGTACCTGTACCTGATGAACTTGTACAAGTAGCATAAAAAAAGCCCCGACGCAAACGCGCCGGGGCTTTTTTGTTTCCACTGGTAATTAGTACCCGTTGGCCTTGTTGTAGTTTTTAATGGCCTTGCCTTGGTTTTTACCGGAGTTGATGTAAAAAATCAACGATGTGGTGTAAGCCACTGCCGCGCCGGTGTAACCAATCAATTGAGCGTCGTCATTTTCGGCAAGCAAACCCAGTAACATACCGGCCGTACCAATGCCCAACCAAATGGTACCATTAATTTCTTGTTTGTGGCCACGCTGCCAAAGGCTGTACGCTTCGGCCGGTCCTGTTTTTTCCAGGTGCAACTTTATATCCGTGGCTGTTGCATCCTTGTCGCCTATTTCATAATTGGTTGAAAAAAAACTTTCCTGCACCCTGATTTTTTGGTTTTGCGTAAAAGCAGTGGTAGCAAAGAGCATGGAAACAATTAAAATTGCATTCTTCATTTGTTTGGTGATTTTGTTGTTGAATAATTACCAAATTTAAAACGAATTTGTATATTTGTACAAATTGTTTTCATTTGGTTTTTTGGGGTTGCCCCGGATGCTGTACGGTGTTCGGGGTTTTTTTATTGTATTGTACCTCATGTATCCCGCCATTATCCCACATGCAAAGCACTGTGATACAACGGTATAAGTATTGCCGCACTTTTGAAGTATGGCAAAGCAATCGAATCTCCTTTGGTTACTTCTTGGCGGCGGCGCACTGTGGTATTTTTTTCGCCAGGGCGCACGTGTAGACGTTGGTAATCCCGGCGTCAGTTCCGTAAAAATCCGAAACGGGGCGCTCAACATCGAAATAGAAATTCCCATTCTCAACCGTTCCGATCTTCAGTATAAGGTGCAAGGTTTCCTTGGCTCCATCCTGTATGCTGGTAATCCCATCGGCATCATCAACATGCCCGCGCCGGTGATCATACCGCCCCGCAGCCAGGCAAACCCAAAGTTTGTGGCCGTCATCAAGTGGACCGACCTATCACAACCTGTTTTGCAGGTTTTGCAGGGCGCCGGTGTGATGCAGTGGCTTGGCGATCTGGTGGGCATGGATATTCCAGGCGGCACACCCAACCCAAACAACGGCCTTATGAACTGGAACAAATTCAGCATCCGGGGCACCTTGTTTGTGGACAACCTGAAAGTGGACATCAACCAAAGTTTGGCCTAAGCCTATGCAGCGCCAAAACGCCAAATGTTTGCTTCAGCACGTGGTAAAGCGAAGCGACCAAACAGAATACACACGGCATCACAACGGTGATACCGACGATATTATAGACACCATTATGTACGCCGACGCACGAAGCGCCGATTTTGTAAAGGATGTGTCGTGTTTTTGGCGTGCCGACTTGTACGAGTCGCTGTACCAGGTGTGGAAAGCATTACGCACCCAGCTGAAGTACCGCGCCGACAAGCCCGGCCACGAACGGGTAAAAAGCCCCGGAGCATTGGTAACATCGGGTGTGGGCGACTGCAAAAGTTTCTCCATTCTGGTGGGCGCCATACTCCGAAAAATGGGCATACCGTACGTGTACAGGTTCACAGCCTACGCCCCAGGCGACTACACACACGTGTACGTGGTGGCCAAAACGCCCGATGGGCCGGTGATCATAGACGCGGTGCACACCAAGTACGACGAGGAAGTACGGTACATGAAAAAGAAGGACATAGCGCCACCACAAAGCCGGGTATCCGGTGTGCACGGCGCTTCAAACCATAACACCAACAGCGTTTTTATTTGGGCACTTGTGCTCTTTGGCGCTGTGCAACTATACCGCGCAAAATGACACAAATCAGCTACGTACACGGCTTAGGCCAAATACCACAAAACGAGTGGGCCGACCGTGGCCGCGAGGTGCAAGGCTCCAATTTCCTGCCGTACAACTCGCTTACCGTGGGTGAGGCCTTTTTGGCTTTGCAGCGCGACCGCCTGAAAATGCTTTCGCGGTACTACCCTGAAAGCCAACAACTGAAACAAGGCGTTGCCATGCTCGACAATGCTTTGAATGCTGGCATTTCGCGCGGTGTGTCGTTTATCGGCGCCATACCCAACGAACTGCAAGACCTTGCCAAAATTATTGATCAGGCCAGCCGATACACCCAGCCCGCCGTACGTGGTGGCATCATGGGCCGCAGCAGCATTTACAATGGCATTGGTGAGGTTACCAATTTGGGCGACTACAACCAGCGTTTGAAAAAATGTGTAGACAGTAAAGGCAAAAACCCAACGCCTTACCAAGTGATCAAATACACAGCCGAGTGCAAACTCCGATTAGAGTTTGAAACGCTTTTAAATAAAAGCGTAACAGGCATGGGGCACCATATGCTTTACAAAAGCATTGATCCAGCATTTGAACCCATCAAAGGCAGCCGTGTTGACACTAAACGACTTTTGCAAATTGCAGGTGTAGAAAGCTGCTCACAATTGGCTGAATTTTCCGATACCAAAATAATGTACGAATGGCTTGAGAATGGGATTCTTGCCAAAAACATGGAAGTGGGGGCTGGACCTGTAAACAGCGTACAAAGCAGCTTCATTCTTTCTCCTGATCCTGACGTATTGTTTTCGCAATACGTAGCACAAAGTCCTGCACGCAAAAAGTGGGAAAAAATGAATCCGGGTATTTCCGGCATCGGCATTTTGCCTGCTGTTGGTCTGGCTATTATTGGAGCTATTACAGCCGCCATTAAACTGGCATCGGACTTCCTGCAAGCAGCACGTGAAAAAAATAGCCTTGCCATGGCAAATGCGCAAGGATTTGGCGGCACTGCATTAGAATCTCAAAAATCTGACTGGAGTATGCCACCAGCATCAACAACAGGTGGCGGCATCGGCATCGACCAAAATACATTGCTCATTGGTGGCGCTGCTGTGGCGGCGTACTTCCTGCTGGGCAAAGACTAAAAACAAAAACACCCGGCCGCGCCGGTTCACCAATTCCTTTTCATCCTTCGAAAATTAAGCTATGACGAAGAAGACCACCAAGCGCAAGACCACCAAGCGCAAAAAAGTATCCGGTGCGGCGGCTCCATCGCCCGACACCATCAGCATCGCAGGCGTAGGCCGCTACACCAAACACTCGTGTGGCAAAACCAAAGCAGACGCCAAAAAAACGGCCGAAAAACAACGCGCTACCGGCAAAGGCGCCCGTATCCGAAAATCGGGCACCGGATGGTGTGTGTACACCCGTGGCCGCGCCAAATCGAAGTAAACCATTTGTTTGCCCGTAGGGACGACAATTCATTTTTCAAACAAAAACCGCACTTTCAGATATGTGCAACTGTAAAATTTCAGGCATGAAACGCAAACGCATCGGCAAAATTTCGGCCAACGGTATCGGCGACGCCCTTACCGGCACTGTGCTGCCCGTAGCCCTTGGCTTCCTGGCTGCCAAAGTCATCACCAAACAACTCACCTTCCTTTCCGGTAACCCCATGGTTGGCGGCATCGTGAAACTTGGCGGTGGCCTCCTTTTGGCCAGCCAGGGCAACGGCATGCTCAACAAAATGGGCTACGGTATCGCTACCGAAGGCGCCGTAGGCTTCGCCCTGCCGATGTTGGAGAAATCCGGCATTGCGCTGCTGCCTCCTGGTGAGCCGAGCCGCTACCTTGCCGGTTTCCCCGACGTAGCCGGACCGGTGGAAAGCGTACCCGGTAGCCCGGATGTGCAATTTACCTACTAAGCCGCCACACGCCGCTTTGTAACCAAATCCCAAACCCAAATCCATTCTTCAACTCAAACAAAAATTTACCTTAGTAATGGTACAATTGTTCAATATCCCACCCGACGCCCAGCGCGCCAATTTCCTCCGCATTCAGGAAGCCGTAGCGGCTGCCACCGGCCTCAACGTGTCCGACGTGCCGAAGAAATACCGCATGTACGACAACGTGCTGAAAATGCCCAAACTGTTGGCGCCCAACCAAAGCTCGTACACGTTCGACCCTGTAAAGGGCAACGATTCGGGTATTCTTGAAGGCAGCAACCTGATGGACAAAAACGACTTCTTTGCGGTGACGCACGTAGGTCTGCGCCTCAACCGTGCGTTGTACACCATCGCCACCGGTAAGTTGTCCAACTTTGGCAACTACCGCGAATACACCTGGCCGTACGCCAACATCTTCAATGGTGTTCCCGGCGCTGGCGCCAATGAGGTGTCGTGCCTCAACACCATCCTCCGTGGCAAACTTGCCCTTTCTGTTGTGAACGAACAACAGTGGGAAATTCCGGCTTCGGAACTCATGTTCTGTGATCAAAACTTTGCCACCGTAGAAGACGCCATCCAATGGGGCCCGACACCTGGTGAGCGTGGTCAGTTCCCGCTTTCCTCCATCATCGTTGTAGATGGTGGCGCCGACAACCTGCTTACCCTCAACCTTCTGCCTGGCGACACAGCTGTGATCGACGGTAGCGTAACCAGTGCGGGCGCAGCCTCCACGTGGCGCAACCTCATCACTCCGGTGTTGTACGGCGTGAGCATCAAAAACATGGCCAACGGCGGCAACATGTCGCTTGCGTGCCCGCGTGTGTAAGCACACCAAGACACCCTTGGCGGGGTTAAATCAGTAGTGCCGGGTAGGCTCATCACCTACCCGGCCTATTTCCCATCACAACGCAAAAACACGTAGGCCATGTGCTGTAATAAAGAAGGTTGTCACATCATCATCAATGTGGTGACTGCTGCCAACAAAAACCAAATCCCAACCAGTGAGCGCCTCCGCAACGGTGTGCTGCAAACTTTGCGTGTGCCCCGTAGTGGCGGCGCCACGCTGTACGACATCAACGGCAAGACCATTGCCGCCGACATCGTAATACAATCGTCTTACCTCGTACTGGTGAGCACCGACGGTGTGGAACTCGACCGCATTTGCCTGGGCCATTGTCAGTTTGACTACAACAGCCAGGGCGCTTTTCGTGTGAACGACTGGCGACAAGTAGACCCACAGGCGTCGTACGTCGTGGTGAACACCGCCGCAGCCGGTTACAATGCCGCCCACACCATTCCCCTCACTTTCGGCTTGTCGTGCGACAATTGCGGAAACACCTTTAAGGGATAATGCCAAAAACACAAGGACTTCGGCCCAAATGGTACCCACCCGTTACCGTAGCTGGCGATCTGCCGGACTTCGGTAGCGGCGTGGCTGCCATCGAGTTTTACAATGCTGGCGACAGCGTGGTAAGTTTCGAAAATGGCAGCCGTACGCTGCAACCGTTGGCGTCGTTCATCTTCAACGTGACCGAGTGCAACGCCGAACTGATTTTGGACCAAATCAGCATTCAATTCATTGGCGGCGCTACCAACAAACTTGAAATAAACGCTTTAATCCTCTGCTAACATGGCAATTATAGGCGCAACGGGTCCCATAGGTAGTGGTGGCGGTGGTATAACCATTGCAGGCTTTCAAAACGAACAGTTTGAACAGGCCGCGCCGTATTTGCCCGGTTCGCTTGTGTACGTGCTTACTGATACGCCGGTGGATGCAAACAGCATTATTGTGGATCTGAATGGACAAATCCTGTTGAATGGATCGGCGTGGACTTACGACGCTGGCACCAACAGTGTTACCATCACAGGTGGCGACCCGTACACGTACGACCAACCCAATGTTTTCCAAATTTACTACCCATACACATGAACATAACGAGCTACGAAGACCTGAAACATTGGTTTGATACCATCCAAAATGAGGACAAACCCTACCCACA
>Ga0209063_1000572_pt1 | contig 23760 bp, 14 predicted proteins | sample KloWWTmeKNB19Kit_FD_187177 | JGI IMG/M metagenome (GOLD analysis project Ga0209063, IMG submission 187177) | Active sludge microbial communities from Klosterneuburg, Austria, studying microevolution and ecology of nitrifiers - Klosterneuburg... | ecosystem: Engineered > WWTP > Aerobic digester >... | reverse complement strand
GCCGAGCATGTCGCCCTCGCCACTTTTCAGCGCCGACAGCGGCTTGCCGGTGACCAGATAGGAAAGCGCTTCGGATTGCTCCATGGTCGGATCGGCAAACACGGTCAAAACCGGAATCTGCGCGGTGCCGCGTACGAGCAGCCCGGCGGTCACATTGTCGGCCTTGATCGTGCGGGTGGCGCGGAGGTCGATGCCGGGGTTGTCGATCGGCGTGCTGGCGAACAGGATGCGCCCGGTTTCGATCTTCAGATCCTGGCCGTACGCCTTGTAGGTGCCGCCGGCATTCAGCGTGCCATTGCCGGTGGTGGCCCGGCCGGGGCGTTCGATGACGATCAGGTCGCCACTCAGGCTGCCATCAAACCCGTAGCCCGCCAGCTTGACCTGGTCACCGAGCGATACCGTCACCGTGGCGGTGACCGGTAACGGTTTGCCCGGTTCGACCTGTTCGGCGTCGACGATGACGACATCGGGGGAAACCGCACTGGCACCGCCGCCCGGCAACTTGGCGAGGTCGATGTTGGCCGCAGGCAGGACCAGCTTGCCGCTGACGAGGATGCCCTCGCTGCTGCGTTCGATGACCAGGTCCGGGCTGATCACGACACGCGCGGCGGGGATGTCGGCGGCAAGGAATTGCTCGCCCTTGAGGCTGATTGTCATCGGCGCGTCGGCAGCCAGCCCGCCTTCACCGGAGATCAGCAGCTTGCCCTCGCCCGAGCTCAGCGAGCCCTCCAGCACGTAGCGTTGCGCGTCGTTGGCGCGCAGGCTGACCTTGCCTTCCTTGAGCTTGATTCCTGCGGCGGGGATTTCCGCGGCAAAGCCGTCGAGGTTCAAGGCACCGTCGAGACGCGGCGCGGACAGCGTTCCGGCGATTGCGTAGTTGGCCGACAGCCTGCCGCCGGGGTTGGTGACTTCGCTGCTCAGCAATTCGATGAAGGCGAGGCTGTTGAGTTCAAGTGCAAGGTTGCCGTCAAGGACCTGCTGCTCGCCTTCGCCGGGCGTCATCCTGATGTCGCCGGCAATGCGGCCTCCGTGATCGAGCGCGGCGCGGACCTGCGCAGTCGTCGCCGAATCATGCAAGGTCGCTTCGATGCTGAGGCCGGTGTAGCTCAGCAGCGGCTTGTTGTCGCCACCGGCATAGAACACCTCGCCCTTGTCCGATTGCAAGGATGCGTTGCCGCCGAGCGCGCCATGGCCCTTGCGCGAAACCGCTCCCGAACCATGGATCTCGCCGCGCAGGCGTACCGGCGACTCCGGCGCGCCGAGACGCACCAGCAGGCGCAGGGGCAGGTGCTCGATGGCGTAGCTGCCAGCCAGCGAGCCATCGCTGTCGCTGCTGCCGCCCACACACAGGCGTGCCGGAACTTCCGGTTCAGGCGCGGCAACCGATTCTGCGGCAACTTCGCCGGCCTTGAGCGGCACTTTGGGATCGGCGGGGCCGGCGCGCTCCCGCGAGGGCGGCTTGCCGACGAGGCAGCTTTGGCCGAGTTCAAAGCGGCTTCCATCCCAGCTCATTCGTGCAATCTGATCCAGATCGAGATCCGGAAGATTGCGCCCGGCCGGATCAAGGTGCAGGGTCTTGACCTGGCCGTTCCAGGTTCCGTTCGTGCTGCCGCCGCTGAGCGAGACGTCGATGCTTGCCGGCGTGCCTTTCGCGGTCAGGCTGGCCTGATGTGATTCCTTGTTGCCATCGCCTTCGACCAGCAGGGTGTCGAAATGCATATCTCCATGTGTGATGTTTTGCGCTTTCAGGGTCAGTGCGCCAGCGGGCTTTTCCAGATCGGTGATCTTGGCCACGAGTTCCATCGATTCGATGCGAACGCCCGACCAGGCAATTGCGCTGGCGCTGACATCGCCATCGACATCGAGTTTCGGCCATTGGCCATTGACCTTGATCTTGCCATTCGCCTTGCCGCCTGCATCCGGCAGCCAGTCGCCGAGCGAGGCCACGTCAAAGCGGATCTGCGCATTGGTCTGCGTGCCGCCGCGCCCTTCCACGACAAGGCGACTGCCACCCGATTGCACATCGAGCGTGCCGTTGACGATGTAGCCGGGCTGCAGGTGCAAGTCGGCCGAGCCGCCGAGCGGTTTTCCACGCAGCGTGCCGCCGACCTTGGCCAGGGTCAGCGATGCATCGGGACCATCCGCCGTCTGCGTCCCCGCCGTGTCGAGAATGAAATCGATCGCGCCTGGCCAGTCGGCGAGGAATGCGCCCGGATCGAGCTTGTTCGCGCTTGCCTTGATGGTCCAGCCCAGCGTCGGTTGCAGCGAGACCGTGCCGCTGGCATCGAGTCCACCGTCGGCCTGTTTCAGGCGCACGGTGTTCAGGGTGATTGCATCCGGCGTGCCGCTGATGTCGACGTCGATATCGGCCAGTGCATCGGGCGGGCCAAGGGCCAGCGAACCCTTCGCGGCAAATTGTCTGGCGCTGCCATTGATCGCCAGGCTGCCATGCGTGGCGAGTGGCTGACCGGCCAGGTCAGCCGGCAACTCGATGCCCTGCCAGTCCGCCTCGAGATCCGCTGCGAGGGGCGATGCGCGGGTGTCGAGGGTGCCGCTGATATCGAGCGCACCGGTCGACGCAGGCGAAGTCAGATGCAGCGTCTCGATGCTGACGATGCCGTCATTGAGTGCATAGCGCAGAGGCTCGATCGCCAGCGTGTGCTGGTCGATCCGCACGGTTGCGCCGAGCTCGCCGTTGGTGCGCGTGCCGCTGCCTTGCAGGTGCACGGCCAGTTGCCCCAACGTGCTGTCGGGGATGACTGATTTCGCGTCGAAGCCAGGAACATCGAGGACGAGGTTCCATGTCGCCTTGGCATCCTGCTCGATGGTGACCGTCGCCGTCGCCGGAGTCGGCTTTGCCAGATGCAATTCAATGCGCGCCTGCTTGCCGTCGCTGCGACTGGTCAAGGTGCCGGCGAGATCGGTATCGCCGGCGCGCCATTCGAATCGGGTTTCGCCGCTGCCCGACCATCCATCCAGGGTGACAAGGTTGCCGGACAGGTCGATGTGCCCGTCCGGCGAGCGCAAGGCCAGTTGCTTGACCAGCACGCCATCGCCGGTCCATGCGCCGCTCAAGTCGAGACGATCGACCAGCAGGATCGGCTTGCCATCACTCCTGATCGTGGCGCGTTGCAGGGCGAGTCTGTTGATGAGGATGTCGATAGGCGCGGTCAGCGAGAATTCGCTGCTGCCGTCTTCGGGTTTCGCTGCGACCGTGCTCAGGGCGACATCTACATCGTCGGCGAGCACCTCTTCCAGCTCGACGCGGCCGCGGAGCAAGGAGAGGAGGGCCGGATCAAGGCTGAGCCGGCCCATGCGCGCATCGATACCGGCGGTGGCATCGGCATAGCGCAGGTCGTCCAGCACGAGCGGGCCGGACAAGCTGCCGCTGCTGTGGCCGACGACGAGCTTGTCATCGAGGGCGGATTGCACGCGGGCCAGAACGAAGCGGGCGCCGGATTCGCTGTTGAGCGCCCACAGCAGGAGGCCGCCAATGACGACGAGCAAGGTCAGCAGGGTCCAGCCGATGCCACGCAGGATTCGACGCCTGACGAAGCGCCTGGTCGGCTTCGGTGCGATTTGCTCGGCGGCGCTCACAGATCCGGCCCGATGATGATGTGGAGTTCGATGCCGCTGGCATAGGGATCGCCGATCGGCGTGCCGAGATCGACGCGAACAAGCCCCACCGGCGAGCGCCAGCGCATGCCGAGGCCGGCACCGATCTTGAGATCGAAATCCTTGCCACTGAAGGCATCACCGGCATCGACGAATGCGGCCGCACCCCATTTCGGCGTGAAGTAGTATTCGTACTCGGCGCTGCCGACAAGGAGTTGCTTGCCACCAATCACCTTGGGTACGGGATCGTCGGCAAATTGCCGGCGTGGGCCGACGGTCTGGAATGCATAGCCACGGATCGAGCGATCACCGCCGGCAAAGAAGCGCAACTCGGGCGGCAACTTGTCGAAATCGTCGACCCGGGTATAGCCAAAGGCACCACGGGCGATGAAGCGACTGTCATCGCCAATCCCGCGTATCCACTTCGCATCGGCCGTGATCTGGGCAAAGCCGGTGTCGGAAAGCAGGCCTTTCTGGCCGGCGCGCGCGGCCATCGTCAGCGACCAGCCCTTGCGCGGAAAGTTGAAATCATCGGCACGCTTCCTGGCCAGCACGATTTCCGGGTAGAGCAGGGTGGTGCTTCCCTTTTGTTCCGCGACCTTGAAATCGCCGGTCAGGAACTGCAGGCCTAGGGTGCGCGTCCAGCCATGCCAGACCTGCGAATCATTCGCTGCCAGGCGCAGGGTTTTCGATTCGCTGGTCTTGGTGTTTTCGTCGCGATAGGTGATGCCGAAGTTCAGGCTGTGGTTGTTCTTGCCGGGCAGTGGAACCTGGTAGAGGGTCGACAAGGTCTTCAGGCGCTGGGCGAGAATGGTCTCGAACTTCATCTTGTGGCCGCGCCGATTGACCCATCGTCGTTCGATGCCGCCGCGGATGCCGGCGCCGGTATCGGTGCCGACAAATATGCCGCCGGTATAGACCGTGCGCTTGGCCGGGGCCAGGGTCACCGCGATTGGCACCGATCCCGCGCTCGCCTTGTCGAGATCCGGCTGCACCTGCGAGATGGCGAAATAGTTGGCATCGAACAGGCGCTGCTGCAGGGCCAGCAATTGTGTCTGGTCATAGTAGTCGCCGACCTCCCAGGGGATATAGCGCTGCATGAATTCATCTGGAAACTGGCCGCCATCGAAGCCGGTGTCGGCGAAGCGATAGCGCTGACCGACTTTCCAGGCGAGATTGATCGTCGCCGTGTTCGCCGCACGTTGCACCTCGACCCGATGCGTGGCCAGCTCGGCATCGAGATAGCCGACGCTGAACAATGCTGCGTGGATGGCCGCCTTGCTGCGTTCGTACTCGGCGTGGTCGAGGCGCTGGCCTCGGCGTGGCGAGAAGGCGGCGCGCGCCATGTCGACGGCGCGCAAACCTTCCGTTTCGCCATCGATGCGGATGTCGACGTCCGTGACCTTGACCGGATCGCCGGGTTTCACGGTGAAGACGGCGCGATAGTCCTCGCCTTCGTTGGCGAGTTCCCCGGCCACGCCGACGTTGTAATAGCCGTAGGGTTCGAGGGCGCGCTGGATCTGCCTTTCGGCACGCCGGTAAAGGCGCTGGACCTGGGCGCGACTGACCTCGCGCTTGCTGTATTGCTGCAATTCCAGGGCGCCGAGCGCGGCTGCGGACAATTCGTCGTCGAGTCCATCAAGCTGCACGCGGACATGCGCCGCCAGCGCCGGCAATGATGCTGCCGAGAGGACCAGGGCAATCAGGCTGCTTCGCAGCAGGGGCAAGCGGCGAACGGGGATTGAAGCGGCGGATGTCATGGATTGTTTTATAACAGGGCGCGCGGCAGAACAATGTTATGCGCGTGCCTGGCGTTCATCCGCGAGCCACGAACGCTTGCCTCAAGCTGCGGCTTCGCTCGAATGGTGCGCGATCCACGCGCCGATCAGGGCCGAGGCATAGGGAATCGCCTGCGCCGCCAGAATGCCGATCCACAATTTTCCTTCGACGTAATTGATGCCGGTGGAATGGATCATGGCGATGATGCTGGCGACCAGGGCAATGAACATCAGCAGTTCCTCGCGCACGGACGAGAACGCGCTCGGCTTGCCGCCGAGGCGGCGGCTCTTGGCCGTGCGCACGAACTCGCCCTTCTTCTTCCACAGGCCGAGGAAGATGCCGCGGGCAATGGCATGGCTGAGGCCCATGCTGGCGATCGAGGCCATGATCGTGTCGTACCAGGAACACGGCACGCGTTTGCGATAAAGGACGATGCCGAAGAACACCTTGCTGATGATGAAGCCGATGATCGGGATCAGGAACAATTCCATGGGCAAGGTGAAGTAGCGCGGCCAGCCGACCATGCCGATGGTCCAGGCGATCGCCATCATGGTGAAGACCAGGTGCAGGGCATCGGCAAACCACGAGAACCAGCCGGTGAGGAAGTGGAACTTCTGGCCACGGCTGAGCGGACTGTCCTTGGCCGTCATCCAGCCAAAGCGTGCCTTCATGATCTGCATCGCGCCAAACGCCCAGCGATAGCGCTGCGACTTGTAGGCGGTGAAATCGGCCGGCGTCAGGCCCTTGCCCATCAACTCGTCGACATAGGCCAGCTCGTGGCCGGCATGCATCAGGCGCAGGCCGAGCTCGGCATCCTCGCAGATCGTCCACTCGGACCACTTGCCCGTATTGTTGAGCAGATCCTTGCGCACCATGGTCATGGTGCCGTGCTGGATGATGGCATTGCGCTCGTTGCGATGGTGCATGCCGATGCGGAAGAAGCCGTCGTATTCCCATGCGGTCATGCGCCGGAATGGATCGGATTCGAAATCGCGATGCGCCTGCGGACATTGCACCACGGCGATCTTCGGATCCTTGAAGTGCCCGGTCAGGGCACTGAGCCAGTCCTCGCGCACGACATAATCGGCATCGACGACGGCGACGATTTCGGCACGCGGGTCGGTCTGTTCAAGGCCAAAGTTGAGCGCGCCAGCCTTGAAGCCCGGCCACGGGTTGAGGTGGAAGAAGCGGAATCGCGCGCCGAGTTTCGCGCAGTATTCCTCGACCGGCTTCCACACATCTTCGCGCTTGGTGTTGTTGTCGATGACCAGCACTTCGTAGTTGGCGTAATCGAGCGCGGCCAGCGAATCAAGCGTGAGGATGACCATCTCCGGCGGCTCGTTGCAGCATGCCAGGTGGATCGAGACAAACGGCTGTTCGGCGGCCGGCGAGGGCTGCAGCAGCTCGAAGTGGCGCAGCCATCGCGGTCGCCACAGGACCTCGGTGAATTCGAAACCGTTGATCAGCAGGACGAGGATGATGGCGAGCTGGGCGGGCACCAGCAGCAGGAACATGGTCCAGTCCAGCGGACTCAGGTAGAACGCCAGCGGCACGCTGATCGACCAGACGATGACCGACACCGACAACTGGATGAGGCCGAGGAAGAACAGGATGCCGGTCACGTAGAAGCGCATGAAGTGGCGGGCGAACCAGAACATCGGCAGCAGCGCCAGCAGGGACGCCGCGAGTGCCTTGATCCACCAGGTCGGGTCCTCGATGACCTTGCCGGTCAGCGCGAACTTCGGCTCGCGCGCGGCATTGAACATGCCCCAGTAGGCTTCGACGCGGCCGGCGAAAACTTCTTTCCACGGCTGGTCGATCGCTTCCATCACGTAGTAGTCGATGTGCTCGCGTTCGGCGACGTTGAACCACTCGCGCAGGAACTGCGCTTCGTCCTCGATCGAGGGCTGTGCGTGTTCAAGACGGTCGCCGTTCGACGGCCAGCCCACTTCGCCGATGACCACCGGCTTGCCGGGAAACAGTTCCTTGAGCCTCTTGTACTGTCCAAGGGTGAAGTTGATGGCATCCTTGCGCGGTATCTTTTCCCAGTACGGCAGCAGGTGCACGCTGATGAAATCGACGTGCTCGGCGAGCTTTGGATTGCGTTCCCAGACATAGAACGGTTCGGCGGTCGAAACCGGGATCTTCAACTGCGCGCGGGCACGATCGATGTAGTTGATCAGCTGGTCGATGCTGACATCGCCGCGCAGGATCGTCTCGTTGCCGATCATGGCGCGGGTGATGTTGTCGTGCTTGCGGGACAGCGCGATCAGCGCCTCCAGTTCGGCCTCGTTGTTGTGCATGCGCCGGTCGATCCATGCACCCGACATGACCTCCATGTCATAGAACGCGGCGAGGCGCGGGATCTGCGGGCTTTCCAGCGAGGAATAGGTGCGCAGGCGCTTGGTATGCCGCGACAGCATGCGGATGTCGCTGGCCAGTTCGGACTCGCTGGGGAACAGACCCTTGGTCGGATCCTGGTAACGCTGGAAGGCGTTGTAGGCCATGCCTTCGACGCGGCCACTCCAGTCATCGATCTGCTTGGGCCGATTGAGGAATGCCCAGAGGGCGAAGTTCAACGCGGCGACGAGGGCTGCGAACAGCACGGCGCGCCAGAAGGACTTCTTCACCAGATCGGAGCGGTTAGTGAGCAAGAGGATCTCGAACGGGCGAAGCGCAGCGCGGCAGCATAGCGGAGGCGTTTGCGAGCCTCAATGTGTGGTTCGGGAATGTGAATGAGGAATCGGGAGTGGGGAGTGCAGGTCTTTGGATTTCCTTGGGAAGCGGCTGAAGCCGCTTCCTGCAATTCCCGATTCCCGATTCCCCATTCCCCCAATCACGCTAGAATGCGCACTGGAGTCGGCCAGGCAGTCGCGACGTGTTTCGACACGGCGAGGAAAGTCCGGGCTCCGCAGGGCAAGGTGCCAGGTAACGCCTGGGCGGCGCGAGCCGACGGAAAGTGCAACAGAAAACAAACCGCCGAACGGCATCGCAGGATGCGCGTGGCAAGGGTGAAACGGTGTGGTAAGAGCACACCGCATGCGGGGCCAACGCCGCATGGCACGGCAAACCCCACCTGGAGCAAGACCAAATAGGGGAGCCATGGCGCGGCCCGCGTCGCTCCCGGGTTGGTTGCTTGAATCCTGCGGCGACGCAGGATCCAGAGGAATGGCTGCCCACGACAAAACCCGGCTTATCGGCCGACTCCTTCCATATTCCTTGTTCCACGGAAACTTCGCGGGTCGCGGCGCTGCCGAAAGGCAGCGCCGACGTGTCTCGCCGTGCCGGACGAATGCCGGATCGGCCAGCAGCCGATCCCGGGTGATCAGGCGGCGGCGCGCGAGGCGCGCTTGCGGTCGTTTTCGGTCAGGTGCTTCTTGCGCAGGCGAATTGCCTTCGGCGTGACCTCGACCAGCTCGTCATCCTCGATGAACTCCAGCGCCTGCTCCAGCGACATCCGGATCGGCGGCGTCAACTGCACGGTTTCATCCTTGCCGGCGGCGCGCACGTTGGTCATCTGCTTGGCGCGCAGGGCGTTGACGGTGAGGTCGTTGTCCTTGGCGTGGATGCCGACCAGCTGGCCTTCATAGATTTCGTCGCCTTCGTTGATCAACAGGCGACCGCGTTCCTGCAGGCTGATCAGCGAATAGGCGGGCGACGGGCCCTGGCCGTTCGAGATCATGACGCCGTTGGAGCGCTTGGCAATGGCACCTTCCGAGCGCGGACCGTAGTGATCGAAGACATGGAAGAGCAGGCCGGTGCCGGCGGTGATGGTGCGGAACTCGGTCTGGAAACCGATCAGGCCACGCGCCGGGATCATGTACTCCAGACGTGCGCGACCGCGACCATCGAGTTCGATATTCGAGAGTTGCCCGCGGCGATTGCCGAGGCGCTCCATGACGCCACCCTGGAATTGTTCATCGAGGTCGACGACCAGTTGTTCGTAGGGTTCCTGCAACTCGCCATCGATTTCCTTGACGATGACCTCGGGACGCGAGACGGCGAGTTCGTAGCCTTCTCGACGCATGGTCTCGATGAGCACGGACAGATGCAGTTCGCCGCGACCGGAAACCTTGAACTTGTCCGGATCCTCGGTTTCCTCGACCTTCATGGCGACGTTGTGCAGGGTTTCGCGGAGCAGGCGCTCGCGGATCTGGCGACTGGTCAGGAACTTGCCGCCGCTGTGTTCCTTGACCCCGGCGAACGGCGAATTGTTGACCTGGAAAGTCATGCTGATGGTCGGCTCGTCGACGTGCAGCACCGGCAGCTGCTCCGGCGCTTCCGGCGCGCAGATGGTGTCGGAAATGCTCAAGCCCTCGATGCCGTTGATGGCGATGATGTCGCCGGCTTCGGCTTCGGCGACTTCGCGCCGCTCCAGGCCCATGAAGCCGAGCACCTGCAGCACCTTGGCGTTGCGTTTCTTGCCATCCTTGTCGACCACGGCCACCGGCATGTTCGTGCGTACCTTGCCGCGCTGGATGCGGCCGATGCCGATCAGGCCGACATAGTTGCTGTAGTCGAGCTGGCTGATGCGCATCTGGAACGGGCCGTCCGGATCGACCTGCGGCGGCGACACATGCTTCATGATCGCCTCGTAAAGCGGCGTCATGTCGCCGGAGCGCACATCGGAATCGAGGCCGGCATAGCCGTGCAGGGCCGAGGCATAGACCACCGGGAAATCGAGCTGCTCGTCGGTCGCGCCGAGGCGGTCGAACAAGTCGAAGGTGGCGTTGAGCACCCAGTCCGGACGCGCGCCGGGACGATCGACCTTGTTGATCACGACGATGGGCTTGAAGCCCATCTCGAAGGCCTTCTGGGTGACGAAGCGCGTCTGCGGCATCGGCCCGTCCATCGCGTCGACCAGGATCAGCACGGTGTCGACCATCGACAGCACGCGCTCGACCTCGCCACCGAAGTCGGCATGGCCTGGCGTATCGACGATGTTGATGCGATTGTCGCGCCAGGTGATCGCGGTGTTCTTGGAAAGGATGGTGATGCCGCGTTCCTTTTCCTGGTCGTTGGAATCCATGACGCGTTCGGCGAGCACGGTGCGCTCGCTGAAGGTGCCGGATTGCTTGAGCAGGCAGTCGACCAGGGTCGTCTTGCCATGATCGACGTGGGCGACGATCGCGATATTGCGCAGTTTTTCGATGGACATCGGGAACACCAAACGACCTCGTAGCGGGCCGTCACAGGAAGAAAGTCGGGGGCCGCGATTTCGCGGCAGCCGGGCATTATGCCCGGATTTCGGATCGAGCGCTCGAATTCCGCCGGTCGGCGCGATGCTGCCGCCGCGCCAATGCACATGACATGTCGATGCGCGCGGCTGGTCCGGATTGGCCATGGCAACGCTGATTCGCCCTCGCATCGGCCACGGAAAAGCGGGGCGTGGCGCCGACTGCCGTCACCCTTGCGGCGCAGGCGCACTGTCGAATCCGCGAAAATCGTTTAGGCTAGTCCGTTCATGATCTGGAGCAACGCAATGAATGCACCCAACCACCTGACTGCCCTGTTCAGCACATCCAAGGGGCCGATCAGGGTCAATCTGTTTGCCGACAAGACCCCGATCACGGTGGCGAATTTCGTCAATCTCGCCCAGCGCGGCTACTACAACGGCTTGATTTTCCATCGCGTGATCCCGGATTTCATGATCCAGGGCGGTTGCCCGAGCGGCAGCGGAACCGGCGGTCCGGGTTATCGCTTCGAGGACGAGATCGTGCCGAGCCTCAAGCACAATTCCGGTGGCGTGTTGTCGATGGCCAATGCCGGTCCGGGCACCAATGGCAGTCAGTTCTTCATCACCCATGTCGCCACGCCGTGGCTGGATGGCAAGCACACCGTGTTCGGCATGGTCGATGGCCCGGCCGATCAGAAAGTCGTCGATGCCATCCGCGGCGGTGACACGATCGAGTCGATCACGATCAATGGCGACACCAGCGCCCTGTTCGCGGCGACCAAGGCGCACCTGGACAAGTGGAACGCGATCCTCGACGCGGCTTGAGGCTATCCGCTGGCAGAAACCTTCGCGCTTGATGCTTTGCGCCAGCCTGCGGCGATGGCATGCCAGCCTCAGGCTGTTTCCATCGGGATTGCTGCAGCCCCTAGCCGGCTGCCTTGCGTTCGCGCACTGGGATCGGCACGTTGCACAGGTCGATCTTGCCGGCGGGATGGATGTACCACGCATCACTGCGGTTGCGGCGTGATTCGATCAACGCGCTGAAGGTCGCCGTGTCGGTTCGCAGGATTTCTAGCGGGCGGCGCTCGGCGGCGGCGACATCGGCGGCGAGGCGCACCGAGATGATCGGCGGCTTGGCCTGATCCTTGTCGTAGAACCCGGCCGCGCCGTTGCCGCGCGGCAGGGCGGCAAGCAATTCCATGCCCTTGACCACGCGTCCGACCGTGGCGATGTTGCGATCGAGCTGGCGCGGCGCGTGACCGATCACCACATACAACTCCGCACCGCTGCCTGATTCCGGTTCGTTGTTGCGTCCGGCACCGACCGTACCGTAGCAGTGCGCAAGCCAGGCCTCGCCGGTTTTCGGATCGCGTGCGGCCGGAAAGCCGTTCGAGAAACCGGCTTCGGGCGCATACAGATCGCCATCAGGCAACACGGTGAAGGGAAGGCCCGCGGCCGGACGGCTGAATTCGGCGGCGAGGGTTGCCTTGGCGTGGCCGAGCGTACGTGCGGTCTTCGGATCCTCGGCGTTCGGATCGCCCCATTGGGTGACGAAGTTGTCCTGCACGCGCAGGATGGCCAGACCATCGAAATACTTCTGCCTGACCAGGGTGCGGATATTGGCCACATGCAGGGGCGCGAACGCCTGGGCCAGTTCGATGACGACGCGCCCGCCAGGCAGTTCCATGTAAAGGGTGTTTTCCGCATCCAGCGCACGCCAGTCGCTTGCCGCGGAGGCATCGATGACCGCCTGCATGGTCGGTTTCCCTGCCGGTGCATCGGCCGCCGTGGCCAGGCCGCCCGGTATCAGACCCATGCCCAGTGCGGCGGCCAGCAGCCAGCCGCTGCTGATCGAGGTGTGCCGATCCGTGGGCAATGCGGCAGCGGCCCGGCAGGACAAAGCCCGCTGCCTGATGCGCATTCCGAAGTGCCTTGCGGCTGCGTCCATCTCCTTGCTCATGCTGTACCCGGATCTTGTGGCTGAAGGCGCAAGCCTAACCGTTCCGCTGGCTGGCGCGGCGCATGACTTCCGGCGCATTCACTAGTGCGAAGTAAACACTATGATCCATTCAACGCTATAGCGTGATGAATGACAGCCACCATGAGCGAGCTCGAAGGCCATCTGAAGAAGTTCCAGAAGGAGTTGTCCTCTGGATCGGTGTCCCTGGTTTTGCTGGCTGTGCTGGCCGGTGCGGAGGAACCCATGTACGGCTATCTGATTGCCAAGCGCCTGGCCGATGGCGGCGAAGGCGTGCTCGCCGGCAAGCAGAGCGCGCTGTATCCGGTTCTGCGCAATCTCAGCGCGTCGGGTCTGCTCGACAGCGAAGTCGAACCCTCGGTGGCCGGTCCGCCGCGTCGCTATTACCGGATCACCGCGCTCGGCCGCGAGGTGCTTCAACAGTGGATTTCAACGTGGGCGACGACACGCGATTTCGTCGACAGCGTGCTTGAAAGCAACACTTCGCAAGGGGCGAAATCATGAACCATCCGATTCCAGGAACGATCCGCGAATATCTGGATCAATTGCGCGTTGAATTGCGCGGGGCCGATCCGGCGATGATCCAGGATGCGCTGTACGACGCCGAGGAGCATCTGCGCGCGGAACTCGCCGAACATCCCGGACTTGACGAGGCGGCGATGCTGGCCAAGGTTGCGACCAGCTACGGCGCACCCGACGAAGTGGCCGAGATCTACCGGGTCAAGGAAGGCGAGGTCGAGCAGGCCTTGCGGCCACGCCGTGCGCGCCCGGTGGTCGAGAAATCGTTCATCGCGAAGTTCTTCGGCATCGCCGTCGATCCGCGCGCCTATGCGGCAATGTTCTACATGGTGCTGGCGATGGCGACCGGCATCTTCTACTTCACCTGGGTCGTCACCGGACTCGGGCTTTCGGCCGGATTCGCGATCCTGATCATCGGCATTCCGTTCATCGTGCTGTTTTTCGCCACGGTGCGCGCGCTGTCGCTGGTCGAGGGCAAGATCGTCGAGGCGATGCTCGGCGTGCGCATGCCGAGGCGGCCCTGGAATGTCGATCGGGACAAGTCGATCTGGCAGCGCATCGGCGCCATGTTCACCGATCCGCGCAGCTGGAGTACCTTGTTCTACATGCTGCTGATGCTGCCGCTGGGCATTGTCTATTTCTGCATCGTCACGGTCGGCATGTCGCTCGCACTGGGTTTCATTGCCGCGCCGTTCCTGTACCTGTTTGGCGTCCCGGGTGGAATCATCATCGGCAACGACGCGCATCTGTTTGTGAGTTCACCCTTCCTGATGCCTCTGGTTTTTGTCGCCGGCGTGTTGCTGCTGTTCGGCATGCTGCATGTGGCCAAGGCCATCGGGCATCTGCACGGCCAGTTGGCCAAGCACCTGCTGGTGATGTCGGCGCAGGAAAGTCGCGGATCGTGACCCGCATGCGCGTTGACCCATCGGTCAAGGCGTTGGTGCTTGCGCGAGTCGGCTGGGCGGCCTCGCGGAGGGCGTGCTTTGGTCCACGCACCTTGCGCGCTTTTTCCGGCAGACTTCATCCTGGGCAGGTTCGCGGACGAGGTGGCCATGGCTTTTCCTGACAACCGGATCCCGCCGCCCCTCATTGCGGTGCTGACGGCAGCCGGCATGTGGGCCATCTCCGCGCACGGCCCGCAGTTTTCCCTCGATCCGATGCTGAAGTACGCACTGGTCGGGCTGCTGCTGGTGATCGGCATCGGCTTCGATGTATTCGGCATTCTCGCCTTCCGTGCCTCGCGCACGACGATCAATCCGCTCAAGCCCGAGCGCAGCTCGAGCCTGGTGACGGGCGGGATCTACCGGATCACGCGCAATCCCATGTACGTGGGCATGGCTTTGCTGCTGCTGGCCTGGGCCGTGCATCTTTCCGCCCTGTTGCCGCTCGCTGGCATCGCCTTGTTCATGCTCTACATGACGCGCTATCAGATCCAGCCGGAGGAGCGCGCGCTGGAACGCATTTTCGGCGAGCAGTACCGCGCTTACTGCGCCCGCGTGCGACGCTGGCTGTGAAGGCGATGGTGCGCTGCACCTGCGTGGATCGAACGTGACGGCCGCTGCGGGACCGTGCGGCATTCCGCTGATCGGTGCCTGCCGAAAGCGACCGTGCGTGGTCGTTGGGGTGCGGTTCGGCCTGGCGGGATTAGCTTCGAGGATCCATCCTGATCGAGAGGAACCTCGCATGCCATCCGCACGACAATATGCAGGCTTGTTGCTCTGCAGTTTTTTCTGCGCCGGGGGCGCCATCGCGGCGAACATCGTCACTGCACCCCAGGGCGGCGTGGCGCGCTGGGCCGGCATGGCGGCCAGTGAGTGCGGCATTTACGGCAAGACCTATCCGGCCGTCGATGCGGTTTGCTACTACCCGGTCGACATCCAGACCACGCCGGGCACCCACGAGATTGCGCTGCGGGATCAGGATGGCAAGCAGCACCTGGGTTCGCTGCGTGTCGAGAAGGCGGAATTCCCGCAGGTCGAGATGGAATTGCCGCCGGACCTGGACCGCTATCTCAATCCATCCGCGGAAGAGACCCGCCGAGCCGCTAGCGAGCGCAGCGCAATTGGCAAGATCCTCGGCGGCAGCACCGATCAAGCGGCACAGTTTTCCTTGCCGTTGGCCAAGCCGGCCGCAACCCTGCCGAAAAGTCCGGATGACTTCGGCAGCGAACGCCTGTTCAACAAGGAGCACAAGTCGCTGCACAGCGGCCGCGACTATCCGGTCGGTGCCGGCAGTGCGGTCAAGGCCGTTGCCGATGGCACGGTGGTACTCGCCGCGGATCACTTTTTCGCCGGCAACTCGGTCTACGTCGATCATGGTGATGGCCTGGTCAGCATGAACTTCCACCTCGAATCGATCAGCGTGAAGGAAGGAGACAAGGTCAAGCGCGGACAGACGCTGGGCAAGGTTGGCGGCACGGGACGCGCGACCGGACCACACCTGCACATTGGCCTGCGCTGGCTGGGCAAGCGCATCGATCCGGCCCTGCTGTTCGACAACCCGACCTCGCTGCCGTCGGTCAGCGACTCTCCGGCCGAAGCCGAACGCAAGATCGAGAAGGCCGAACAGCGCGATCCGGATGAAGGGGATACGCCGGTTGACGAGGACTAACCTCCCAAAACCACCGTAGCCGGTCGGGATTCGGGTCGCGTGGATTTGCAATGTCGGCGCGCTGTCGCTGTAATGCCGCGCCGACATTCTTCCATTCCGACCAGGATAAACCGATGCCCATCATCCGCATGAGCGACCTCGATCTGAGCAACAAGCGGGTCTTGATCCGGCAGGATCTCAACGTGCCGATCGAGGCGGGTCGTATCACTTCCGGGCAGCGCATCATGGCCTCGCTGCCCACCCTTCGGTTGGCGCTGCAAAAGGGCGCAACGGTGCTGGTCACATCGCATCTGGGTCGACCCAAGGAAGGCGTCTGGAGCGCGGCCGATTCGTTGGCACCCGTGGCCGCACGCCTTGCGGAACTGCTCGGGCGCGAGGTGCCGCTCGTTCGCGACTGGGTCGATGGGGTCGAGGTGGCGCCGGGCTCGATCAGCCTGCTCGAAAACTGCCGCATGAATGTCGGCGAAGCCAAGGATGATGAGGCGCTCTCGCGCAAATATGCCGCGTTGTGCGATGTCTTCGTCATGGATGCCTTTGGCACCGCGCATCGTGCCCAGGCGTCCACGCATGGCGTGATCCGTTTCGCCAAGGTCGCTGCGGGAGGGCCGTTGCTGATGGCCGAACTCGACGCCTTGGCCAAGGCGCTCGAGTATCCGTCGCGACCGCTGATCGCGATTGTCGCCGGATCGAAGGTGTCGACCAAGTTGACCCTGCTTGAAAACCTGGTCGACAAGGTCGACCAGTTGATCGTCGGTGGCGGCATCGCCAACACGTTCCTGGCGGCGGCCGGATTCCCGGTGGGAAAATCCCTGTGCGAACCGGATCTGGTTGAAACCGCCAATCGCATCAGCGCGGCCGCCAAGGCGCGCGGGGCGCAGGTGCCGATTCCCGTGGACGTCGTCGTTGCCTCGCGCTTTGCCGCCGACGCAGCCGCCACGGTGAAAGCGGTCGCAGATGTCGGCAGCGACGACATGATCCTCGACATCGGCCCGCAAACCGCCGCGCAATACGCGGCAATGATCGACAAGGCCGGCACCGTGGTCTGGAATGGCCCGGTCGGCGTGTTCGAGTTCGATGCCTTCGGCAAGGGCACCGAAGTGCTGGCGCAGGCCATCGCGAAATCACCGGCGTTCTCCATTGCCGGCGGCGGCGACACCCTCGCTGCCGTCGACAAATACGGCATTGCCGACAGGATTTCCTATATCTCGACGGGCGGTGGGGCGTTCCTGGAATTCCTCGAAGGCCAGGAGTTGCCGGCGGTCACGGCACTGCGCGCACGCGGAGCCTGATTCAAGACGCGAATCCATGAACCGGCTTGCGCGGGAATGCGTCGACAGTTTGCTGTCGCCCGCCGTGATAGCTTCATGCGTTGACCCGGAGGGATCAGTGGATGTCTGAGCAGTTGCGTCGTACGCGAATCATCGCGACGTTGGGTCCGGCCACGGATGCGCCCGGAATGTTGAAGAAGGTTCTGGCCGAGGGCGTCGATGTCGTGCGCCTGAATTTTTCCCATGGAAACGCCGACGATCATCGCGCGCGCGCTGCAGCCGCACGCGCAGCCGCTGCGGAACTGGGTCGCGAAGTCGCCGTGCTGGGAGATTTGCAGGGGCCGAAGATTCGCGTCGAACGATTCGCCGATGGTGCAGTGCATCTCGACGTAGGCGCGCGTTTCACCCTCGATTGTCGAGCCGATGCGCCACCGGGCGATGCCACGCGCGTCGGCGTCGGTTATCTGGATCTGTGGCGCGACGTGAACCCCGGCGATCTGCTCCTGCTCGATGACGGCCTGATCGTGCTTGACGTGATCAACGTGGTGCCCGAGCAGGTGCAATGCGAGGTGCGTGTCGGCGGACGCCTGTCCGATCGCAAGGGCATCAATCGCCAGGGCGGTGGACTCACGGTGGCCGCGTTGTCGGACAAGGATCGCCACGATATCCAGTTGGCCGCCGAGATCCAGGTCGATTTCCTCGCCGTTTCCTTCGTCAAGAGTGCCGCCGATGTCGAGCAGGCTCGTCGCCTGCTGCAGGAGGCGGGTGGCGATGCCGCCATCGTCGCCAAGATCGAACGCACCGAGGCGATGGCCGTGCTCGGCGAAATCATCGATGCCAGCGATGTGGTGATGGTCGCGCGCGGCGATCTCGGCGTCGAAATCGGTGATGCGGAATTGCCCGGGTTGCAGAAAAAGATCATCCGCGAAACGCTGGAACGCAGTCGCGCCGTCATCACCGCCACCCAGATGATGCAATCGATGGTCGAGTCGCCGATCCCGACCCGCGCCGAAGTGCTCGATGTGGCGAATGCCGTGATCGACGGCACCGACGCGGTGATGTTGTCGCAGGAGACCGCCTCGGGCCGCCATCCGGATACGGCCGTTGCCGCCATGCGCCGGGTCTGCCTGGGTGCGGAGCGCCAGTTTGAACCCAAGCTCGATTTCGGCTCCGGTGCGCGCGTGCTCGTCCGCACCGACCAGGCGATCGCGCTTGCATCGATGTTCCTTGCCGACCGCATCGGTGTGCGCGCCATCGTCGCCCTGACCGAATCAGGAGCGACCGCACGCTGGTTGTCGCGGCATCGTTCGAGCGTGCCGATCTATGCGTTGTCGCGCAACGATGCCGCGCGCCGCCGAATGCTGTTGTTTCGTGATGTGCATCCGATCGATTTCGATCCGCACGATGTCGGTCCGATGCAGGCAGCACGCGAGGCAATCCAGCATTTGTTTCGCCTCGCCCATCTTGTCGAAGACGATCGCGTGATCCTGACCACCGGCGACCACACCGGCCAGCTCGGCGGCACCAACACGCTGAAGCTGTTGCGCGTCGGACCGGCCGGACTGGCCGAGGGCCTGGGTGATCTGTGATGGGCCGGGCATCCTTTGCCTGGCTCCATTGATCCTTCGACAGGCTCCCTCCGGCAGGTCGAGTGGGAACCATGAACGGGGCTGACCTGCGCCGGATTCGCTATGCTTTCTTCCTTTCCAGCGGAGTAACTGCCATGTACCTGCGCCGTGCCATCTTGCTGATTGCCAGCATGTCCGTGATGTCGTTTGCTTTTGCGCAGAAGGTTCCGCGTTCGGTCGCGCCGGAGGACCTTGAGAAATACTGGGTTCTGATGAAGGCCTCGGTCGCGGGCAATGCGCCCCTGGGTGGCAAGAACATGGATCAATCCGGTTGCGCGGCGGTGTCGTTCATCGTCGAGGGCAATGGCCGCGCCAGCAATATCACCATCGAGAAGGTCGAACCACCGGGTGGTCTCGGTGAGCTGGCCCGGAGCATCGCCGAGAACATCGAGTTCGAGCCGACCATGAGCAACGCCGGGCGCGATCGCGTGTTCAGTTCGCTCATCTTTCCGTTCAATCTCCCGGCCGATGCAGACGCGCGTCAGGCGATCATGGAGAAGTGTGTCATCCCAGCTCGGCGCTGGAATCCGAAAAACCAGGAAAAACAATGATGTGTCGACGATCGTTGCGACGCTTGACGCGTCGCCCGTGTGCCGATGGCGGACCCGGGCGGACTGCAGTCCGACGCGATCTGGCCTATACTCCGCGCCCCTGAAAGTCCCATCCCTCCCTGTCCGGCACCCAGCATCCTGCGTGACGGCATAACGCGTTTGTTTTACGGAGTCGTTCATCCATGAGTATCGAGCAGCTTGAAAGCATCGCCCAGGCGATGGTGGCACCGGGCAAGGGCATCATTGCCATCGACGAATCCAACAACACGATCAAGAAGCGCTTCGACACGGTGGGCGTGCCGAACACCGAAGAGAATCGCCGCGCCTATCGCGAGATGCTGCTGACCACGCCCGGCCTCAACCAGCACATCTCCGGTGCGATCCTGTACGACGAGACGATTCGCCAGTCGACCAAGGCCGGCGTGCCGTTCACCAAGCTCATGCTCGACGCCGGCATCCTGCCGGGCATCAAGGTCGACAAGGGACCGTTCCCGCTGGCCGGTTTTCCGGGCGAGCTGGTAACCGAAGGTCTCGATGGCCTGCGCGAGCGTCTGAACGAATACGCCAAACTCGGCGCCAAATTCGCCAAGTGGCGTGCGGTGATCACGATCAGCGGCGATGCGCCGAGCGGCACCTGCATCGAAGCCAATTGCCATGCGCTGGCCCGTTACGCGGCGTTGTGCCAGGAAGCCGGCATCGTGCCGATGGTCGAACCGGAAGTGCTGATGGATGGTTCGCATGACATCGACGAATGCTATGAAGTGACCGAAGCCACCCTGCGCAGCCTGTTCGCGTCGCTGTACGAGCAGAACGTCTTTCTTGAAGGCACCATCCTCAAGGCCAGCATGGTTCTGGCCGGCAAGGATTGCGATGAACAATCCGACATCGACGATGTTGCCGATGCGACGATTCGCTGCCTGAAGGCATCGGTTCCGGCCTCGCTGCCGGGTATCGTCTTTCTTTCCGGTGGCCAGTCCGACGAACTCGCCACCGCCCATCTCAATGCGATGAACCAGCAGGGCCCGCATCCGTGGCCGTTGTCGTTCTCTTACGGTCGGGCCATGCAGCAGGCCGCACTCAAGCTATGGGGCAAGGACATGGCGGCCAATTTCGCTGCCGCGCAGAGCACGGTTGCCCAGCGTGCCCGCGAAAACGGCCTGGCCGCACTTGGCCAATGGAAGAAAGGCGGCTGACTCCACTAGCCCCGCCTCGTAAAGCGGAGCTCGCTCCGCTTTCGTTGCCCGAAGCCGAGCAAGCATGTCCTGAGCTTGTCGAAGGGCTCGACTTTATCGGGCCGCTGCTCTTGTCGAGCGGAGCTTGCTTCGCTTGCGGGATTGCGGCCGAGCAAGCTCTGCTCTACACGCGCCGGGCAAGGCGCACTTTCCGGTCGCGGGCCGGCAGCGTTGCCCGCTGCCGATCAGCCGAGAAATCCCAGATCGGCGGTGGCAAAGTGCGCCAGCGACGGGAAGATGTCGGCAATTTCGCTGTTGCTGACGCCAAACCATTTGGCCAGCGTCGCGGCATACTGATCGACGGCCGTGGTCGGGATGATCTGGCCAAATCCGGTATCGTCCGGGTTCGCGGTATCACGCAACGACGGCATTGCGCCGTAGAAGCGCTGTCCGCGCACGGCACCGCCGACGACAAAGTGATGGCCGCCCCAGCCGTGATCGGTGCCATCGACATTGACGCCGAGCGAGCGCCCGAAATCCGAAGCGGTAAAGCTGGTCACGGACTGGTCGATGGCCAGCTCTACGGTGGCTTCATGGAACGCCTTCAGCGCCTGTGACAACTGGCTCAGGTTCCACTGCTGGTCGTCGACCTGATTGTTGTGCGTGTCATACGCACCGGCCGAAACGTAGAACACCTGGCGACTCATGCCGAGCGCGGCACGCACCTGGATCAGGCGCGCGGCCATGCGCAACTGCTGGCCCAAGGATGTTGCCGGGAATGGCGTTGCCAGCGGTGGCGCAGCGCTCAGCGCGGCGTCCACGAATTCATAATTGGCAATCGCATTGCGCGAGCGGTCGGCGAAGGCGCGCTCGAACACATGCTCCTGGGTGTCGGCCGCGAGCAACGCGTTGTAGGCGGCGATGCCCTCCGCGTTGGGCGGAATCACCCAGGACTCCGGGCCGTCGCCGAGATAGCTCATTTTTTCGACACCTTCGGGTGACACCGAGTAGCTGTCGACGACATCGCCACGCTGGAACAGGTTGTTGCTGGAGAGACTCACGCACATCGGCAGCGGGCCGGCATTGGAGGTGTGCAGGCGGTCGGCAATGCGTCCGCCCCAGCCGTTGGCATTGGCATCGTCGGGGCGCGACGTCTGCCAATAGGTCGACTGGTCCAGATGCGAGAACAACTGCGGCGGCACGGCGATGGTGCCGGCCTGGTATGCGGCCTGCGAAGTCGGATACAGCAGCGTACCGACATTGGCAACAATCGCTGCATGTCCCGTATTGAACAATTGGCGAAGTTCGGCCAGGGCCGGATGCACGCCGTAGCTGCCGCCATCGCTGGGCACGCCGCCGGGCAAGCCGCCGCCCGCGGCCAGTGGCGACAAGGCCTGTGCCTGGATCGTGGCCTGGTCGAAGGCGATGCCGCCATTGGCGACCAGCACGCTGCGCGAACTGCGATAGGCCGCGTATTCGGTTGCGCTGTAGGGAACGATGCTGTTGAAGCTGTCGTTGCCGCCATGCAGGAAGATGCACACCAGCGCCTTGTAATCGCCGGGCGGGAACCTGGTGTTGGCGGCCGCGGCGGCCAGCACCTTGAGATTGCCGAACGCGCCGCAGACACTGGCGGCGCCAAGGGCGGTCAGGCCTTGCTTGAGGAATCGGCGGCGGCTGCTCGACATGCTGCGCTCACTTCTGGATCGAATATTCGGGGGAATTGAGGATCAGGTACAAGGCGTGCTGCACGCGCTGGCGCCCGCGTGTGCTGCCGCTGATCGCATTCAGCCGCGTCAGCAGGGTCTGATGCATGGACGGCGACATCTGGCCCGACATGAACAACACGCTGTAACGATCCAGCAGCGCCGAGGGATTGCTGGCAGCCAGTGGCGCATCGCGCGCGGTATCCAGATACAGCGTTGCCCCATGGCCGTTCTCCCAACAGCTGCCGCCGTCGGAGTGCCAGCAGAAGGCCAGGCTGAACAGGCGGTTGTTGGTCGCCACCGAGGTGATGTCGCTGAGGATCTGGAACTCCGGGCTGACCAGGCCAAGGTTGCTGATCTCGCCGCTGTGGCGATAGTCGGGCGCGAAGAAATTGAAAACCGATTGCGAGCGCAGCGGCCCCTGGCCATACCAGTCCTCGATGCCGGGATAGGGGCTCAGCGTCTCGATGCGGCCACTTTCGGTGGTCGCGCTCATCGCCCGCCAGAGCTGGGTGTTCTTGAGCAGCGGCTCGCGCAACTTGCCGAAAGTGGAGGGAAACATCCATTGGCCAAAGCGTGCCTCGGGATCGAGCAGGATGGCGCTTACGGTCGCCTTGAGATCACCGCGCACACCGCTGCCGTTGTTGTTGAACGCGGCAGCGACCCGCTGCACATAGGCCGGCGACGGATTGCTGGTGACCAGGCGCTGGATCAGGCGACGGCCGATGAAGGGGCCGACGTTGGGATGATGGAAGATGTTGTCGAGCGCGACATCGAGTTCCTGCGCCGCGTTGCCGCCTGCGGCCAGCACGCCCGCGGGCAGCGCGACGCCGGCATAGTCGAGCAATTGTTTCGCGCTGGTATTGTCGTGGAAGGCCTCGATCGGCTGCATCGGCAGCTTCCAGCTCGGCAGGTTGTAACCATAGCGGCCGCAGTTGGCATAGTTGCTTTCGTCGCAACAGACATAGGTGCTCGGTCCGCAACCGGTGTTGTTCCAGTTCCAGCCGGTCAGCACGGCGGCGAAGCCGCGCACACTGGCCTGGCCATAGGTGGGGATGGGCTGTCCGCCACTCAGGATCGGTGTGCCGTCGTCGGCCAACTGGACCAGTCCGATCGAGAACAGTTGCAGCACTTCGCGGGCGTAGTTTTCATCGGGCCGGATGTTGTGCGTGGTATCCGCTTTCTGGTTCTGCATGTGGGTGAGATAGATGCCCATGGCCGGATGCAGGGTCGCATCCTTGAGCAGGTTGCGATAATTGCCGAACGCGTTGGTCGCCAGCATGTCGTACCAGCTGGCCAGCGCCCACGGCTGATAGGCCAGGGTTCCGTTCTTGTTCGAGACGACGAAAATCTCGCTCAAGGCAAAGGCCACGCGCTGACGCAATTGGTCGCCCGGCACGGCCATGCCGCGACTCGGATCCGGCGTGCCGAGCGCGTTGATCGTCCAGATTTCAAGGCGCGTATCGTCGTTGACGGTGTTGTTGCCGCTCGGCGTCGACGGCAGGTTTTCAACCCAGTCCAGATACGGAATTTCGGTCGAGACCGGCCGCGCGAACTGCTCGTTCAACCACGCCTGGTAACCGACACTGCGCAGGTGCGCGATGTCGGCAAGGGTCGGGCCGAACGTCGCCTGGGTCAGGAAGCGGGCGGCATCGGCGTCCGACGATGGCCCCGTATCCGCGCGCTCGAAACCACTGCGCATGCCGGCATCCGGTCGGTGGCTGGGAGACTGGGCCACGGCCACGCCTGTCACACCCAACG
>Ga0209063_1000568_pt1 | contig 23804 bp, 20 predicted proteins | sample KloWWTmeKNB19Kit_FD_187177 | JGI IMG/M metagenome (GOLD analysis project Ga0209063, IMG submission 187177) | Active sludge microbial communities from Klosterneuburg, Austria, studying microevolution and ecology of nitrifiers - Klosterneuburg... | ecosystem: Engineered > WWTP > Aerobic digester >... | reverse complement strand
TCTTGGTTTTTGCTCTACCTGTGGTATCCGTTTCAGACTAAAATTGGTAGCAATACCTCCTGCTATTATTAATGCAGGAATAACCCAGGTTCGCCCAAATAAGAAATAAGTAGCAGCCACGCTGCATAGCATAATTATCCAGGTAATGGTATTTCGGATTGCATGTGGAAATATATGAATGACCGCATATCCTAAAAATCCTGCGGCCATTGGCGGAATAAACTTAAAAATATCTGTACCTAATTCTTTTTTATCAATGTATTGTAATAGAAATGAAAAAGCTCCCATCAGGATACAAGCCGGTAAAATCCAGATGAGTAATGTTAATACAGCCAGCGGCACTCCGCCTCTTTTATATCCTATTAACGTAAGTGTTTGTGTGGAAGAAGCTCCCGGTAATAATTGGCAAAAAGCATTGTATTCCATTAACTCCTTTTCAGAAACATATGGTTTATTGCGTACAAATGTTTTCATCATCATACCGATATGTGCCTGGGGTCCGCCAAAAGCGGTAACGCTGTGTATAAAAACAGCCCGGAGAAATGAAGCATGACGCAGCAGCATTGGAACTTAAATATAAAAAAAATCAACTAAGCGGGTAATCAGAAATTAAATCAGCCATGATTTAATGTAAATTCAACCAAATTTCGTTTATGAAACAAAAACTAAGTCTTTTGCTATTTCTGATACCGGTAATTCTTTTTGCACAGAAAAATGGTCCGGATATAGCTGAAAAGATCAGTATCGCTACAGATAAAATAGAAGCTAAGTGTAATAACTGGCGAAGAGACTTTCATCAACACCCTGAATTGGGTAACAGCGAGTTTCGTACTGCAAAAATTATAGCTGATCATCTTCGTTCTCTGGGTATTGAAGTAAAAGAAAATATTGGAAAGACCGGGGTGGTTGGTATATTGAAAGGGGCTAAGCCCGGTCCTTGTATCGGCTTGCGGGCAGATATGGATGCATTGCCTGTTGTGGAAAGAGTAAATCTTCCTTTTGCTTCCAAAGCTCAATCAACCTATAACGGACAAAGTGTAGGAGTAATGCATGCCTGCGGCCACGATGCCCATGTGGCTATTTTAATGAGTGTGGCGGAAATATTGGCGGGTATGAAAAATGAATTAACCGGCACGATCAAGTTTATTTTTCAACCAGCAGAAGAGGGGCCTCCCGAAGGTGAAGAAGGCGGGGCGCCACTCATGATTAAGGACGGAGTACTTGAAAATCCAAAAGTGGATGTGATGTTTGGATTGCATATCAATTCACAAACAGAAGCAGGTAAAATAAAATACAGGGTTGGTGGCATCATGGCGGCCTCTGATTGGTTTAAGATAAAAGTAAAAGGAAAACAAACCCATGGCTCTCAACCCTGGGCCGGAATTGACCCCGTAGTGGTATCTGCACAGATTATTAACGGACTTCAAACAATTGTAAGCAGGCAAACCGAACTAACAAAAAATCCAGCTGTCATTTCTGTAAGTGTGATCAATGGTGGCGTTCGTTCCAATATCATTCCGGAAGAAGTGAATATGCTGGGAACAATACGTACGTTAGATACCGGGATGCAGAGAATTATCCATGAGAAAATAATTTTGACGGCTTCCAAAATTGCTGAAAGTACCGGTGCCACCGCAGAAACAGTGATTGATAAAAAAACATTGGTGACGTATAACGAACCGGCACTAACTAAAAAAATGATCCCCAGTTTTATAAAAGCTGCAGGTGCGGATAATGTAGTTGAAACAGAAGCTATAACCGGGGCAGAAGACTTTTCTTTCTTTGCAGAAAAAGTTCCTTCATTGTTCTTTTTTATCGGTGGCATGGAAAAAGGAAAGGATGCTAAAAAAGCATTTCCACATCATACACCGGATTTTTATATTGATGAAAGTGGTATGAAAACCGGTATAAAAGCCTTTTGCCACATGGTTTTGGATTATATGAACATGTCAAAAGCTCAAACGAAAAAAGGATTCTGATTATGAACAAAAAATCTGTTTTATTAATTCTGTTTGTTTTTTTTGCCGGGAGAGATACATTGTTTGCTCAGCAAACAGATAAAAAACTCAAGGCAAAGCTTGAAGAGGTTATAAGGGGCTTTAAAGGCGATATAGGTATTTATGTAAAAAATCTGCGGACAGGAAAAGTAGTTGCAATTAACGCAGATTCTGTTTTTCCTACCGCCAGCATTGTTAAAGTGCCGATACTGCTGGGAATAATGGATAAAATACAAAGAAGTGAACTACACTACGATTCCTCACTGGTATACAAAGATTCCTTATTATATGCAGGGTCTGATATACTGGGATCTTTTAAAACAGATGAAAAAATTGCGTTGAAGAAAGTCATCATGCTGATGCTGACCACCAGTGATAATACGGCCAGTCTTTGGTTGCAAAGTTTAGCCGGAACCGGAACGGGGATCAATGAAATAATGGACAGCCTGGGACTGAAATATACAAGAGTTAACTCCAGGACACCCGGAAGAGAAGTTAACCGGGCACAATACGGGTGGGGACAAACCAGTCCATCCGAAATGGCGATGCTGTTTGAAATGATCTATAGAAACAAAGTAATTTCGCCAGCTGCCTGTGAAAGAATGATGCGTTGTCTCGGCCGTAATTTCTGGGACGCAGAAGCCTTGTCTCAAATTCCACCATACATAGAGGTGTTCAGCAAAAATGGTGCAGTCAATGCATCCAGAAGTGAAGTATTATTGGTAAACGCCATTCATAATCCCTATATCTTTTCCATTTTCACCAAAAACAATAAAGACATAAGCTGGGGTGAAACCAATGAAGCCTGGGTGTTGACGAGAAAAATCTCCAGGATATTATGGGAATATTTTGAGCCAAAGGATAAATGGGAACCTGGGCTGAAATAGGATTACTTAAATATTTGATATACCACCCAGCTCATCAAATAGGCCAGAGCTGTCATATAGATCAATTGTATAACCGGCCATTTCCAGCTCCTGGTTTCTCTTTTTACCACAGCCAGCGTACTCATACATTGCATGGCAAACACATAAAAGATCATCAATGATAAACCGGTTGCCAGTGTAAAGACAGGGGTTCCGTCAGGTTTTACTGCTGCTTTCATTTTCTCCTTCAACAGCAGGCTGCCCTCATCGGTTTCTCCAACGCTGTATAATGTTGCCATGGTGCCGACAAAGACCTCTCTTGCAGCGAAAGACGTTACTAATGCAATACCAATTTTCCAGTCATAACCCAGTGGAGCGATAGCCGGCTCCAGTGATTTGCCGATAATTCCGGCATACGAATTTTCCAGTTTAGCTGTGTGATATTCTTTGTCTAGTTGCGCAATGGCTGCTCCGGGTTGTGTCTTCATCTGATCATACTGTTGTGTAAGATTCTGCATCGTATTACCCGGCCCAAAGGAACTCAGCCCCCAAAGAACCAGGCTGATGATCATAATGATCTTACCCGCATCCATTACAAATATGCGGGCCTTGTTGATCATCGTAGGCAGCACATTATTCCACCTGGGTGATCTGTAGGTTGGCAATTCTAGAATAAAAAAACTTTTTTCCCTGATATTGATAAACCATTTAGCTACATACGAAACTATTAATGCCATAACTAAACCCAGTAAATACAACCCCATCATTACCAAACCCTGTACACTTAAAAATCCTAACAGGTTTGTTTGTGGAATTACTAACCCTATCAATATCGTATAAACCGGTAGTCTTGCCGAACAGCTCATCAATGGAGTTATCAGTATTGTCAGTAAACGTTCCTTCCGGTTCTCAATATTTCTTGCACTCATGATGGCGGGAACAGCACAGGCAAATCCGCTGATCATCGGCATTACGCTTTTCCCATTGAGTCCCACACTTCGCATCAACCTGTCACTGAGGAAACTGATACGGGCCATATACCCGGAGTCTTCCAGGAGAGTGATCAGGCCAAATAATATCATTATTTGTGGTACAAACATGAGAATGCCACTGAGACCTGCAATCACCCCATTTATTAATAAATCAGTCCAGCGACTATCGGGTAATGAAGAGGAGAGAGATTCACTCAGTTTGGCAAAACCCAGTTCGATCCAGTCCATCGGGTGCTGTGCCAGCCAAAAAACACTTTGAAACAACAAAAACAATACTGCCAGTAAGATCAGGTAGCCCCAGCGACGATGTAAAAGAACATTATCCAGTTTTTCTGTGAACAGTGTTTTTTGAAGCGGATCAGGTTCAGATACTGCCTGTTGCATAACCTGCCGGATTCGGCTATATCGCTGTAAAATTTCTTCTGCCTGCGTTTTGGTAGGGTTAAATTTATTTTTTATCTCAATATTCTCAATTGTTTCCTGCAGGGAAGCATTAAAATCAAAGGATTCATGATTAATGAGATAATGAATGGCCTTGTAATCGCTTAATTCGGGAAAATGCTGCTTAATGTTTTCAATGGAAGTTTCTGCCAGGGACTTATTGTCAATAAAATCCCGGGCAGGTACTTTATAAACCTGCTGCGCAGTAAGACCGATTGCTTTTTTTAACTCAACGATTCCTTTGTTCTTGCGGGGGTTAACTGCAACAACAGGAACGCCTAATTCTCTTTCCAGGGCAGCAATATCTATTTTGATTCCTTTCCGTTTTGCCAAATCCATCATGGTTAGCGCAATTACCACAGGAACCTTCAAATCAATGATCTGTGTACAAAAAAGCAGGTTTCGTTTAAGGTTGCTTGCATCGGCCACCGCCACCACCACATCGGCATTGATGTCTTTATCCTGGTTTATGAGGACTTTATAGCTTACCCACTCGTCCAGCCTTTTGGGGTAAAGACTGTAGCTTCCCGGAAGATCAATAACCTCTGCAAGGATTGATCCCAACGAAGTTGTACCAGTCTTTTTGTCTACTGTTACCCCCGGAAAATTTCCTACCTGCTGGTTTAGCCCGGTGAGACAGTTAAACAAGGAGGTTTTCCCGCTGTTAGGGTTACCAACCAGAGCAATATGTAGCCTTTTTTCCTTCACTTCGTATTTATAATAACACTTACAAGCAGGCAAAAGTAGAGCGGGAAGCTGAAACCGCCTTACGAATTACGATTTTTAGGCGCAGCAATCCGGAAAAGAATGACGGAAATATGATGATAAACCCAAAGAAAAAGAAAGCAGCTCAATACCTTTGCAACTCATCAATCAAATTTGTATGATTTCCTCTTTTTCAAGAATAATTGTTGTGGTTGTTTTGGTGTTTGCAGCCTGTTCACCAGCCAAAAAAGTCACTAAAGCTGATGAACAAACGCTGGAAAATTTAAAATTGCATATCCAATATCTGGCAGATGATAAATTGGAAGGTCGTCGAACCGGAACCAATGGGGAAAAAATGGCGATGGAATATATCAGTAACCAGTTCAAGTCAATAGGGTTGTTGCCCAAAGGCAGTAAGGGTTATTATCAGCCATTTGAAATTAACGAAGGAAAGCAAATTGGCGATTCAACAAAGCTTATCATCAACGGAAACAACCTGGTTGCGGGTAAGGATTTCTTCCCTTTCCCTTTCAGTCTCAACCAAAAAATGGAAGCGCTTCCTTCCATTTCTGTACAGGAAGCAGATATGCCCTGGTTTTTTGATCTGAAAGAGCAGTTAGAGGAAAACAAAGCCAATCCCCACTTTGACCTGGCTAATTATATTTATACAAATTCTAAAAAGGCGAAAGATAGAGGCGCTTCAGCTGTTATATTGTACAATACCTCATCTATAGATGATAAACTGACGTTTAATGGTAAAGACAAGTCAGAACAATTGACAATTCCCGTCTTATACGTAACCAGGAAAGAGGCACAGAAATATTTTAAAGATCCATCTGCCACGATTGATATAAAATTTACTACAGCGCTAAGTGAAAAGAAAAGGACAGGCCACAACGTAGTTGGTTATATTGATAACGGAGCTGCCACTACTGTTGTGCTCGGGGCGCATTTTGACCACCTTGGTTATGGGGAAGATGGTAATTCAAGAAATACCAGCACTGAACGCATCATTCATAATGGTGCTGATGACAATGCCAGCGGAACAGCAGCCCTGATAGAGCTGGCAAAAAAAATGAAACAGTCAAAAGCTAACAACAATAATTATCTCTTCATTGCTTTCTCTGGTGAAGAATTGGGTTTATACGGATCAAAATATTTTACTGAAAACCCTACTATCGATTTGAAGACGGCGAACTACATGATCAATATGGATATGGTGGGCAGACTCAGCGACAGTACTAAATCCGTTACTATCGGAGGCTACGGCACTTCACCAACCTGGTCTTCAGTGATCTCTATGGCTCCTGGTAACAGCATTACTGTAAAAATTGACTCCAGTGGCACTGGTCCCAGTGATCACACATCTTTTTACCGGAAAGACATCCCGGTACTTTTTTATTTCACAGGATTGCACACGGATTATCACAAACCGTCTGATGATGCAGATAAAATAAATTATAATGGTATTGCATCCATCTTACAACATACTACCGGTTTGGTTGAATCGCTGAACAGCAGCAGCAAGCTTTCTTTTTTAAAAACAAGGGAAACCCAAACCACCACTTCTGCCCGCTTTAGTGTAACAATGGGAGTGATGCCTGATTATACTTACTCCGGTACCGGCCTGAGAGCTGATGGGGTAAGCGAAGGTAAGCCGGCACAAAAGGCCGGACTAAAAGCAGGTGATATCATTTTGCAGATAGGAGACTACAAGATCACCTCTATGGAAACTTATATGCAGACACTCGGCAAGTTTAAAAAGGGGGATAAAACAAAAGTGATTTACAAAAGAGGTAATGATACCCTGGAAACAACTGTTGAGTTCTAAATTGTAACTTACAGAGGAAACTAAATTATGGCTGAACGCAGCAATAAACTGTTCCTGGATAATAAAGAATTAACTGAAGGGTTCTTTGAGGATATCCGGCTGCTGGGCATCATGGCGCCTATTAAAGATTATCAATTCTGCTGGCACCTGAATAATAATATTGGCCTCGACTTTCGTATCAATGAAATTGAGATCAAGCTGATCAAAAAGAAAAGGGATTACTTTTTCTCTGTTTATGAATACAAAGTACCAACTGGTACACTGGAGCATTATATTTACAATAACCAGTTTGACGGAGAATATTTATTGCCCGAATTCAAACATCTTGATTTTTTATGGCTGATGAAAGGGGATGAGGTAAATGATGAAACAATGCAGCAAACGATTCAAATTATTCGCAGTATTAACAGCGTTCAGTTAGTCGCAGAACTGTCCATTGACCAGGTAAAGAATAAGGAAAACCTTGTATTTTAATTGGTGCTGCCGGAAAGGGACCTTGTTTAATAAAGACCGGCTCAAATCCGATCATTGTAAATTCATTATCATGTGGGAGGAAAAAGATAACAAGCTGTACAAAAAATTCCAGTTCAAAAATTTCAGCGAAGCTTTTGCTTTTATGACAAGGGTGGCACTGGAGGCAGAGAAAATGGATCATCATCCGCTATGGACCAACGTATGGAACACCGTGGAAGTTTGGTTAAGTACGCATGATGCCGGAAATATGGTGACGGATAAAGACCATAAGTTGGCCAAAAAAATTGACGCCATATTAGAACGCTGATAGTTATGATTGTAAAACTGGTGCAGTTACAAAATCATGAATTATCTAAACCAGTATAATACACAGCGGTTACTAAAACAATCACATTGCCCACTTCTTCCACTATATTAATGATTCGTCCGGCTGCTTTTGGTTTCAATAAAGAAACAGCAGGCGATAATTTTTTTCAGCAAAATACGGGAGTAAGTAATGAAACGCTGCAGCTAAATGCACTGGCTGAGTTTGACAATATGGTACACCAGCTTCGCAACCATGCTATCAATGTAATGGTGATTGACGATACAAAAGAACCAGCCAAGCCGGATGCCATTTTTCCGAACAACTGGCTCAGCACTTCTTCGGCCGGTGTCGTTTCCGTGTTTCCAATGTATGCCCCCAACAGGCGAAATGAAAAAAGAGATGATATATTGAAGCAACTGGCAAAAGAATTTGTAGTGAAAGAAGTGCAGGACTGGAGTGAATACGAAGCGGAAGGCCGGTTCCTGGAAGGTACAGGTAGTATGGTGATGGATCATGATAATAAAATGATCTTTGCAGCAGTATCAGAGAGAACCAACCTTTCTGTACTGGAAAAATATGCCGCTACCAATGGCTACCAGGCAATAGTTTTCTTAGCTACTGATAAAAATGGTTATCCCGTTTATCATACTAATGTGGTAATGGCCCTGGGTTCAGGGTTTTGTATCCTCTGTGAAGAAGCGATAGAGGAAGAATGGGAATTGATAGCGGTAAGACAATTGCTCGAATCCACGGGACATACAATTATTCCAATTACCCGAGAGCAAATGCATTCCTTTGCCGGCAACATGCTGGAAGTGAAAAATAGCAAAGGCGAAAATATTTTAATATTAAGCCAGACCGCATTTGATTCTTTAAGAAAGGAACAAAAGAAAATGCTGGAAGCTTATGCCGAACTTTTACCAATTGCGGTTCCAACGATTGAACAAGTGGAAGGAGGTAGCGTACGATGTATGATGGCAGAGATTTTTTTGCAGAGAAAATAATGAACAGGTACTACCGAAGTGCAGAGAATAGAATTCTGTCTTCCGGCATAGTGCAGTATCGGAGTTTAATGTTGTCCTTTTTTTTAGTGAAGGAAGATTTGATATAACATATAAATGGACGATGATACCTTTTAATTTCTATAGATAATGTTGGTATGCTGAACAGAATTTTTTTTCCGGATAAAACTATCGTTAATTAAGGTTCCTGTATTCATTCGGTGAAACACCGACCCTTTGTTTAAACAGCCTTGTAAAATGCTGGGGATATTTAAAACCTAAATCATAAGCTATTTGATTAATGGATTTGCTGTGATCAAATATTTGTTCTTTCGCTACGTCAATTACTTTTGACTGTATATACTCTTGTGCCGTTTTACCTGTTTCTTTTTTAATCAGGTCGCCAAAATAACCAGAAGATAAATTCAACTCACCGGCACAATAAGCCACAGAGGGCAATCCCGATATTTGAGGTTTGTCTCCCTGATAATATTCATTCAGCAAAGTCTCAAACCTTTCTAAAATTCCCTTATGTGGTTTATCACGGGTAATGAACTGGCGGTCGTAAAAACGAACGCAATAGTTGAGAAACAGTTCAATATTATCTGCAATAAGTTTTTTACTATGCTTGTCAATAGCATGTTCCAGTTCGTATTCAATCTTTGAAAAACAATCCAGTACAATTTTTCTCTCCCGTTCAGATAAATGCAAGGCCTCGTTCGATTTATAGCCAAAAAAACTATACTCCTGAATATGACGTCCCAGGGACGTGCCATGTATGAAATCAGCATGAAACACTAAAGCATAGCCTTTGGGCTGATAGGTTTCTCCATTGCTGTTCACGCCTGCCACCTGTCCCGGCGCCAAAAACACCAATGTGCCTTCCTGGTAATCGTAGGTATGCCTTCCGTACACCAGGTCACCACATTTCACATCTTTTAAGAAGATGGTATAAAAGCCAAAATACATCCGGGAGCCTTGCCGCGGGGCAGCTTTTGACAAATCAACAACACTGACCAACGGATGCCGTGTTTCATTGTTATTGAAAACATTGTACTCATTGATGGTTTCAAATCTTCGCATGTTATTCATATCCTTATTGTTTTACCCGGTCAAAACTACTGCTTTATTGATCTATTCATTAGTCACGACACACTAATCAGCAATATTGGTAGATTAATCCGTGATCTGTATACCATGCAGGGGGTATAATCGCTGATCTTTGCATTGTAAAGAGAGTTGCATTGGGTGCATTTTACTGCAGCTTCTGCAAAAAAATAATCTCATTCTTCAGCTTGTAAAAATTATACGTATGAAAAGTTTCATTCCCGGGCTTTGTTTCTTACTAATGTGTGCACAATGGTGCAGCGCACAATCCAATCAGGACAGCATATCTAAAAAAAGGTATACAAAAGCGGAGCAGGAGATCATCAGCCTGTCTAAACAAAAGTGGCAGTGGATGGCAGATAGAAATGTTGATTCATTAAATGTGCTGTTCGACGAAAAATCCATGTTTGTTCATATGGGTGGAAGCTGGGGGAAAGCCCGGGAAATAGATGTTATTAAAAGCGGTTCCATTTGGTATAAAAAAGCCGAAGTGTATTCTGTAATTGTGAACACTATTGGCAACACGGTCATCCTCTTAAATGACATTGACCTTGTGGCGGTGGTTGGTGGAAATGAAGTGGTCAATCCTTTTATGGTGACTGAAGTATATATCAAAGAGAATGGAAAATGGACGATGGGTTCACTAACCTTCTCAAAGTTGATGAGACCCGTAAAAATGACCAGTAATAACAAATAACCAGCATCACTAAAAATGCCGGTTTTCAAACCCATAAAACATGAAAAATTCAATCAACAAAAAAGCAGGCAACGGTATAAATCGTCGTGACCTTTTTAAAACAGGGTTGGTACTGGCTGGTGGAGCATTGCTGCCTTCTGCTTGTACAACGTCGGCAGGTTCAGTTGCAGGTAAAAGCAATTCATCTAAACAGCAGGTGACCACCCGGCGCAAGTTGGGCGGTACATTAGAAGTTTCAAGCATTGGGCTTGGTGTGCAAAACATGCCTCGTACTTATCAAACTACTATCCCTTCCCGGCCAGAGATGATTAACATTATTCGAACAGCTTTTGACAATGGTGTTACTCTGTTTGATACAGCAGAAGTATATGGTCCTTTGGAAAGCGAACGTATTCTTGGCGAAGCTGTTGCGCCTTTTCGAAACAAAATTGTCATAGAAACAAAATTCTTTAGAAGCCGCCCTGAACAACTTAAGGAAGTAGTAGAAGGAATGCTGACACGGTTACGTACTGATCGCATTGACTTGTTATATCAACACCGGGTTGACCGGGCCGTTCCCATTGAAGATGTTGTTGGAGCAATTAAAGATTTAATAAGCCAAGGCAAAGTATTGCATTACGGTCTTTCAGAACCCGGCATACAAACCATCAGGCGGGCACATGCGGTTCACCCGGTTACAGCCATCCAAAATGAATATTCACTTTTATGGCGGGGGCCGGAAACAGAGGTTATACCACTTTGCGAAGAACTCGGTATTGGCTTTGTGCCGTGGAGCCCTTTAGGCGTAGGCTTTCTGACCGGAGCTATTGATGCCAATACAAGATTTGCACAAGGTGATATTCGTGGCGGCGAGGGTAGGTTTTCGCCAGAGAATTTGCCTAACAACCTGGCACTGGTAGAATTGATTAAAAAGTGGGCTATTCAAAAATCTGCAACGCCTGCACAAATATCATTATCATGGCTGCTGGCGCAAAAGCCGTGGATAGTGCCGATCCCAGGCACAACACAAATGGCACACATGATAGAAAATAACGGTGCTGATCATTTACGGTTTACTGCTGATGAATGGATAAGCTTCAATGCAGATTTAGCTAAGATCGAAATCAAAGGATTACGTCTGCCGCAAGGAGTTCTCAATATGTCAGGTGTGGAAGCGCCTCCAAAGAAATAAGCAGCATAATAAATTAAATTTGAATTATGACAAGGCCAAATAAAACACATGTATTGCTTTCCGCTATTGTCTCATTAATAGTAATGTCATGTTCAACAAACCGGAATAGTGTTGGCAGTAAGTACATCACTATCCGGGAGCAGGGCAGCTTTGCAGCCGGAGGTACTGTAATTGCAAATCCGGGTGTGTTTGATCCTTACAAACCAACAGCTGCCGGGCAAACGTTGCGGGGTGATCATGCTTATGTGTTTTATCAAATTCCGGTTAAAGCAAGAAAATACCCGCTTGTTATGTGGCATGGCATCGGCCAGTTTTCTAAAACATGGGAAACCACACCCGATGGCCGTGAAGGCTTTCAAAATATTTTTTTACGAAGAAGATTTCCTGTTTACCTGGTTGATCAGCCAAGAAGAGGGAATGCGGCCCGAAGTATAGTTGAAGGAAACATTACTCCCACACCTGACGAACAGGGATGGTTTGGCACATTTCGCATTGGTATATGGCCTGATTATTTTGAAGGCGTTCAGTTTGCCCGTGACTCTACTACGCTGAATCAGTATTTCCGGCAAATGGTACCCAATGTTGGACCTATTGACATCAATGTAAATGCTGAAGCAGTTTCAGCACTGTTTAATAAAATCGGAGCTGGTATACTGGTTACTCACTCTCATTCGGGTGGTATGGGCTGGCGCACCGCTATCAAAAATCAAAATATAAAAGCGATTGTTTCTTATGAACCCGGAAGCGGTTTTCTTTTTCCGGAAGGAGAAGTTCCTGTAGCTATGCCAAGTGCCGGGGGCACATTAGAAGCAGTTGCTGTTCCAATGTCTGACTTTATGAAGCTTACAAAAATCCCTATTGTTATTTATTATGGTGACAACATAGCAAAAGAACCAACCAATGCACCTGGCCCGGATGGTTGGCGGGTACGGCTTGCAATGGCAAGAAAGTGGAGAGATGCCGTAAACAAATATGGGGGCGATGTAACGGTAGTGCATTTACCTGAAGCCGGTCTCAAAGGAAATACTCACTTTCCGTTTTCCGATTTAAATAATATTGAAGTTGCGGATCTGATGTCAGGCTGGTTGAAAGAAAAACAACTGGACCAGTAATAGTGGTAGATAAAACAGCAATCTGTCTACCAGCTGTGCAAAACCTCTGAGATAGTTTTGCAGTAGCAAATGATTCACTAATGCTTCTAAAATAAATAAAGAGAACATCATCATGAAAACATATCTCAAACTTCATCTTTTTTCGATTCTTTTTATGTTGACACTTACAACTATTTCAGCTCAAACAAAAACACCTAATCCATTTGGTTTGGTGTACGGGGCTGCACTTACCGAAAATGTTCCGGGCAAGGTGAATATTCATCCCGTGAGTTACAAACTGAACGGCATTGTTATTACCGCCAATGTTTATACACCAGCCAATTATGATTCCACAAAAAAATATCCGGCAGTAGTAGTGGCGCATCCCAACGGCGGTATTAAAGAACAGGTGGCTGGTTTGTATGCTCAGCGATTAGCGGAGCAAGGTTATATTACCATTGCGGCTGATGCGGCTTACCAGGGAGCAAGTGGCGGTAGTCCACGCAATGTTGATAAACCAGCCAATCGCATAGAAGACATTCACGGCATGGCAGATTATATTACGCAGTACTCCGGAGTTGATGCGAACCGTTTGGGTCTTTTAGGTATCTGTGGCGGCGGCGGTTATGCATTAAAGGCAGCACAGGGGGATAAACGATTTGTTGCCGTGGCGACCCTGAGTATGTTCAATTCGGGTTTGGTAAGACGTAATGGCTTTCAGAACTCTCAATTGGCCACCATTCAGCAGCGTTTAAAACAAGCTTCAGATGCAAGAGCTAAAGAAGCCGCAGGCGGTGAAGTAATTTATGCGGGGATCGCAAATCCGACAGATGAGGAAATTGCCAAAATCCCAACCGATTTATATCGGGAGGGGTATGTGTACTATTACAGAACCCATACACACCCCAATTCAACTTTTAAGTACACGATGAGCAGCCTGCTTGACTTAATGACTTTTGATGCTGCGACCAATATGGATCTGATTGATCAGCCCTTGTTAATGATGGCCGGGAGCAAGGCCGATACAAAGTATATGACAGATGAAGCATTTCCCAAGGCAATCAATGCTAAAAATAAGGATCTGTTTCTGATCGATGGAGCTACCCATATTCAAACCTATTGGAAACCAGACCATGTAGATCAGGCAACAAAAAAACTCACCTCCTTCTTTGGTGAAAATTTATAAGCATCTAATTCAGCCAGAAATGAAAAAAAATAAAATACTCCTCTGTGTTTGTATGCTGATATATTCCGGCATGTTTGCGCAAACAAAAACAGACAGCACCATTTTATTAAGTTCAAAGGAACGCAGCATTGTTCTTATTTCAGCATATACGGCGCAGGGGAATATGCCCAAACTCCAGGTGGCCTTGAATGATGGTTTGAATGAGGGACTAACCATCAGTGAAATAAAGGAAATGCTCGTGCAATTATATGCGTATGCAGGTTTTCCCCGCAGCCTCAATGCACTGAATAACCTGATGGCGGTGCTGGAAGAAAGAAAGAAAAAGAGTATCAATGATGCAGCAGGCAGAGAGCCATCTCCTTATCCTGCCCGTAAAACCATGCTGCAAGCAGGAACAGAAAATCAAACAAAACTTATAGGAATAAAAATCGGGGGAGGCGTTTACGAATTTGCACCGGCCATTGATCAGTTTCTGAAAGAACATTTATTTGGTGCTATTTTCGGGAGAGATAATCTCGATTGGAAGACCCGTGAAATAATTACGATTGCTGCATTGGCAGCAATGGAGGGTGCAGAACCTCAACTTCGCTCCCACTTTGGCGTAGGCATGTATAATGGCATTACTAAAAATCAACTGGCGGAATTGGTAACAATCATTGAAAAAGAGGTAAGTCCAAAAAGAGGTATGGTTTCCGGACAGGTACTCCAGGCTGTGATCAATCAAAAACCGTATACTCCCGTTACAATGCCCGATGAGGCCGTCTTTCCTATTGGGCAAAAAATTGATAACAATAATTTTAGTGGAACCGCCTGGTTAAAACAGTTAATCCTGAGTGATAGCAGTAATCAAACTGCTGTAGGAAATGTAACCTTTGAACCGGGTGCAAGAACAAACTGGCATTTGCATCCGGGTGGCCAAATTCTACTGGCAACCGGTGGCTTAGGTTATTACCAGGAAAAAGGCAGTCCGAAAAGGCTTCTCCGGAAAGGTGATGTGGTGAAATGCCCGCCGAATGTTCCGCATTGGCATGGTGCTAGCCATGATCAGCCATTTATTCAGATTGCCATCACGAATAACCAAAATGGTGTAACGGTATGGATGCAGCCGGTAACCGATAACGAATACAATAGCAATTAAGAAAAGATTAATCTGTATAAGTTGAACTATTGTTCAGCAAAATTGTAAAAAAATCAAAATTCGTTTGGTCTTTTACACAGTTCATGTTTGTGGCAGCTTTAATTGTTCAAGTTCTTTGTATTTAAGATCATCTTCTGTTAAGTTGTCAAAATCTGCTGGTAAATTGAATAAAAATTCTATTAGTGAGTCTGCTTGACAAGCGTTAAAAGTAAGAGTGTTATTAAGAGTTTCATTGTCTGTAAATTTCATAGTTATTTATACTGTCAGCAAAGAATGCACACAACTCTTGAATATCCCAAACACCTCGCACTGAGTTCCATTCATGATCAATCCGGTTTTATGCCTGCTATTATTATTTTACGTATACTACTTTTTCTGCTGCTGCCAGCATCTTTCCTACAGGTATAAGATCTTCCCCCACTGCTTTTTTTACTTCCGCCAGACTTTCTTCCTTCACACTAATCAGCAACCCTCCGTTTGTTTGCGGATCAGGTAATAGGGTAAAAGCCTCCATCACATTCACCCCTTTTTCAAATTTTACTTTATCGCTGTAGCTGCTCCAGTTGCGGGTGGTGGCATCCGGGAAAATGCGCTGGCCAATATATTCTTTCACTCCGGCGGCTATTGGTAGCTTATCATAATAGATCTCGGCACTTAACCCGCTGCCTTCAGCCATTTCTATCAAATGTCCTAACAGGCCAAAGCCGGTTATATCGGTCATGGCTGTTACACCTTTTATTTTACCCAACTCCTCACCAATCTTATTCAATGTTGTCATTTGCTCAATCATTACCGGCAGGTGTTCTTCTTTCAGCAGCCCTCTTTTTTGTGCAGTTGATAAAATGCCCACACCCAAAGGTTTGGTCAGGAATAAATAGTCACCTTCCTGTGCAGTGTTATTCTTCTTTAAATTTTCAATAGGTACAATCCCAGTAACGGCTAAACCAAAAATGGGTTCAGTAGAATCAATGCTGTGCCCGCCTGCCAGGGGAATGCCGGCTTCCCTGCAAATACTTCTTCCTCCTTCAATTACTTTCTGTGCTATTTCTACCGGTATTTTTTCAACCGGCCATCCAAGGATAGCTACCGCCATCATTGGTTTTCCACCCATAGCATATACATCGCTGATAGAATTAGCAGCAGCTATTCTGCCAAAATCAAAGGGATCATCCACGATGGGCATAAAGAAATCCGTGGTTGAAATAATGGCGGATCCATAACCCAAATCATATACAGCGGCATCGTCCTTACTGTGATTTCCGACGAGCAGTTTATCATTATCGGGTAAAGCAAGACTGCTTTTTAATATTTCATCCAGCACTTTGGGAGCAATCTTGCAGCCACAGCCGGCCCCATGAGAGTATTGAGTAAGTTTGATCAGTTCCTGGGTCATTCCTGTAAATATTGAACCGCCAAAGTTAGTCTTTCAGCGACTCAAATATTCTGTCTATTGCCGGTTTGCGGATACTGAAATGGTTGGCATTGCCAGTTTCATCTTTTTTGACAGCCAGGCCTGTGTATTTTCTTTTGATTAGGGTAGTATAAAAACTCCTGGTAGAGTATAATACCTTGTTCAAAAACTCAAGTCCTCCCACATACAGGGTTACGTTGGCCTTTAATGATTTGTTGGTTGTTGAAAACTTTTCCTCGATTTTGTCCAGCTCATAATAATTGGCCCATATGGAAGGGCTGATAGCAAAATGCCTGTCAAACAATTTATCTTCTTTAAATAAGGTATACAGGCAAAATAGTCCGCCAAATGAATGGCCAATAAAAGCCCTGCTTCTCTTATTCGGTATTTTATTTTCAATTGTCGGGATCAGTTCATTTTTCATGAACCCGTAGAACTTATCTGCTTTTCCAAAATTTTCTTCTGTATTCCTGCTGATGTCCGAAGGAATAAAATCCCTTGGTCGTTTATCATTCCAGTCGCCAATATGAGAGATAGCAATGATGACACAGTTAGAAGGAATTGAAGCGGCCCATGAATTGTCGCGGCCTAACACATAATCACCAATGCCGATCGAACCATCGGTCATATACACATGGTGATATTTTTTTGAATTACTGAACCCCGCCGGTTTACGGATAGTGATGACGAACTTGTCTTTAACGGTACCGGAATAAACAGTATCCGTTTGTGTAGTTTGCCCATTACTTAGCAATGAAAATAATAACAGGCAGGATAAGCATAACAGTTGCTTCATCCTGTTAAATTACTTTTTTCTGCGAAATAAGATACCTGAGCTTTTCTGAAAGTCGGAGCTGAATCGAAGATTATATACATCATCTCCATCCCGGATAACTAACAATCCTGTATTAGGCGGATATTTACCGAGACTTTCGGCAAACATTACCAGGGTGAATTCTTCGCTTTCTGCCGGCAGGTATATTGTTTTCCTGATAGCGGCACTTTTTAATCCCTGCCGGGGCATGATCACATCTCCATTCATATAAATACTGACAGTATCACCATCAATCTCGCCATTATCGTACAATGAAAGCAGGAGACTGTCTGATTTGAAATTCACTTCCTGCGAAAATTCAGATTTACGGCCTTCGATAACAGCTGATTTTTTTATAACATCTTCAGCAGGTTTTTTGGCAACCGGATTCGATGCTGTTGCAACAGTTACTTTCTTCTCCCTATTGGTAGTTGCAGCAATATTGGTATTAGTTGCCGGAGCTGTAGAAGTAGTTTCTGTTTTCTTGTTTTCTGTTACTGGGTTTGCCGGGCCCGATACCGGGATCTTTGTTTTTGTTTCAGCTTTTTTTGCAGCTACGGGTTGCTCTGTTTTTGTAACAGGGTTTGTTACTATCTCTTTCTTTTCCAGGGCAGGAGTTTCTTTGGTAATACCAGCATTTGTTTTAACAGATATTATCTCTGGTTTATTCGGATCAGCACTTGCAACGGGTTCAGGGTTTGGTTTATTCATTACAGGCTTTTGTGTAACAACATCCTCCTGTTTTAATCCTGTTGTTTGTTTTGAAAACGAAACAGGTTCTGACCTGGCTTCAGTATTGTCTTTTATCCCGGTAATTGTATTGTCAGTCGCTTTTTTATCAGTTACGCCACTAACAGTTTCTTTAGTTTTCGGTAATGATTTATCTGTAATGATTAGTGGTTCATTCTTTGAGTCTTGTTTTGCTGTTTGTTCAATTGTTTTCTCAGCGGACACTTTCTCATCTCCTATTTTCAAATCAGCTACACCGGTCATTGAGCCCGGACTTACAATAGTTTTTGTTTCAGCCTTAGTTAAATCCGGTTGACGAATTACTGTTGTTAAGTCTGTATTATCCCGAATCGGGTCTGCCTGCGCAGTGTATTCAGATTTTATTCTTTCGGGTTTTACAATCTTAACAATGGGAGCACCTTCTTTTCTTTCTTTATAAAAAGCCACTTCATTTGCCTTGTTTAACTCTTCGAGGTGGGGAAATATTTTAGAGGCTGTCAGGTCTTTTTCTTCTTCCAGGCTTACTTTGCCGGTAACCGAATAGTATTTCCGGGTTGCATTTGTCTTCCAGGTGCCGTCAAGATACCAGGTGCTGTCATTTTTATTCCGGCGAAAAGTGCTGGTAACTTTTATACCCTTGTCAAGCTTCCCCCGGAAGTTATAGGCAATGATCTCCTCGTCGGACACTTCGCAGGCATCACCTTCAATTATTCCTTTTACTCTTTTAACAATGTAATAAAGGGTATCATTAACGATAAATTCACTGCGGGAATAGCCATACACTTTACCCTTATACTCTGTCAGGGCTATTTCAAATGATTGATCTTTCCTGGTCGTGGTGCTGTCATTGCTAAGTGCTCCTACCCACAGGCCCGTTAATGACTGTGCATGAAAAAAAATCGGGAATAAAAGAAATAGGATTGAAAGGCTAAGACCTTTCGGCGTGGTAATTAGCCTGGCGTATAAGTTTATCGGCATTCTCAGGGGTTATGGATTTACATTCTATCACCTGTAATAACGAATTCACCCCTTCCCGATTGTGTAAAGACTTAAAATAAAACTTGTCATAATAGTTGAGCAAAATATTGAAACTTTCGGTGATTTTGCCCTCTTTTAGTAATAAAATGGCTGTTTTTGCATTCAAATTGCCCAATTTTTGGCTAATTCGTCCAATGGCATCTGCAACTTTTTCAGGGTCCAACTGCCCATATTCCTGCACAATATGCTTCAGCCGTTCTTCAAAAGGGATGTCTAGAAAGTACAATGGAGATTGCCGCATATTTTGCCAAAAGTCGCCCGGAATATTCACATGTCCGATCCGCTGGGATTCATCTTCTAACCAGATGCCGGAGGGATGAGCCATGAAGTCTGAAGGGGTCTTTCCGGTTTCTGATAGCTTACCTCTCACCTCATGCAGGCTTTGAGCCAGTATATTTTCAAACATCTCTTGTCCCGGCTGTTGCGGCATTCCAATACTGCCAAAAGCCGAACCCTTGTGCTTGGCTATATCTTCCAGGTCGATTACCCTTTCCCCCCTTTCTTTCAGCGCTTTTAATAATTCAGTTTTACCGGAACCGGTATATCCACCCAGGATATTGAGATGAAAAGGTAACCTGAAAGTGTCCAGCACATAGTTGCGGAATTTTTTATACCCACCTATGAGGGTATAAACTTTAAAGCCATACAAATCCAGTAACCAGGAAATAGCCCCGCTACGCATACCACCCCGCCAGCAATGGACAAGAATGATTCGTGAGTCCTGGGTTGTGAGCAGTGAATTCCGGCTACTGCATATAGACTCGACCTCCTCTATCATCTTTCTCATCTTTGGCCCAAAATAATCCAATCCAATTTTTATAGCCTGTTCCCGGCTTTGTTGTTTGTAGGTAGTGCCCACTACTTTTCTTTCTTCATCTGTAAATAATGGCAATGAACAGGCACCCGGAATATGTGCATGCATGTATTCCCCCGGGCTGCGAACATCAAAAACAGGATAATGTTTTGCCAGCTCCAGGAATTGTTCAATATGTATTTTTTCAACTCCCATTTGGGTTATCAAAAATAAAAAAGGCCGCCTCATTATAAAGCAGCCATTTTCAAATTTTCAAATTGGCTAATTGTCACATTACCTGTTCATACTGGCCAAAAATTCTTCATTATTCTTTGTTCCCTTCATCCTGTTTTGCAGTTCTCGCATGGCTTCTTCTGCATTCATATCAGTAAGATAAACTCGGAGCAGATTCATTCTTTGCAGTACGTCCCTATCCAATAAGAGATCATCACGACGGGTGGAAGAGGCAACCAGGTCAATAGCAGGATAAATGCGTTTGTTAGCTAAACGACGATCCAGTTGTAATTCCATGTTACCGGTTCCTTTGAATTCTTCAAAGATCACCTCGTCCATTTTACTGCCGGTATCAACCAAAGCTGTTGCAATGATAGTTAAGGAACCGCCGTGTTCAATTTTACGGGCAGCGCCAAAGAATTGTTTTGGTTTCTGCATGGCATTCGCTTCCACACCACCGGATAAAACTTTTCCCGAGGATGGTGCTACGGTATTATGGGCTCTTGCCAAACGGGTAATAGAATCCAGTAAAATCACCACATCGTGTCCGCACTCCACTAAACGTTTTGCTTTTTGCAAAGCGATCGTTGAAACTTTAACGTGTTTCTCTGCTGGTTCATCAAAGGTGGAAGCAATTACCTCTGCCCTTACACTGCGTTCCATATCAGTAACCTCTTCCGGACGTTCGTCAACAAGAACAACCATCAGGTAACATTCAGGATGATTGGCAGCAATAGCGTTGGCCACTGCTTTCAATAGCATTGTCTTACCGGTTTTAGGTTGTGCCACTATCAATCCCCGCTGACCTTTACCAATGGGGGTGAACAGGTCCATGATGCGGGTTGAATAATCAGAAGGTGTGGTAAATAAATTCAGTTTTTCATACGGAAACAATGGAGTCAGGTAATCAAAAGGCACACGGTCTCTTACTTCTTCCGGACTCTTACCATTGATTGTATCCACTTTTAATAAGGCGAAATACTTCTCCCCTTCTTTTGGCGGACGCACTGCACCATGAACAGTGTCACCGGTTTTCAATCCGAATAATTTTATCTGTGAGGGAGAAACATATACATCATCAGGGGAGGATAAATAATTATAATCTGAAGAGCGGAGAAATCCATACCCATCAGGCATCATTTCCAGTACACCCTCACCTAAAATAACACCGTCAAACTCCACATTGAATTGTTGCTGTTGTTCACGACGGGTGGGATAGAATTTATTTTGTCCGGCACCGGATGGGTTTTCCGGAGATTGCTGGTTGCCTTCATTGAGAATAGCTTGTGCAAGCTGGTCGGTTTTAGTTTGTAATTCAGCCTCTGTCTCTTTTGGTTGTGTTTCGACCACAGCTGTATCTGCATCAGCAGTAATTTCTTTTTCTTCGGGTTTCTTACGAGCCCTTTTTATTGGGGTCTTATCATCTTTTTTAACAGCCATAATGGGTTTTTTGATAATTGTTTTTTCCTCGCCACCACTTTCCACTACTGCTTCTTCGCTACCGGTGCTGGTGCTGGTTTTGATGATGCGCTTACGTTTGCCGTCATCTGCGGGTTTGGCACCTTTGGAGCCGGCAATAGCCTGGCTATCAAGAATTTTGTAAACCAAATCCTGTTTGCTCAGCTTTTTAGCGTTAGGAATTTTAAGCTGGTCGGCTATGTCCAGCAGTTCAGGAACGAGCATGTCGTTCAGTTGGAGAATATCGTACATATAAAAATCTTGATGTTAGTCACAACTCGCAGTGAACAATCTTGAAATCTGAAAAAATGTTTGAGTTTTTGTTGAATGAAACAGGCGGGTAAAATGGAAAAACTGTCTGGGAGAACTATTGTTTATCAGCCTCTTTCCAGTGCAAGTATACAGCTAATTCTGGAAAATCAAAAATTTTTGGATTTTACCAGCTTTAACACCCTGGTTGGGCTGATGTTGCAGCGTTTACCCCGGTGACTACCGGGATTCCGTTCATCGTTCAGTTCCCTGACGAAGCTTACCTTTGCGACTCTTAAAATTTCAAAATGTTCAACAAAAGGATAAAGATAAAAGAACTGCTGGCAAAGGAACCGGCCGGCCAGGAAGTAATTGTCATGGGATGGGTGCGAACCTTTCGCAATAACCAGTTTATAGCGTTGAATGATGGCAGTACCAATAATAATCTGCAGGTGGTAGTAGAACTGGGTAAGTTTAACGACGACATACTGAAGAGAATCACAACATCAGCATCATTAAAAGTAACAGGTACAATTGTACCATCATTAGGTAAGGGACAAAAAATGGATCTGAAAGCGGACACCATAGAGATACTCGGTGACAGCGATGCTGAAAAATATCCGCTGCAACCCAAAAAACATAGTTTGGAATTTTTAAGGGAAAAGGCACATCTCCGTTTCCGGACAAACACATTTGGTTCCGTGTTCCGTGTTCGTCATTCGCTGGCTTTTGCTGTACATAAATTTTTCAATAAAAAAGGGTTTGTGTATATGCACACTCCTATTATCACTGCCAGTGATGCAGAAGGGGCAGGCGAAATGTTCCGGGTGACTACGTTGCCCATTGATGGTACCGCTCCGAAAAATGAAGATGGTTCCATCAACTTTAAAGAAGATTTTTTTGGCCGCAGTACTAACCTTACTGTAAGCGGACAATTAGAAGGAGAATTGGGTGCTACCGCTTTTGGTGATATTTATACATTCGGTCCTACGTTCCGTGCAGAGAACAGCAATACCGCAAGACACCTGGCCGAGTTCTGGATGATAGAACCAGAAATGGCTTTCTATGATCTGGAAGACAATATGAATCTTGCAGAAGAGTTCATTAAATACATTATTAAATATGCAATAGACAACAACCGGGAGGACCTGGAATTCCTGGCACAACGGCTGGCTGACGAAGAAAAACAATTGCCGCAGGATAAGCGAAGTGAAATGGGGCTGATCGGGAAACTGGAATTTGTATTGAATAATAATTTTGAACGGATAACCTACACTGAGGCAATTGATATTTTGAAAGAGAGTAATCATAACAAGAAAAAGAAGTTTCAGTACGAGATTACCGGATGGGGAATGGACCTGCAGAGTGAACATGAAAGATATCTGGTAGAAAAGCATTTTAAGAAACCGGTTATTCTTTCCAATTATCCCAAAGAGATCAAAGCGTTTTATATGCGGCAGAATGCGGATGGTAAAACCGTTGCTGCTATGGATATCCTGGCCCCGGGTATTGGGGAGATAGTTGGTGGCTCTCAAAGAGAAGAAAGACAAGATAAGCTGGAACAGCGGATGAAAGAAATGCATATTCCTGTCGAAGATCTGTGGTGGTATTTGGATACAAGACGTTTCGGAACCGTTCCGCATGCAGGCTTTGGATTGGGTTTTGAACGTATGGTCCAGTTTGTTACCGGCATGACGAATATCCGTGATGTGATAGCTTTTCCCAGAACGCCGGGAAGTGCGGAATTTTAAACAGCGTAAAAAATTGTTCTAATAAAAAACGAGATAAAGAATTAATTCTTTATCTCCTTTCTCTTTTTTAATCAAATCTATTCATGTACACACATCACCGGTACATGAGCCTGGTAAACCAACTGCTTGGTAGAACTCGGCTTGAATATTCCCTGTAACAGTTTATGCTTTTTAGGGATCGTAATGATAAGGTCCAGGTTATTCTTTTCTGCAAATTCATTTATGCCATCTTCTATGTCTGCATGTTCAATAAAGTGATAGGAAGGGTTTGCCTCTTCCAGTAATGTATGCAGCAGGATTGATTGCTCAGGGGTTTCAGGTTT